>MDSW01135025.1_pt1 | contig 21473 bp, 19 predicted proteins | sample 811171 | NCBI WGS metagenome assembly MDSW01 (sample SAMN05326641, study PRJNA326480) | marine metagenome | isolation source: seawater | place: Atlantic Ocean: North West | collected 2012 | reverse complement strand
GAAATAAATTGGAAAAATATTAGTATTAATGGTTATCCAATAAATTTAAACATCAAAATCAATGAACCTAATATATTAGTAAAGTATTTCGATGGTAAGGTAATTTGGGAGCCCACTTTTATAACGCTTGTGTTATCCCCAATAAAGCCTAAATCAATAAAATATTTTAGCCCAGGCTTACATGCATTAAATATTATTTATGGCAAAGCCAAGTGGTCAGCCGAAATTATATCGGAAACATTAAAAGGTGAAATTCTTGTAAAACCAACACGACAGTTTAATGAAAAAATTTATGGTGAATTTAATAATTTACAACTAAATTTACCAGGTAAGGAAAAGGCATTAGAAATAAAACAGGGTAAATTTGAAACAATAGTAAAAAATAGTGCTTTTGTTAATATTAAGTCATTAAACCCCTACAAAAATTCTTTCTCTTTAAGCTTATCTGCCAAGAAGATTAAAATCATAGAAAATTTGCTCAGTGAAAATATAAGAAACAACTTTGGCAACATAATAGATGAATTTTCTTTTGATCTTGCATTAAACGGGTATTTAAATACACAAGCTATAAATAAATTAAAACTTATACGATGGCGCAATGACGGTGGCTCTTTAGATGTTAACTCTTTTTTTCTAAAATGGGGATCAGTAAAAATACAGGCTAACGGGACTTTAGCACTTGACCAAAACCTACAACCTATTGGTGCATTTACAATACAAATCATTAATGCAGTTAAGCTTCTAAAAAGCCTGGAAAAATCTGGAGCTTTGTCTAAAACAAATGCTATTCTTTTTAGGGTGGCTCTCGCCTCTCTAACTAGAAAAAATAATGGAACTATAAAACAGATAACAGATATACCCATTACACTGCAAAATGGTCAAATTAATATAGGACCAATTTCTCTTCTAAAGACACCTATAATTGTCTGGCCAGAAATAAAACCTTAAACTCATATTTCAGATTTATCTGAGCTCACCTCAGTATACTGAAAACCTCCAGCTTGTCCCGCTTCAACAACACTTCTCCTGATAGAACGAGTCCGTGTAAATAATGCTTCCAGCTGATCACCATCTTCCCAACGAATTGCCTTTTGCAGAGCGGAAAGGTCTTCAGTAAATCGTCCGAGCATCTCGAGAACTGCTTCCTTATTACTCAAAAATACATCCCGCCACATCACTGGATCTGATCCAGCAATCCGCGTAAAATCACGAAACCCTCCCGCTGAGTACTTTATTACCTCAGCAGTGGTTACCATATCTTCATCAGCTTTTTCGGTTTTTAGCTGATTCTCTAGATCTGCAGCAGTAGCGACAATTGTATATGCAATTAAATGCGGTAAATGACTAGTAATTGCTAGAACTCTATCGTGATGGGAAGCCTCCATAATTTCAACATCGCTTCCAACTCTGTGCCACATTTCTTTTACAATTTGAATTGCATTCTTATCTGTTTCAGGTTCAGGGGTTAAGATAGCCCAGCGGTCTTGGAACAAATTAGAAAACCCTGATTCTGGTCCTGAGTGTTCTGTCCCAGCAACAGGATGACCTGGTACTAAATAAGTATTGGGAGGTAATATAGGTTTTAAAACACGTATAACCTCTTCTTTAACAGACCCTACATCCGTCAAAATAGCTCCAGAAGAAAGAGAAGAAACCATAGCAGATACAGTTTTTCCATAAACTCGAACCGGAATCGCTAATACAATCAAATCACTGTCAAAAACGGCATCAGAAATTTTTTCATGATAGCTATCAGCTATAGAAAGTTTTTCTGCCATCTCTAAAGCATCTAAGCTAATATCATGAACAGCAACATGTGTAGCTAATCGATTAGCTTTTATAGCGCGTGATAGCGAAGACCCTATCAAACCTATACCAATGATTGCCACTCGCTTAAATATTGGGTTTTTATTCATCTTGTTCCATAAACTCTTTAAGTGCATTACGTACTTTTAACATCTCTTCCTGTGTACCCATCGAAACCCTTACCCAATCAGGAAGGCCGTAGCCATCAACTCGCCTAGTTATAATTCCCCTATCAAATAAATATTGATAAGCAACTTCTGAGTTTTTTGACGAGTTAGAATCAAAATGAATAATAACAAAATTTGCTACTGACGGATTCACTACCAAACCCATAGCTTTAACCTCGTCCATAAACCAAGACAATGTCTTCTGATTATAGCTCCTAGACTTTTCTATATATTCTTGATCACCAAGAGCTGCAACAGCAGCAGCAATAGCGGGACCGTTCACATTGAAAGGAGGCCTTATCCGATCGAGAGTTTTTATAATATCAGTTGGCCCATAAGCCCAACCCACCCGAAGATTAGCTAGGGCATAAATTTTAGAAAAGGTTCTTGTCATTATTACGTTATCTTCTTTTCCAGCTAACTCAATACCTGGCTCATAATTACTTTGGGTTACGTATTCCGCATATGCAGCATCAATTACAAAAACAACATCACTAGGTAAGCCAGAATGTAAACGATTTAGTTCATCTTGGGTTAACATTGTTCCAGTAGGATTGTTTGGATTAGCAAGAAAAACTATTTTTGTGCTATCGTTAACCTTATCAAGTATTGCATCAACACTGGAAGTTAGGTTTTGTTCTGGTGCCGCAACAGGCATAGCTCCAACTGAATGCGCTGCAATCGGATACATCTGAAATCCATGAGCGCTGTAAACCACCTCATCTCCAACCCCTGCATAGGCAAGAGCAATTAAATCTATAATTTGATCCGACCCAGTTCCACAGATAATTCTATCGGCATTCAGTTCATATGTTTTTGCAATTGCTTTACGAAGAGTGATGGCATCAATTTCTGGATAGCACCTAAGGTCTTTAGAGGCATTAATATATGCGTCACGCGCTAGAATACTTGCCTCAAAAGCACTTTCATTTGAACTAATATTTATTAGTGAGTCCTCAATTAACTTAGATTCACTTCCTACGTATGGTTTAAGTCGCAAAATGCCTTCTTTAGTTTGAGGTCGTAACAATCGATTCATACTCCTAATCCCAACATATTTAACCAGTTACAATTACTGGAGATGCATATAAACCCACTCTGCGCAAGGACAATGCAGATAAATCCAACCTAGCCTCCTCAAGCTGAATTTCGTCTAGATATATATCCCCTGAAATATCAGCTAAATACAAATAATTTCCTGTAACAACAGAGTCTCGGCAATATATAATACTACTATGATCTAAACCTCTCATAGTCAAAGCCGCACTAATGGCAGATTCTTGAGCAGGGGACTTAAATTCAAATATAATAAGACTTCTGTCATCATGAGAGGGTTCAGCTTGGTTTGGGCTTATGACAAATGCTTCTATGCCGTTAATATTAGGATCTTCGCCTGACATTACAAAAGGAACACTTGCAACTACTTGTGCCAATTCTTCATTTTTAGAACTATGTAACATAGGCCACCAAGGTATCAGATCTTCTTGTTGAGGAAATGGAACTAACCCTAAGGAAACTTCTCCTTTAATTACTGACTGAATAACCTCTTCTGGAGACTGCAGGTTTACTAAAGAGACAGAAGACCCAAAACCTTCCCATACTAACCTATTTGCATTCAAATTATTTTTGATGGAACAATAAGCTATTTTAAGTCCGCCTTGCATTTGCGTGGATGCACCAATTATTTCTTTCCACACCCTTATGAGGGATATAGATGAAAAGTCACCAGAATTTTGTGCCAACAATCTCCTCAATAATAAAGCTTCACGCGATGGTCGAAAAATATTAGTTTGCTGGCTATTTTTTAGCACACCTATTTGTTTTACTAAATCAGCGCGCTTCTTTAATAAGTCATGAATGGAATCATCTACTGTATCTATTTTACGACGAAGCTCGTCAAGGCTTGTAGGATCTTCGTTCATCTTTCAATTCTTCCATGAAATAGCTTACAATTAATAATCTGATAATAATATTTTAGCAAAGAAAACGTTGACACCCGAGTAATAGCCAACTTAGAGGATAACTTACTTATACTATATTTTAAAAATAAGGATCAAATACGAACTGCAATAAACTATGTCTTCAACATCTAATACAAATGAACAAAAAACTAATTCAATAGCTGTCGTACCAGCTGACAATGACCTACCAGGACATACCATCGTGCTTGGAGAGACAGTACCGCTAAAGCTAGCATCAGGACAATACCTGGGTCCATTTACCGTTGCTTACCAAACGTATGGAACTTTAAATAGTGAGCAATCTAATGCTATTCTAGTCTGTCATGCCCTGACTGGAGATCAATTCGCTGCCGAAAAACATCCGATAACTGGCAATGCTGGTTGGTGGGATATGGTTATAGGCTCCGATCTACCTATAAATACAGACGATTATTTTGTAATTTGCATTAATGTTCTTGGCGGTTGCATGGGAACTGCAGGGCCAAAAGATCTTAATCCTAAGACAAAAAAGCAATTTGGACTAGATTTTCCAATTATAACAATTACCGATATAGTAGCTGTTCAGAAGTTAGTGATAGACCATCTGGGTATTAAAAAATTATTTTGTGTTACCGGCGGTTCAATGGGGGCAATGCAAGTTTTAGAATGGGCATCCAGATACCCCGAGAACGTTTTTTGTGCTATACCTATCGCTGGTTCTGCTCGTCACTCGGCACAAAACATAGCATTTCATGAAGTAGGTCGTCAGGCTATAATGGCCGATCCTGATTGGCATGGAGGAAATTACTATGAGTACGATGTGCTGCCTCATAGAGGACTATCAGTAGCAAGAATGGCTGCTCATATAACTTATATGTCAGATTCAGCCTTGCATCGTAAATTTGGTCGAGAATTACAAGACCGTTCAGATTTAAGTTATGGCTTTGATGCTGATTTTCAGATAGAAAGTTATCTTCGACATCAAGGAAGTACGTTTGTTGAACGATTCGACGCCAACTCTTATCTTTATACAACTAGGGCAATGGACTATTTTGATTTAGCCGCTGAGCATAACGGTGTTTTATCGGCTGCTTTTGGAGAAACATCAGTAAGGTTTTGCTTAATTAGTTTTACTTCGGATTGGCTGTTTCCAACATCTGAGTCAAGATTAATAGTACACGCGCTAAATGCAGTAGCAGCCTCGGTAAGCTTTGTTGAGATTGAAACTGATGCAGGTCATGATGCTTTCCTTCTTAAGGAACCAGAGTTTTTTAGTATTTTGTCTGGTTTCCTTGCTGGTGCTGCAGAACAACGAGGTCTGAGAATAGCAAGAATAGATTAGCCATGAATCAAAACCAATCTAACAAAACAATTCAAAACCGAATAGATTTACAGCGGGTAGCAGACATGATTAACCCCGGAAGCCGGGTGCTAGATATTGGTTGCGGTGACGGAGCTCTATTAGATTATCTAGTGCACCATAAACAGGTGGATGGTCGTGGAATTGAGCTTAGCCAAGAAGGTGTAAATCGTTCTGTAAGTCTGGGCCTAGCCGTAGTGCAAGGCGATGCCGAGGCCGATTTAAAAAACTACCCATCGGATTCCTTTGATTACGTGATTCTATCACAGACTCTGCAATCTATATATGAAGTGAGAATTACATTAAATGAATTATTACGTATTGGTCGTCATGCCATCGTAAGTTTCCCGAATTTCGGTTACTGGCGGGGTCCTTATGATCTACTAGTAAAAGGCCGGAGCCCTATATCTGAAAAGCTTCCTTATATCTGGTGTGATTCGCCCAATATACGCTTTTGCACTATGACCGACTTCGTCACACTTGCAGAAGATATGGGTTTCGTAATAGATAGGGTAGTAAGTATTGACCATTCAGGTCGTGCTACATCCAGACTTTCTGTAGGACGGTGGACAAATTGGTTTGCCGAAGAAGCGATTTATCTATTAAGCCGGCAGAATCAATAGTATTTTCTATAGGATCAAATCGAGAGGATATCCCTGGAGACAGATTAGAATACCTCGCACCAACCTTATGTTTACCTACCGTGGTACCAGCATAAATTTGTTTTGCAGATTCGGTTATCACTACACCACCCAGAACCCCAAACCAGCGCGCACCTAAACTTTCCCAGGCAGGCGCCATAGCTAGCCAAAACCTCCTGTTTGACGGCGGGATAAATAACGCTCGTTTTCCCCTAAGAGGCGTGAACATAGACTGCCTTAAAACTTTATTAATTTGCTCTAAAGAATAAGGGTGTCCTTGGCCAAATGGAGTTTTATCATCATGAGCCCAAGCGCCACGTCGGTTTGGTACTACAATGATAAGCCGCCCACCATCAGCCAATATTCGCCATAACTCTCTTAATAATTCATTAACTTTATTTGTATATTCCAGGCCGTGCACCAAGATAATTCGATCCATAGATAAATCAGAAAAAGGCAGATTACTCTCATCCGAGAGGCACACTTTATTTTTATTTAATTTTTCTGTTTCTCCAGATGGTAAAACTCCCATGCCTGCAGGAGCAATGGAAATAACATTTGATTCTTTGCAATAAAATGGTCTCAAATAAGGGTTTGTAAATCCCACTCCTAAAATATTCATCCCATTTGTGACTGGCCAATAGTTGTATATCTGACGCCTTACTATTCTGCACGTTAATTGTCCAAGGCTAGAAGAATAGAAATCCCTAAGTTCAACAGTATTTGGCCACATAAATATTTTTACCTCGGGTTTTTTAAATTTACCGCCCCGTAATTATCGAAAAAACAAACTTATAAACAAATAATATATTAAAATTAATAAAACTGGGCAGTTAATAATGCATAAACACCGAAACTAATCAGAATAGCTGCAGAAATTCGAGCAACCCATTTTTGATAGCCACCATCAAGATACGGTCTAGCCAAATTAGCTGTAAATGCCAATGCGAACCACCAAAGAGCAGAACCTATAAACACACCAAACACTAGTAGTGCGGCATTATTGACAGAATCACCTACATCAGTTGCGCCAAGGGTTACAAATAAACCAGCAAAAGTAAGCATAGTAACTGGGTTTGTAATAGCTAATATAAAAGTAGAGATAAAATCCTGCAATAAACTCTCTGTATGGAGCTTTCCTACATTCTTTTGGTTATTTCTATTAGAACGCACAAGCAGGGTTTTAGCAGCCAGTAATAGCAAAACAATTCCACCTATAGTTCGCAGACTAGACTGGTGGTCAACGATCCAAAGTTGGACCGCACTAACTCCAAATGCGGCAATTGCACCATAAATTGCATCAGCGACAGCTGCTCCTAGCCCAGATAACAGACCATGCATCCGACCTTCTGACAACGTACGTTGGACACAAAGAACACCCACCGGCCCAACAGGAGCGGCTAAAACTAAGCCAAAAATAAAGCCATTTATGATTATAAAGTCGGTCAAGATATAACTTTGAAAGAGTTTAGCATTTAAATCACCAAATTATTAATATAAAATATAACTCACAAATGATTATTTCATCTCATAAAAGACCATCTAACAAAAGAAACATTCATTAAAATTATTTATTTGATCTCTAAAATAAATAACAAAATATTGCCACTAAATGAAAAATTTTATTAAATTACTGACATTAGGATCCATTCTTTAATATTTTAGTAGTAAAATTAGATTATATTTTTCTTTTTAAGTTTACTCAAAAATATAAATATAAATTTCCCATAAAAAATTATTGACCGACGCGAAGGAGCGCTGATAACAGGTAACTGATAAGTACTTGGATGCGGAGCATTTAATATTGACGCCTACAATGAAGGGGTCTGGAAATAATTCTAGACCCCTTTTTGTTATGAATAATGGCTATAAAATATTATCCCAAGTAATTCCCAGAATTAAAAAAAAGAAAGCGCCAGGTTCATGGACGCGGAGCCCGTGACGCCTGACGCTTTCCTGGTCGATTGAGTTTAGAGATCACTCCCCTCACCCTTTTGACCAGTTGTTTAGTAATATTAGAAATTAATTTCTAATATTAACTAAACGATGCAATTGCTATCTGCTTAGCTCTATAACTACATATCTGAGACTAACGTATCCCTGGCCGATACATAATCTCCGATTAATAGCCACCATGATCACGGCTTTACACCATCATCATAGGAAAACCAGCAAATCACGAGCCCATGGACCAAAATTACCACTTCTGCCCTTTTCCTAACTAATTCACGTAGGAACTAATCGGGTTACCAGGCTACATCTCATTTTTACAGCCGGCGAGAGCCTTAAAACGAAACGCTGTCTCTCTCAGCAGTTAACAGAAAAAGCCTAAGCATTTAATCTGCTAACCTCACTTAATACACCGTAGCCAAAACTACAGAGAAAAAATTTGCCTCAGACCTTAGATCTTTGGCACGAGGAGCCACCAAAGCAGCAACTTATATCCATCCTCGGTTGTCTGAAGTAACCTCCAATAAACCCCGAAAGGTCGTTGAAAAATTCACCCACTTCACCCGAAACTGCTAAACAGCTTTACTCCTAAGACCAAAGCTTGATCTAACATCACCGGGATCGGTATAGACATACCGAAAGCTATTAACATCTTCAAAACGAGCAAACGCTTCGTTTCCGCTATAGCCCGGCGCAGAAAGCCTTCCCGAGGTAAGGATTCCGAAGAACCTAACCTTCTGCCAACCTTATTTATCAATCCCATAACCCTAATGTCCGAAGACTAGGACTATTTTCTTAATAAACTTCCATTAACCATTTCAAGACGCCCCCTCGGGCAACAGTCTTTAATTTTTATAAACCCGCAAGCGGTAATTTACAAAAAAGATTAATGGCCAGTCGTCATGCCCACGCATGCACTCACTATCATCTAATTTTTTAATGCATTTGAGCAATCTAAAATCATGGTAAAATATCATTTTTCTGTGCATAAATAGTAATTATAAACACAGTTCCTCCACAGGTTTTCCACAGATGCATTCCATAAGCTTAATTAAAAAGATAAATAAATTAATATTAAAAATTTCAATAATTAAGATCACTGCAATTGACGAAAATATCCTCCCAGTCTAAAAAATCTATGATTCTATACTGGTTTAGTACTGGATTAGTCGTCGCTTTATTATATATATTCTATAATGAGCGGCAATTATTCAACCAAGCTAAGACGCTTGTTTTTTTATGAGCTTTGCTAATTAGTTAAAAGCTATGGAGAAAAGGTTTATGGCTATTGATAACCGTCCGTTGTCACCTCATCTACAGGTTTACAAACCACAGCTAACTTCTGTTCTTTCAATATTGCACCGTATAACTGGTATTGCCCTAGCAATCGGCACTTTATTGCTAGTTTGGTGGCTAATTGCTGCCGCCAGCGGGCCAGACTATTATGATACTGCACAACGATGCATTGGGTCGACTATAGGTCGTATTTTATTACTCGGTTGGACATATGCATTGTTTTATCACTTAGCAAATGGGATTAGACATCTTGCCTGGGATTCAGGTCGTGGATTTGAATTGAATACAGCCTATTTGACCGGATGGCTGGTTATAATATCCTCAATTGTTCTTACAATTGTTACCTGGATAGCCGGGTATGTAGTAATGGGAGGGAGTTAATATGAATTTACAAACGCCTCTGGGAAGAGCAAGAGGTCTAGGCTCTGCAAAATCAGGCACTAAACACTGGTGGGCGCAAAGAGTCACTGCAATAGCTTTAATTCCACTTACCATATGGTTCGTAGTTGCAATGATATCGGCAACTGGGAATGATTATAATAATGCTCAACAATTTATTGGTAATCCTATCAATGCAATACTATTTATTCTACTAATAGTTGCTACCTTCCATCACGCGCAGTTAGGACTTCAAGTCGTGATTGAAGATTACGTTCATAATAAACCTATGGAGATTGGGTTGTTAATTATAACTAAAGGTACAGTAATCGTTTTGGGCTTATCATCGGTATTCGCGGTGCTATCAATTACATTTGGAGTTGCGTAATGGCAGTTAATGGTAGTTATGAAATTATTGATCATGATTATGATGTAGTAGTTATTGGAGCTGGAGGTGCCGGTCTACGTGCAACTTTTGGTATGGCTAATAAAGGCCTAAAAACCGCATGTATTACGAAGGTTTTTCCAACCCGATCCCATACTGTTGCAGCCCAAGGAGGCATCTCAGCTGCTTTGGGAAATATGGGCAAAGATGATTGGCGCTGGCACATGTATGATACCGTTAAAGGCTCTGACTGGTTAGGCGACCAAGATGCTATAGAGTATATGGTGCGAGAAGCTATGCCCGCTATAATAGAATTGGAACACCAGGGAGTGCCCTTCAGTCGTACTGACGAAGGAAAAATCTATCAACGCCCATTTGGAGGAATGACCACTAATTATGGAGAAGGCACAGCGCAGCGCACTTGTGCTGCGGCTGACAGAACTGGCCATGCGATCTTACACACCCTTTACCAACAAGCGCTCAGGTATGATGCCGAGTTCTTTATAGAATATTTTGCCTTAGATCTTATTATGGACGAAGACGGTGAATGCCGAGGTGTAATGGCTTGGAACCTTGAGGATGGGAGCATACATCGTTTCAGAGCTCATCAAACTGTAGTTGCTACAGGGGGATATGGCCGTACATATTTTTCTTGTACGGGGGCTCACACTCAGACAGGTGACGGTGTTGCCATGGCAGCTCGCGCTGGAGTACCTCTGCAAGACATGGAGTTTGTACAATTTCATCCTACCGGTATATACGGTGCAGGTTGTTTAATAACTGAAGGTGTAAGAGGTGAAGGTGGTTACCTAACTAATTCCGAAGGTGAGCGCTTTATGGAAAGATATGCTCCATCAGCAAAAGACCTAGCCAGTAGAGACGTTGTCAGTCGTTCAATGACTATAGAAATGCGTGAGGGTAGAGGTGTTGGTGCAGAAGCAGATTATATACACCTTCATTTGGAGCATCTTGATTCTGACGTTATAAATCAACGATTACCAGGCATAGCAGAAACGGCGCGGATTTTTTCAGGAGTTGATGTGACTAAAGAACCAATTCCCGTTCTACCGACTTGTCACTATAATATGGGAGGAATACCAACCAACTATCACGGAGAAGCTGTAACCTTAAAAAACGGTGACCCTTCGACTCCAGTTCCAGGACTTATGTCTATAGGTGAGGCCGCTTGTGTATCTGTGCACGGGGCTAACCGACTAGGATCAAATTCATTACTTGACCTAGTGGTTTTTGGAAGAGCAGCGGCAAATCAGGCAGCAGAAAAAGTAAAAGCAGGTTCGTCTCATAAACCTCTGGAACAAAAAGCAGGTGATAAGGCTTTGGATCGTCTCGATAGACTGCGTTACGCAAAAGGAGGAACGCCCACTTCAAATCTAAGACTGCAAATGCAGCGAACTATGCAAGACCATTGCGCAGTATTTAGAACAGGTGAGGTGCTTCAAGAAGGAGTTGATAAACTCAACAATATATGGGGGGGATTAGATGACCTTCAGGTATCTGACAGATCAATGATTTGGAATACTGACTTAGTCGAAACCTTGGAACTTGATAACCTTATGACACAAGCAGTAGCTACCTTGGGTTCGGCCGTAAATCGTACAGAAAGCCGCGGTGCTCATGCCCGTGAAGACTATCCTGAGCGCGATGATTCAGAATGGATGAAACACACACTATGTTGGATTGATGATAAAGGTAAAACTGAAATTGGTTATCGGCCTGTTGTTCTCCAACCGATGTCTAATGAAGTACAGAGCTTTCCACCAAAAGCTCGTGTTTACTAGGTTATTAACGTACCTTGAGCCCTATAGCACCTAATACTGTTTGACAGAGGATTTAAAACAGATGGCGGATTTTACACTTCCTAAAAACTCAAAGATTAAAGACGGAAAAGTATGGCCCGAACCAGAGGGTGCAAAAAACACACGAACATTCAAAGTTTACCGCTGGTCACCAGACGATGAAGAAAACCCGACAGTCGATACCTACGTACTCGACATGGATAGCTGTGGCCCTATGGTCCTTGATGCTTTAATGAAGATTAAAAATGAAATAGATCCTACACTTACATTCCGACGCTCCTGTCGAGAAGGGGTCTGCGGATCATGCGCTATGAACATAGATGGAACAAATACACTTGCATGCACCTCGTACAATTCAGAAGTAAAAGGTGATATAAAAATTTATCCTCTACCTCACCAGCCAGTAGCTAAAGACTTAGTTCCGGACATGACTCATTTTTTTGCTCAATATAGAGAAATTGAACCTTGGTTAAAAACAGATAGTCAACCGCCCGAAAGAGAGCGATTACAGTCAGTTGAAGACCGTGAAAAACTCGACGGGCTGTATGAATGTATTCTTTGTGCTTGTTGTACAACGTCCTGTCCAAGCTATTGGTGGAATTCTGATAGATATCTGGGTCCTGCTATACTTCTGCAAGCCTACAGATGGCTTGCTGACAGCCGAGATGAGGCGACCGGTAGTAGACTGGACCAACTAGAGGATCCATTTAGATTATATCGCTGTCATACAATTATGAACTGTGCAAAAACCTGTCCAAAGAGCCTTAATCCAGCAAAAGCTATAGCCGAAATTAAGAAAATGATGCTAGAACGACAATTGTAAAATTTATTAAACTAGTAATATTTTATGTTTTTAATAATTTGGCTTTTATAAAAAAGGATTAATTGAAATACGTATGTAGATTTAAATTTCACAATAAATAATTAACCATCATCAAGATGAAATCAACACGATGAAATTAAATAAACGGCAACTTAGTGAATTCGAAAAAGAAGGGTGGATATTCCTTCCTGATGTATTTTCTCAGAGAGAAATTAACATCCTTATGAAAGAAGTGCCCAAAATCTTTGCCATGCAACGCAAGGAAGTATGGCGAGAAAAAAACCGTGAATCAGTGCGCACTGCATTTGCAGCGCATAAATATAATCAAGCCTTCCGAGCACTTGCTGCACATCCACGTCTCATAGAGCCTGTAATGCAGCTCGTAAATGGGCCAGTTTATATGCATCAATTTAAAATTAATGGTAAAGCAGCATTCGATGGAGATGTTTGGCAGTGGCATCAAGATTACGGTACCTGGGCTCGAGACGACTTAATGCCCGAGCCACGAGCTATGAATATTGCATTATTTCTAGATGAGGTTTCTGAGTTCAACGGACCATTAATGTTTATACCGCGAAGCCACAAAGCAGGAGTTATTGAGGCAGGTCATGATACTTTAACTACGTCCTATCCACTCTGGACTTTAGATAAAGAAACAGTAACCCGTCTATCAAAAGAGGGGGGGATGGTAGCACCTCGAGGTAAACCTGGTTCATTATTAATGTTTCACTCAAACCTTGTGCACGCTTCTCCAGGAAATATAAGTCCATGGGATCGTACAATAGTTTATTTAAGTCTGTGTCACGTTGACAATCATATACGCCAATTTAAACGTGAAGAATGGATAGCACATAGAGACTTTACTCCAATAAAACCATTATCAGATAATTGTCTTCTTAAATTATCTAAATCTGAAGTATAATTATAAAAGCTTCTTATTTATTAAACGGAATACGTTCAAGGCTGCTTTCGATAGGTACATGTAGCGTATTGCAAAACGTTCCTATCAGTTGGTAGTAACCAACCATTACTGTTAGATCAATCAATCCAACATTACCTAGAGAGCTACGAATAGCTTCTATCAGGCTGTCATCAACTTTTTTGTTATTTGCTACTAACCGAGAATAACGTAATACCGATCCAGTCGGTTCAGGCAAATTTTCTGCCGATTCGGTTCCTATTACCTTTTGCATATTTTTAGGCATACGATGTATGTGATGACACCATTCATAATAGTTACCAACTTCTTGGGATACTGTACAAATTATCATTTCCCGCAACACCTCATCTAGTACACTTTGAAAACGCACGTGCTCACCCACTGATGCAACTGACTTAAGTGCTCCGGGACTATGAGCCATGACAGCAAATAGCTCGGCCATAAAAGATAGTTTACGTGTTTGTAAAATGTGATCAAATATTTCAATTTTATGACTGGGAAAATCTTCACGAGATACACCAGACACTCGGGCTGCTTCATTATAATTACCCATCTCATTTCCTTCTTTAAAGTTTTTATTTTAATACGAATACTTGGCCGGATTAGGTTGCCTTAAAGGATAATATGAAGAGATAATGAAAATGCAAATAATGAATAATAAGGAAATTATCCTATGAACCTTTATAATTTATTGCTCGAGCGAGAAAAAACAAGCAATCCTATTCGTGTTTGTCTCATTGGTGCAGGAAAGTTTGGAACAATGTACCTATCTCAGGCAAGTCGCACTCCAGGAATAATAATTTCTACTATTGTTGATTTAAACCCATCTCAAGCTAAACAAGCATGCATTCGTTCAGGTATTGGTGAAACTAATATTACAGATAATACAATATCAGCTATCAGCTCTGAAAATGTAGATCTAGTCATAGATGCCACGGGCAGTCCTGAGGCTGGAATAACAAATGCCCTTGCATGTTGTGAACATGGAAAAGATATAATTATGGTTAATGTAGAAGCTGATGCATTAGCTGGGCCATTACTAGCGGAAAAAGCTCGCCAATCCAATATAGTCTATTCTCTAGCCTACGGTGATCAACCAGCATTAATATGTGAGCAAGTTGATTGGGCTCGCACTTGTGGCCTAGACGTCATTGCAGCCGGCAAAGGCACTAAATATCTAGAAGGATATCATTACGTCACTCCCGATGAGGTATGGCAACATTATGGGATTACGGCTGAGCAGGCGGATGCTGGGGGGATGAATCCTAAAATGTTTAACTCCTTTCTGGATGGTACAAAGTCCGCAATAGAAATGGCAGCAGTTTCTAATGCAACTAACCTCACTCCTTCTCCAAGAGGGTTAACTTTCCCTCCCGTCGGAGTTCGTGATCTTCCACTAATATTAAGACCTGAAGAAGAAGGGGGACACTTACATCATAAAGGTCAAGTGGAAGTTATTTCATCTGAAGAACGTGATGGACGGCATGTATTTGGCGATCTAAGATGGGGAGTTTATGTTGTATTCAAATCCCCAAGCGAATATGTAACCAGTTGTTTTGCAGAATATGGCCTTCAAACGGACCCGAGTGGCCAATATTCAGCGCTATGGAAACCTTTTCACTTAATAGGTCTTGAATTAGGTATATCTGTTGCAAGTGTGGCTTTGCGGCGTGAACCTACGGGGCAAGCATGTGGATTTATAGGCGATGTAGTGGCTACAGCTAAAAAGAACCTTCAGGCTGGTGAAATACTCGATGGCGAGGGCGGGTTCACCGTATATGGAAAGCTACTACCGGCTAATGATAGTCTTGCATCCGGTGGACTACCAATAGGTCTAGCAAATAATATAAAACTTAAAAATTCAATTCAAAAGAATGACCAAATAACCTGGAATGATGTAGATATAGATAATAATAATCCGGCAGTAAAAGTAAGAAAAGAGATGGAGTTAATGTTCACTGACAAAACTCTACATAATACTGCTGCCTAAAATACACGAGAGTTGCAAGAATCAATTGTAAAGCGTATTGGTCCGCCGCCATGCCTAAAGGAATAATTAAATCAAATAACAATAAACTCTCTCCACTAGGGGTATACAAGACTCTAATTGAGTCTGGAAAACTAAAAACAGATGTTTCACAAGAGATTGGAGCTAAAAAACTACAAGATTTATATGAAAGTGTTGAAAGCCATCAACACACTAAAGATAAATGGAAAATGGGATGGAAAAAGTTTCTTAGAATAAGACAGCCCAATACCGAGACACCTCGTGGTTTATACATACATGGCCCAGTTGGTCGGGGAAAATCAATGTTGATGGATTTATTCTTTAATTCATCAAAAGTGAAAGAAAAGCGTCGAGTCCATTTCCATGAATTTATGCTGGAAGTTCAAGAGCGTCTAACTAAAGAAAGAAACACAAAAAAACGTGAAGATCCACTAATGGCCGTTGCTTCCGACATAGCTGATAGCACATGGTTAATGTGCTTCGATGAATTTCATGTAGTAAATATAGCTGATGCTATGATTCTTAGCAGATTGTTTCAAAAACTATTTGAACGAGGCGTAGTAGTAATAGCCACCTCCAATACGTCTCCACAAGAACTATACAAGAATGGGTTACAACGTGACCGTTTTCTGCCATTTATTGATCTAATATGCGATCACCTGGATGTTTTTGATATTGATACTGGTATAGATTTTCGGCTAGATAGGCTTAAAGGACAGCCTGTGTACTACTCACCACTAGGCAACACCTCCACTGAAAAACTTAATCGAGCATTTGAAGCCTTGACTGATAATGATCCCACAACTGAGGTTGAACTTACAGTTCTTGGTCGCAAAATAATTGTGTCAAAGGCCGCTCATGGGGTGGCACGCTTTAGTTTTGATGAACTTTGCCGTACACCACGAAGTGCGGCAGACTTTTTAAAAATTGCAAACCGGTTTCATACTATAATGATAGATGGAATTCCTAAATTACATGCTGAAGAAAGAGAAGTTGCAAAAAGATTTGTGGTTCTAATTGACTCTCTATATGAGAAAAAAGTCAATTTATTTGCTAGTGCAGAAACAGAACCCAATAAAATTTATTCATCAGGAGACGTAACGTTTGAATTTCAACGAACAATTTCAAGGCTTATTGAAATGCAAGCTGACGACTACTTAGGTTCGATTCATCTATCAAGCTCAGAAGATAATGAAAGCTTATAGATCTGCGGGTTGAACCCCTTGGAAATACGGGTTACACAGCAGGTACAATAGTAGCTAGATTATCTATATAGCTGCGATATACTTAATGAACTTACTCTAGGATAATTAACCTATGGCACGAAAAAAAATAGCACTAATCGGAGCTGGCAATATTGGCGGCACCCTAGCACACTTGATTGGAATCAAAGAACTAGGAGACGTCGTCCTATTTGATATAGTTAAAGGTATGCCTGCCGGCAAAGCACTCGACTTAGTTGAATCCTCTCCCGTTGAAGGATTTGACTCAGAAATGGTTGGTGCAAGTAACTACAGGGCGATAAAAGACGCCGATGTGGTTATTGTTACTGCAGGAATAGCACGCAAACCTGGAATGAGCCGCGATGACTTAATAGGTATTAATACAGGTGTAATGAAGTCCGTTGGTGAAGGTATTCGTAAAAACTGCCCAAACGCATTTGTTATTTGCATAACTAATCCTTTGGACGCTATGGTTGGAGTTCTACGAGAAGCAGCCAAACTAAAAGCTAATAAGTGTGTTGGAATGGCCGGGGTTCTGGATAGTGCACGTTTTCGTTATTTTCTAGCAGAAGAATTTAATGTTTCTGTTGAAGATGTAACAGCTTTTGTCCTCGGTGGTCATGGTGATACCATGGTTCCACTTGAGCGTTATTCTACAGTTGCAGGTATTCCCCTTCCTGACCTAGTAAAGATGGGGTGGACAACACAAAAACGCCTAGATTCTATAGTACAAAGGACACGTATGGGAGGTGGAGAGATTGTTGAGCTACTAGGAAACGGATCAGCCTTTTACGCTCCAGCCTCATCGGCCATAGCCATGGCTGAATCATACCTAAAAGATAAGAAACGGGTTCTACCAGCAGCAGCATGGTTGACCGGACAATATGGAGTTAAAAATCTATATGTAGGAGTTCCTGTTATAATTGGTGCTAACGGAATTGAACGAATTGTTGAGGTTAAGTTTACACCCAAAGAACGCTCAGCATTCCGAAAATCAGTTAAAGCAGTGCAAGGGCTGGTAGACATAACAAAAAAAATACAGCGCGAATCCAAGAAAAAGCGTTAGTAATCAATATAAATAATATTTAGCGTTAATATATAATATTACATGAGAAACTTTATAAATGTACTATGTTTAAATTAAGTAATAAAATTTTAGTTATGTCACTTATGGGCTGGTAACCACACAAGTTTATACAATGTCATACTTTACTGAGTTTTGAACTCCATTCTCTCCTAACTGGGCAAAAGTTACTATGAATATTCATGAGTATCAGGCTAAAGCGATTTTATCTTCGTATAATATTAAGACTCCAAAAGGAAAAATAGCCTTTAATGCGGACGAAGCAGCAAAAATAGCTCAAGACCTAGGTGGAAAAATATGGGTAGTAAAATCCCAAATACATGCAGGAGGAAGGGGAGCAGGCAGGTTTACTAATAACCCCGATGGCCAAGGTGGTGTCAGGATTGCAAGAAGCAATGAAGAAGTCAAAGCCCATGCAGCTGAAATGCTTGGCCAGGTGTTAGTCACTAAACAAACAGGGCCTGAAGGAAAAAAGGTAAAACAAGTCTATATCGAAGAAGGCTGTAACATTAATCGTGAGCTTTATCTTTCAATCTTGATAGATCGTAGTAATTCGAATATTACAATAATAGCCTCTACTGAAGGCGGTATGGATATTGAAACTGTAGCAAAAACATCACCAGAAAAGATTCTAACATTACCGATTGATCCAGTTAGTGGATTAAAGGCTTTTCATTCTCGAAAAATATCTTATTTACTTGGTATTCCTGAAAATAAAATTCAAAATGCTTCAGATATGATATCTAGCCTTTATAAAGCATTTATTGACCTAGACGCTTCTCTAATTGAAATTAATCCTCTTGTAATCACAGATGATGATGAAATAGTCGTGCTTGATGCTAAAATGAATTTCGATGATAACGCGCTTTATCGTCAGCCCAAAATAATTGCAATTCGTGATGAGGATGAAGAAGATCCAATGGAGCTCGAAGCCTCAAAGCATGATCTTAACTATATTAAACTTGACGGATCAATAGGCTGCATGGTTAACGGAGCAGGTCTTGCGATGGCAACCATGGACATAATCAAACTTTATGGGGGCCAACCAGCAAATTTCTTAGACGTAGGTGGATCTGCAGATAAAGAGCGTGTGACTACAGCTTTTAAAATTATATTATCTGATCCTAACGTAGAAGGAATAATGGTCAACATTTTTGGTGGCATAATGCGGTGTGATGTAATTGCAGAAGGGGTCATAGCGGCAGCACACGAAGTAGAACTCAATGTTCCCCTAGTTGTGCGTTTAGAGGGAACAAATGTTGAATTAGGGCAAAAAATTCTTATAGATTCTGGGCTACCAATTGTCTCAGCGGATAATCTTGCCGATGCAGCCAGAAAAATAGTCAATGAAGTAGCAAAGGCATCATAAAATATGTCTGTTTTGGTAAATAATAAAACAAAAGTCATATGCCAAGGGCTAACAGGCTCTCAAGGCAGCTTTCATTCACAGCAAGCAATCACTTATGGAACTAACATGGTGGGAGGGGTAACGCCCGGAAAAGGTGGTTCCTCCCATTTAAATCTTCCAGTTTTTAATACTGTATCCGAGGCTGTTTTTCAAACGGAAGCTAATGCTTCGGTAATTTATGTACCTCCTCCATATGCTGGCGACGCTATACTCGAAGCTATTGAAGCAGGTATTGAATTAGTTGTGTGTATTACAGAAGGAATTCCTGTAATTGACATGGTAATGGTAAAACGAGCTTTAAGTGGTACAAAAACTCGGCTAATCGGTCCGAACTGCCCCGGTATTATAACGCCTGGGGAATGTAAAATCGGAATTATGCCAGGCCATATACACAGGAGAGGACGTGTTGGTATTGTATCGAGATCTGGAACTCTAACCTACGAAGCAGTTGCGCAAACTACCGCAGCTGGATTAGGTCAAACCACTTGTGTTGGTATAGGAGGAGATCCAGTAAACGGAAGTCATTATATTGATATTATCTCAATGTTTCTCGATGATGATGAAACAGAAGGTATTATAATGATCGGTGAGATTGGGGGATCGGCTGAAGAAGAGGCAGTCGACTTCATTAAAAATTCTTCTATAAAAAAACCTATTACTGGATTTATAGCTGGTGTAACAGCTCCCTCAGGCAAGAGGATGGGCCATGCCGGAGCAATTATATCCGGAGGTCAAGGAACTGCAGAGGCTAAAATTGAGGCCATGAATTCAGCGGGAATTTATGTTGCTAATTCTCCAGCAGAGCTTGGAAGTACTATGTTGAAAGCCCTAAGCAGCTAAAAATAAATAATAGTACCGTTCGTAAAAATAAAATAATAATCACCCTTAAAAATAAGTTAGCTGTTTGATCAATAGACATATTTAACTTTAAGTAAGAGTTTCAGCACATTTAATCATACACATTTCCTGTTTAAAAGGACCTGATATTAAAATGAAGGCTTGGAAAATTATAATGATAATGTGCTTTGCCCATGTCCTAAGTATGACGGGCTTTGCAACTTTCCCAGCTCTAATTCCTATTTTAATGCCTCTATGGGAACTAACTAACACTCAGGCTGGCTGGGTAAGTGGAGTTTTTTTCGCTGGATATGTGTTATCAGTTCCAGTTCTTGTTTCTCTAACCGATCGCGTAGATTCACGTTGTATTTATATTATTGGACTAATAATTTCTATTGTTGGCTTATTAGGATTTACTTTTTTAGCGAATGGATTCTGGTCTGCTCTTACTTGGCAAATAGTACATGGTGCAGGAATTGGAGGTACTTATATGACTGGACTAAGAGTTATGACAGACAGAATTAAAAAGACTAACCCTTCACGCGCTATTGCATTTTATACCGCATGTTTTTCTTTAGGAACTGCAGTATCTTTTATTTTGTCTGGAATGGTGGCAGATTGGCTAGGGTGGAGTTGGGCATTTGCTCTAAGTGCTCTCGGGCCAATCTTAGCCATAATAGTAACTTTATTATTTCTTAAAACTTATAATATTAATAAAGATCAACTTCCACATACTCATTTACTCGATTTTCGTCCAGTTTTTAAAAACCGCAAAGCTATGTCATATACTTTGGCCTATATTGGACACTCATGGGAACTGTTTGCTCTCCGTGCATGGATAGTAGCATTCTTAGTTTTTGCAGGTGCAGAAAAGACAGGGTTTAGTATTATTAGCGCAACTATCATTGCTGGAGTTGCAAGTGTAATTGGTGGACCAATTAGTATTATTGGAAATGAAATATCGGAACGCTATGGTCGAAGAAAAACCATTATAGTAATCATGGTTTTTGCCAGTTTAACATCCATAATAACCGGTTATAGTGCGAGTTTATCAATTGGAGCAGCAGCAATATTTATAATTATATATAGCGGGTTTGTTATGGGTGATTCCGCATCTCTCACAGCTGGAGCATCGGGAGCAGCTATATCAGGTTATCGCGGAGCTACACTCGCCGTACATTCCATACTTGGCTTTACTGGGGCATTGCTAGGTCCCTTATGTGCAGGGTTAGCCCTCGACTTTAGTGGAGGACAGTCTAGTGCAAACGCCTGGGTAATTGCTTTTGCTACAATAGGTTTTGGATCTGTGATGGGACTAATCTCTTTAATAAAGCTGGGTAAAGTTAGTTTAAACACTTAATACATTTATCAATTCAAGGTTTTCTAATCAAAATAAACTAAATTATTTTT
>MDSW01094697.1_pt1 | contig 21476 bp, 33 predicted proteins | sample 811171 | NCBI WGS metagenome assembly MDSW01 (sample SAMN05326641, study PRJNA326480) | marine metagenome | isolation source: seawater | place: Atlantic Ocean: North West | collected 2012 | reverse complement strand
TTGGGCTGATATCCTAAACCGTTCAAACCTAGGTATGGAAGTTATGCACGAGCGTAACGCTCACAACTTCCCTCTAGATCTAGCTGCTGGTGAGTCTCTACCAGTTGCTCTAGTTGCTCCAGCTGTTGCTGCGTAATTAACATCTAGACCTTAATAAGAATAGAGAGATTTATCTCTCTATTCTTATTTATATAATTACTCGATCTTAAAAAATCTTATTCTATAAAATATTTATTTAGATTTTTAAAATGATAGCGCTAAAAGTTTTATAGGTTGTGAGTAAAGCTTTTAAGTAACTTTTACTCAATATCGCTTTGTGGCCAGAAAAATAATAATTTATTTTGAAAGGTCTTTTTTTAATTACTTACCTTAAAAAAAACGTTAAATAAAGTGTTAAACTATAGATTAGTAGTAATTAGTAGTTTTGGCTATTTTTAGAAAAAATAAATATATTATGACAGCATCTTTTCTACCGCCGATTTTGACACCAATTGTAACACTTGTTTTCCCAGGTCTAGTTTTTGCTCTATTTTTTATTTTAATAGAACAAGAAGAAATTGCTTAAAAAAAATAAGTGAGCAGGTTCATTCATTAAAAATGAATAATTTAAATGGGCCTGTTTTGTTTTAGCGTTTCTTTAATTTATCTTGATCGAGGGTTGAATTAAATTATTAAAACAAAATAATTACCAATTTTAACCTAATGAACATTCAATCTCTTTTAGACAATTTAATTTTTTTAAATTTATTACTAGTAACCATCATTTACTGGGCTAGCTTAATCTATTCTAATTTTAAAGTATTAACGAAATTAGGTGTTTACGGTAACGCTTTCGCTAATTTCCTTATTTTTGCATTATTAGGTTTACGCTGGTTAAACTTTGGCTATTTTCCTTTAAGTAATTTATACGAATCATTACTATTTTTAGCTTGGGGTATAACTTTTATCACGTTAATTATCGAAGATCGCTTAAGTATTTCTTTAATCGGATCAATCAGTACGCCGATTGCACTTTTTGTAACTGGGTTTGCAAGTTTGTCATTACCTGAAAGTATGCAAGCACCTGAACCACTTGTTCCAGCATTAAAATCTAATTGGTTAATGATGCACGTAACAGTTATGATGTTGAGTTATGCAAGCTTGATTGTTGGCTCTCTTTTAGGAATATTTTTCCTTGTACTTGCAAAAAGTGGTGGGCAACAGCAGAAGATTAACCTAAAAGGTAATTCATATGGACAAAGTGTTTCAAACACTCTGTTAGACACAGCGTTTTACAAAACCGAACCTTTAGAAGGTTATACGAATTTAGTTTCGGAAGATACGACTACAACAATTAAAGGAAAAGCTACTGAGCGACTTAGTTTATTAGAAAGTATTGATAACCTAAGTTATCGAACAATAAGTTTTGGCTTTCCGATGCTTACCATTGGTATTATTGCTGGTGCAGTATGGGCTAATGAAGCTTGGGGTTCCTACTGGAGCTGGGATCCAAAAGAAACTTGGGCACTTATAACATGGCTAGTTTTTGCTTCTTATTTACATGCCCGCATAACAAAAGCATGGCAAGGTGAAAAACCTGCAATGATTGCATCTTTTGGGTTCGTGGTTGTTTGGATTTGTTATTTGGGTGTTAATTTTCTTGGTAAAGGTCTCCATACTTATGGTCAAATCCTTTAAATTATGGTGAACGGATTAAAAAAGTTAAAGCCAGGTTATAATATTTTAACCTGGCTTTGTTGTTCAATTAAATGTATAATTCTCGACCTAGCCTAATAGCAAACACAGCAGCTGTTAAAGCAATCATTAAAGCAAAAAAGATTTGGCTATCTGTAATCATAATTAACCTAAACTGTTAAAAGTTTTATAAAATTTTACAATCTCTTCGTTAAGTAATAACGACGGTAATGTATTTGAATATTCATTATATTACTAATAACCTAAAGATTATGAATATATAAAATAACCTTTCTTTTTCTAAAATATTTACATTTCAATTACTTTAACTTCCAAGTTTAAAGGCGTCTACAATAAGACCGTAAATAATACCAACTTTAAGCGCATTTATTAAATTGAATAGTTTTATACCACTATACTTGATATTTTTATGATTAATTTTAATTAACGTAGTGTAATAAATTTTGCTCATCACTTCTAAACTTGCAACGACTAAAGAAGCACCAACAATAGCCCATTCATTAAACTCACCTAATGTTGTATCAATAATACTAGATAAAAGAAAACCACCAAAAAACCCTATCCATTTTAGAATCATCAAAAAAAAATTATAGTTATTTATCTAAAGTAATTAAAAAAGTAGGGAATGCAACGCCCCCTATTTTGTGAACTTTGCAATACGGGAAAAAAAATAGTAAATATAGGATATAATTATGTCATAAAACTATTAGTTGAATTCATTATTTTACTTAGTCCCAAATTAAAGTTGGTGGTTACCAAACTTTTAACATTTAATACACTAAAAATATGACAGATATATTAAATTTACAGATACCATCACCAACATTTGGTGGAAGTACAGGTGGTTGGTTAAGGTCAGCGGAAACTGAAGAAAAATATGCAATTACTTGGACAAGTAAGAAAGAGCAGATTTTTGAAATGCCGACAGGTGGTGTAGCAATTATGCAAAATGGTGAGAACCTTTTGTACCTTTCAAAAAAAGAACAATGTCTGGCTTTAGGTGGACAACTGCGTAATGCTTTTAAAATTAGCGATTATAAAATTTACCGAATTTTTCCAAACAGTGAAGTACAGTATTTACATCCTAAAGATGGAGTTTTCCCTGAAAAATTAAATGAAGGACGTGTAGGTGTAGGTAATATTGGCCATTCAATTGGAAAAAACCCTCAACCAGTAAATGTAAAATTTACTGGAAAAAACACATTTGACGGTTAAACAGAGTTAAAAGTACTGTTTTGGAGTTAACCTGATAAAATGTATTTCATATAAAGAACAGATTTGTTTCTAAAACGTTTAAGTAATTTTTTATCAAACAACCTATAATTAGGTATAGTAGTATTTTTATAATAAAGTTACATTTATTGACCGTAAAAGAAAGTTTATACTTTGATATGCTAAAAAATAGATTTTTAATAGGGAGTCTCTTAATTACCCTTATTTTCGGAAGTAGCCTTACTCCTGTACATGCATTAGAGTTAGATGAAGATACAAGAACCGTAAGTCTTGATGCAAAAGGAAACAACGTAGTTTTAACACCAGAACAAGTAAAAAGAGGTAAGCGTTTATTTAACAATGCTTGTGCTGTTTGTCACACTGGTGGTCTTACAAAAACAAACCCGAATGTAGGTTTAGATATTGAATCACTTAGTTTAGCAACTCCACCACGAGATAACATTGCTGCTCTAGTTGCATTTAGTAAAGATCCAGTAACATATGATGGTACAGACTCAATTTCAGAACTTCACCCAAGTATTAAGGGCGCGGATATTTTCCCTAAAATGCGTTCTTTAACAGATGAAGATTTATTCGCTATCTCTGGACACATTCTTCTGCAACCGAAGGTTGTCAATGAAAAATGGGGTGGTGGTAAGATTTACTATTAATTGAATATTTGAACTTTCGAAACTAATATAAACTTATTTTTATATCAGTTTCGAAAGTTCAAATACTTCTTTACCAAATAAATAGTTTACCCTATGAAAAAACAAATAAGAAAAATAACATTTTTACAATTTGTTTGTGGCCTACTTGCTACAACATCTACGAACCAGATGGCAGAGAAAGCTACCTTCTTAGACCTAATCCTTATTTTGCCGGAAACTGAAAACTTAAAAAGTAATTTTAATTTTTTAAAATTACGTTCACAACAATTTTTCGCTACTTACTTAACAAGTTGCCTAAAGGACAGTAAAAGAAAAAAAATAAAAACGAAATTTTTGAAAAGTTATATGCACCGCTATAAGTATTATTATATGAAGTTTTTTTATCGCTTTGATAAAAGTTATTTAAAAAAGCCATCAACTAAAACACTTAATATAATAGCGCTAAATTCTTTATATATGATTTCTGGCCTTTAAATAATTAGAGAGACGCCTCTTCCAAGGTGTTTGAAGATACTATCTGATAAAAATAGAGAGTGGGCCGAGCTGGATTTGAACCAGCGTAAGCTTTGCTAACGGATTTACAATCCGTCCCCATTAACCGCTCGGGCATCGACCCTTATATATATAAATTAACACATCTGACCCAGTTAATCAACTCTAAAAAAAATTACTAATGCACAAATGTTTAAACCTGTCTGCATTAGCAATTTTTTTTAGGAAACACCGCTTTAATTATTTCTCAGTCGAAAAATCGGTTTCAATTACATCTTCTGATGGATTTTCTTGAGCTTGACTGTATACTTTCTGACCTGCTTCCATTATCGCGTTCTTAATTTTCTCATTCAAGTTCTTCATTGCCTCATAGTCCTCTTTACCTAAAGCCTCTTCAAGTTCAGCAATTAAAGATTCGATTTGGCTTTTATCTTCTGATGAAATCTTTGTATCTAATTCTTCAAGCTGCTTCTTTGTTTGGTAACATAATGAATCAGATTGATTTTTTAAATCAATTTTTTCTGATTTTTCTTTATCTGCGTCTGCATTCGCTTCAGCTTCATTAACCATTCTTTCCACTTCATCTTTTGATAGAGTTGAAGCTCCAGTAATGGTAATCGATTGTTGTTTATTTGTCGCTTTATCTTTTGCTGTTACAGAGAGAATTCCATTTGCGTCAATATCAAAAGTCACTTCAATTTGTGGGACACCGCGTGGGGCAGGTGCGATGCCGTCTAATCTAAATGTTCCTAGGCTCTTATTATCTTTAGCTAATTCACGTTCACCTTGAAGAACATGGATTTCCACATTTGGTTGGTTATCAACAGCTGTTGAGAATGTTTCAGATTTTTTCGTTGGAATAATAGTGTTACGAGGTGTAATTTTCGTTGTGATACCGCCTAGTGTTTCAACACCAAGTGATAAAGGTGTTACATCAAGTAAAAGAATATCTTTTACCTCGCCACCTAATACACCAGCTTGAACAGCTGCTCCAACAGCCACAACTTCATCAGGATTAACCGTTTGATTTGGTTTTTTTCCAAGTAAGCTTTCAACCACAGTTTGTACCGCTGGTATTCTTGTAGAACCACCAACCAGAACATTTTGGTCAATCGCATCAGGTTTAAGTTCGGCATCTTTTAGGGCCGTTTGAATAGGTGTCTTACACCTTTCAATAAGGTCTGAACATAATTCTTCAAACTTACCTCGTGTCAGTTCTTTTTCAAGGTGCTTTGGACCTTCTGGGGTAACGGAAATAAATGGTAAATTAATAGAACTTTGTGTTAGTGTAGAAAGCTCAATTTTTGCTTTTTCAGCCGCTTCGGTAAGACGCTGTAATGCTTGACTGTCTTTTGTTAAGTCTATACCTTCAGCATCTTTAAATTCTTTTACTAACCACTGTACAATTTTTTCATCAAAATCATCACCACCTAGGTGAGTATCACCAGATGTTGAAAGTACTTCGAAAACACCATCACCAACTTCTAAAACGGAGACATCAAATGTTCCCCCTCCCAAGTCAAAAACTAAGATTGTTTCATTATCTTTTTTATCTAAACCATAAGATAAAGATGCAGCTGTAGGTTCATTAATAATTCTTAAAACTTCAAGCCCTGCAATTTTACCGGCATCTTTTGTTGCTTGTCGTTGAGAATCATTAAAATAAGCTGGTACTGTAATTACAGCTTGCGTAACAGTTTCACCTAGATACTTTGTTGCATCTTCCGCTAGTTTTCGTAATACTTGCGCAGAAATCTCTTCAGCTGCAAATTGTTTACCTAGTGCGGGACAATCTAGCTTAATAATTTCCTCTGTTTGTAAAACTTTGTACGAAACTTGTCTAAGTTCTTCAGTAACCTCCGTTGTTTTTCGACCAATAAAACGTTTAACTGAATAAAAAGTATTCTCAGGGTTAATAACCGCTTGTCGCTTTGCTATTTGCCCAACAAGTAAATCTCCTTTTTTTGTATAAGCTACTACAGATGGTGTTGTTCGTTGTCCTTCTGCATTTGTAATTACTTCAGGTTTCCCACCTTCCATAACAGCAACTACTGAGTTAGTAGTACCAAGATCAATTCCAATAACCTTTGCCATTTAGTAAATATTTTTTTTAATGTTATACATGACATAATACACAAAGCTATTTTGTCTAAGTATGTGGTGTTTTCCACACAAGTATTGTAGGGTAACCAGAGAATTTTTTTTCAACCCACTTGAAAAGGTAGTAAAATGCTTTTGTTTTTACAAAAATATTGTTTTCTACCCTTGAATGAGAGAATGTTTTAATACTGGACAAAAGACTTGATATTCCCTTATAATTCAAGCATTAAAAAGACCTTCTAATAGTATGGTTTTTTTTAATTAAAAAACTTTTAATTTAAGTTTTTTGCATTGTTTAAATCGTTGTTTAAAATTCATCAATCCATATGTCTATAGGACTATTTGGGAAAAAGTTAGGGATGACACAGATTTTTGAAGATTCCGGAACAATTTTTCCTGTAACAATAATCAAAGCAGAATTGTGTCAAATTAGTCAGATCAAGACAGTTGATACAAATGGTTATAATGCGGTTCAAGTTGCTTTTTCTGAAAAAAAAATAAGTAAGTTAACAAAGCCTCAAATCGGGCATTTGAAAAAATCAACTGATAAAGGCTTCCAGTATTTTGGAGAATTTCGTGTCGAGAACCCACAGGAGTATAAATTAGGTGAAAAAGTAGGTTTAAACCGATTATCTATAGGTCAAAAAGTAAAGGTGACTGGGACAAGTATTGGTAAGGGTTTTGCTGGAAACCAAAAACGTCATAATTTTAGTCGTGGTCCAATGACACACGGGTCAAAAAACCACCGCTTACCAGGATCTATTGGTGCTGGAAGTACTCCCGGTCGTGTATACCCGGGTAAAAAAATGGCTGGTCAATTAGGAAATAAAACAGTTACGATCAAGAACAGTGAAATTCTTTTCATTGATTCAGAAGAAAACATTTTAGTTCTAAAAGGCTCTTTACCTGGCAAGAAGAATTCTGTTTTAAAAATCCAAACAAAAGAATAATTAAACAATTCATCTTTCAAGAAATTATTCGCAAAAAAAAAATTATTTTTTAAATATGGGTTTAGATCAAAAAACATTAATTGATTTAGTTAAGTACCCTATACTTACCGAAAAAACTATACGCTTAATTGAACAAAACCAATATAGTTTTGCAGTCGATTCAAAATCGAATAAAGTCGACATTAAGACTGCTATTGAGCAGTTGTTTGATGTTAAAGTAGTATCAGTAAATACGTTGCTTCAACCATTAAAAAAGCGTCGTGTTGGTAAGTTTATTGGTATAAAATCGCGTTATAAGAGAGCAATTGTAACACTTGCACCACAAGATTCAATTACTCTGTTTGAAGACGCATAATAACAATATTCATGTTATTAAAACAACTTAAACGATAGTAAAAAGAAGATTTATATGGCAATCCGTTTGTATCGGGCGTACAGCCCAGGCACACGTTCACGTTCGGTTTCTTCCTTTGAAGATTTATCGAAGAAAAAACCAGAAAAATCATTAGTTTTTGGTAAAAGACGTTGCAGCGGTCGAAATAATCGTGGAGTAATTACACTTCAAGGTCGCGGTGGGGGGCATAAGAGGAAATACCGTGTTCTTGAGTTTAAGAGAAAAGAAACTACCGTTAAGGCTAAAGTTGCAAGCATTGAGTATGACCCAAATAGGAACGCAAGAATTGCACTCCTTCATTATGAGGATGGTGCAAAAAAGTACATTTTAGCACCTCGGTCTCTAAAAGTAGGCATGTTCATTTATTCTGGAACTAGTGTACCAATCGAAATTGGTAATGCAATGCCACTTGAATTTGTACCTTTAGGTAGCATTGTTCATAATGTTGAGTTGACACTTGGTAAAGGTGGTCAGATTGCTCGTGCTGCTGGAACTTATGCACAATTAATTGCAAAAGAAGGTGAGTTTGTGACTCTAAAATTACCTTCAAATGAAGTGCGCTTAGTAAATAAGCGATGTTACGCTACTTTAGGTCAAGTTGGTAACATTGAATTTTCTAACCTTCGACTTGGTAAAGCTGGTTGTAAAAGATGGTTGGGTAAACGACCACATGTACGTGGAGTTGTAAAAAACCCTAATGATCACCCACACGGTGGTGGAGAAGGGCGCTCACCAATTGGTCGTCCAAAACCAGTTACCCCTTGGGGTAAACCTGCTTTAGGTATTAAAACTAGGCAACCAACAAAAGTAAGTAACAAATACATATTACGTTCAAGACGTTAATTAAATAGAAATTTTACAAAGGATTACTTTAATGGGACGTTCTTTAAAAAAAGGGCCCTTTGTGGCATCAAGTATTAGTAAAAAGGTTGACCAAATGAATGAATCTGGAAAAAAAGATGTTATTCAGACTTGGTCTCGTTCGACTACTATACTTCCAAATATGATAGGGCATACGTTTGCTGTTTATAATGGCCAACAACATGTTCCAGTATTTGTATCTGACCAAATGGTGGGACACAAACTGGGCGAATTTTCACCGACACGAACATTTCGTTCGCACATAAAAAAAGACAAGAAAGCAAAACGATAGCTTTTAAAATTCTGTTCATATGAATAAAAATTCTTTACAAAAAAACGAGGTACGTGCAGTATCCAAATATATCAGAATGTCGCCGAGTAAAATTCGACGCGTTTTAAGACAAATTCAAGGTAAGACGTACAAAGAAGCATTATTATTATTAGAGTTTATGCCTTATACGTCATGTGAACCAATTATAAAAGTATTGCGTTCAGCTGCTGCCAATGCAAAAAATAATTTCGGATTTGACGAAACGAAACTTGTAGTTAAAGAGGCTTTTGCTGACCAAGGTCCAGTAATGAAGCGCTTTAGACCAAGAGCTCAAGGACGAGCATATAGAATTTTAAAGGCTACTTCACATATAACGATTGTTGTTACAACTTAAAAAAAATTATTAAATAGAGGGTACGTTTGTGGGACAAAAAACACATCCAACTGGCTTTCGAATTGGCATAAATAAAAAACATAGTTCAGCTTGGTTTGCCAATTATGGTGCTTACAGTAAAGTTTTAGAGGAAGATTATAAAATTCGTAAGTTTTTTGAGAAAGAGTTTGCTGTCATTTATAATAAAGCAGGTATTTCTAAATTAGAAATAAAAAGAAAAGTTAATCAACTTGAATTACTGATACATGCTGCACGTCCTAAAGCTATTGTAGCTGATTCAGGAAATGAGCAAGTTATTTTAGAAATAAAGGATAAGATTAAAAGCATTGTAAACGGTTCAAAGCAAATTCGTGTTAAAGTCGTTCAAATAGCAAATAGTGAAAATGAAAGTGCACTTGTTGCACGATCAATTGCCGATCAGTTAGAGAAACGGGTAGCTTTCAGGCGTGCTGTTCGTCAAACAACACAAAACCTTCAAAAGGTGGGGGTTAAAGGTTATAAAATCCAAGTTTCGGGTCGCCTAAATGGTGCTGAAATTGCACGTGCTGAATGGGTTCGTGACGGGCGTGTACCGCTTCAAACGATACGGGCAGATATAAGTTATGCAACAGAAAGAGCAAATACTACTTATGGTGTACTAGGTATTAAAGTTTGGATTTTTAATAAAGAGATTTTGTAAAAAGTAATTTTATGCTACTTCCGAAGAGAACCAAATTTCGAAAAATGCACCGCGGAAAAATGAAAGGTGTTAGTACTGCCAACACGATTGTGTTTGGTGATTATGGTATACAGGCACAAGAACCAGTTTGGTTAACATCACGACAAATTGAAGCAACACGTCGTAGTATAACACGATATGTTCGTCGTACAGGAAAATTATGGATCCGTGTTTTCCCCGATCGATCTATTACAGAAAGAGCTGCTGAATCACGCATGGGTGCCGGAAAAGGTACTGTATCTCATTGGGTTGCTATTATTAAACCGGGTGCCGTTTTATTTGAGATTAACGGATTAGAAAAACACCAAGCTTTTAAAGTTTTAAAAACCGCGTCATATAAGCTACCAATTAAAACAAAGATAATTTGTCGCGAAGGTAAAAATTAAACCTTTTAAGTAGAAAAGTCTAATATTGAAATTATGGCTGTAAAAGAAAAAATAGGAATTGTCGTAAGTGACAAAATGACAAAAACAAGAATTGTTGCTGTCAATGACCGTGTTAAGCATAAGCGTTATGGAAAAGTAATTACACGAACAAAGCGATATGCTGTACATGATTCTGAAATTAATTCAGTAATTGGGGATAAAGTTAAAATTAGAGAAATAGCTCCTCTTAGCAAAACTAAAAATTGGGTACTAATTAGTGTCCTTGGTAAATAAACAACCTAAACTAAAAAAATGATACAACCGCAAACTTGTTTGAAAGTTGCCGATAATAGTGGCGCTAAAAAACTTATGTGTATCCGAATTCTTGGTAGTAACAGAAGATATGGGCACGTAGGTGATGTTATTATTGGTGTAGTTAAAGATGCCACACCAAATCTAACTGTTAAAAGGTCTGATGTGGTAAGAGCTGTAATTGTTCGAACGAAACAGCCTGTTAGAAGAAAAGATGGTTCACGCCTACGTTTTGATGACAATGCTTCTGTAATCATAAACAAAGAAAATAACCCACGAGGTACACGTGTATTTGGTCCTATTGCCCGTGAATTAAAAGATAAGGGTTTTACAAAAATTGTTTCTTTAGCACCTGAAGTGCTTTAGAGATTTATATATAAAACAAGAAGCTAAAAAACAACAATGAAAAAAGACTTAAAAGTTTTGTACAAGGAACAAGTAGTTCCCTCACTTATTAAAGAGTTTGGCTACAAAAATATTGAGCAAGTACCGAAAATAGTGAAAATTTCTATTAACAGAGGTGTTGGTGAAGCAGCAAAAAATTCGAAAGATTTGGATTCTTGCGTTGATGAAATTGCAATCATAGCAGGTCAGAAACCAACATTAAACAAAGCAAAAAAATCAGTAGCTGGTTTTAAAATTCGTGATGGTATGGTTGTTGGTACTTCCGTTACTTTAAGAAAAGAACAAATGTACACTTTCTTAACGAAAATTATAAATATCGTTCTTCCTCGAATTCGTGATTTTAGAGGGATAAGTCCAAATTGTTTTGATGGTCGTGGGAATTACAACCTTGGCCTAAAAGAACAACTTATCTTTCCAGAGATCAACTATGATGATGTTACACAACTTCGAGGCTTTGATATTTCTATTGTTACCACAGCTAAAACAGATGAAGAAGCGTTATCTCTTCTGAAAAGCCTAGGTATGCCGTTTAAAAAATCTTAAACTTATAACAGTTTTATAATGACGACAGACACAATCGCAGATATGCTGACAAGAATTCGCAATGCAAATCTAGCAAAGCATCAAATCGTGCAGATTCCATCTACAAAAATGACACGCAATATTGCAAAAGTTCTATTGGATGAAGAGTTAATCACATCAGTAGAAGAATTAAAAAATGGTTTAAAAAGTTCGCTTTTATTATCACTTAAATATACGGGTAAAGAAAGGACACCTAAAATTACTACAATAAAACGCAATAGTAAATCAGGATTAAGGGTATATAGTGGGTATAAAAAAATGCCACGAGTATTGGGTGGTTTTGGTACTGCTATTGTTTCAACTTCGCGTGGTCTAATGACTGACCAACAAGCTCGTAATGAAGGAGTTGGTGGCGAACTTTTATGTTATATCTGGTAAATTTGAACTAAATTATGTCTCGTATCGGTAAACAATTTATTACAATACCAAGCAAAGTTAGTGTAAAACTTGAGGGTCAAAAGATCTCAGTAGATGGCCCAAAGGGAAGTCTTTCAAGAATTTTACCTTCACTTGTGTGTTGTACAGTTGATGAAAAAGAAAAAAAAGTCTTTGTAGAGAAGGCAAAAGAGTCAAAACTCTCACGTGCTCTACATGGCTTATCGCGCACACTAGTGGCTAATATGGTTACAGGTGTTTCAACGGGTTTTGAAAAAAAATTACAAATTACAGGTGTAGGTTATCGTGCACAAATGTCAGGAAAAGACTTAGTCCTTAATATGGGTTATAGCCACCCTGTCACAATGATTACACCTGAAACGTTATCTGTAAAAGTAGAAAATCCAACAAGTGTTATTGTCTCTGGTTTAGAAAAAGATTTAGTTGGTGAATTTGCAGCAAAAATAAGATCTGTTCGACCACCAGAACCTTACAAAGGAAAAGGAATTTCTTATGAAGGTGAATATATTCGTCGTAAAGCTGGAAAAACTGGTAAGTAATTTTTTGTTTCTAAATATCAATTTCTAAACTATTTATTATGGCAATCCCTAGAAGATCAAATAAAGAAAATGTTGAATGGTCGGAACGTGTTGTTTCGATTCAACGTGTTACAAAAGTAGTAAAAGGCGGAAAAAAAATGAGTTTCCGAGCGGTTGTCGTTATTGGAAACGAAAAGGGTAAAGTAGGTGTTGGTGTTGGTAAAGCAGGTGAAGTTATTGTAGCCGTGCGCAAAGCTGTAACTGATGGGAAGAAGAATATCATTAATGTTCCATTAACAAGTTCAAATTCTATACCGCACATAACTAAGGGACGTTTTGGTGCTGCTAAGTTAGTGTTGCGCCCGTCTGCACCAGGTTCAGGTGTTATCGCTGGTGGTTCAATTCGAACAGTTTTAGAATTAGCAGGTGTGAAAAATATTTTATCAAAGCAACTTGGTTCGAATAATTTATTAAATAATGCCCGTGCAACAGTAGATGGTTTATGTTCTTTACGCTCTTATAACAATTAATTACTAAAAAGTTTGTAAAAAAAAGCTAAATCTCTTCTCTGATTATATTATATTAGAAAAAAATAGATTTATATTTTCATGGCAAAATCAGAAACCATCGCCTTATTGCGAAAAAAAATAATAAAAATACTGTCCCTTCTTCTACTTGTTCGTTTAGGACTTTATATTCCGGTTCCAAACGTAGATTTAGATATTTTTTCCCAACAGCAAAATGTAAATCCAATGTTTGGCTTTGCACGAACGTTAACGGGAAGTTCTTTTCTTGGTATTGGTTCTCTTGGAATTTTGCCTTACATAAATGCTTCAATAATTATCCAGATTTTAACACCAATTTTCCCAAATTTGGAACGTTTACAAAAAGAGGAAGGAGAGATTGGTCGCCAACAACTAACCCGTTACACGAGGTATTTAACGTTTGTTTGGGCTTTGTTTTTAAGCACGGCAATAGCTATTACTCTAATCAAACCAGTAGTTTTTAATTGGACGCTGAAGCAAGCTTTTGAAATTATATTTTCTTTAACAACAGGTTCCATGTTATCAATGTGGTTCGCAGAATTGATAACTGAAGAGCAGATTGGAAATGGGTCATCAATGCTTATTTTTATTAATATCGTTGGTAGTATCCCAAATAGTTTCAAAGAAATAAGTAAGGTCTTCGGTGATGTATACTTTGAAAATTTTTTAAAGGTTGCTCAAGGATTAGGAATTTATGCTTTTTTAGTGTTGATTGTAATTTTCTTCCAAGATGCTTATAAACGTATTGAAATTGTTTCAGCAAAACAATTGAATTTAAATTATTCCGAGCAAAATATACAAACAACAAAATTAAAAAATAGTTATATTCCCATAAAGTTAAATCTAGGTGGTATTATGCCCTTAGTTTTTAGTTCGACAGTGGCAACATTATTGTATTATCCTGCTCAATTGTTACTTACTACAGACTTTGGGAAAACAGTTAGTTTTCTGCCAAGCTTAGTAACTTTTTATTCGTTCGCGCTAAATATTGGGCTCGTAATTTTTTTTAGTTGTTTCTATGCTGTTTTAGTTTTAAAACCTGAAGATATTTCACAAAATTTAGCAAAAATGGCTTACACAATTCCAGGAATTCGACAAGGTAAACAAACGACTCTGTATTTAGAAAATACAGTAAGCCGTTTAGCATTTATGGGTGGGCTTTTCCTAGCATTTTTAGCGTTTTTTCCTTTATTACTTGGTAATTTTTTTCAATTTAACCTTTTCAAAAATGTTACTTCGCTTTTAATCTTAATTGGTGTCATAACAGATGTTACATCACAAATTCGTGGTTATTTAGTTTCAAAAAACTATGAGGAGTTTAAAAAGCCGTAGACGTTTTAAGATAATTACGTTAACATTAAGATGAAAAGTTTGATCTTTTGTTAACGCTAAGTTTTAGCTAATTATGGTTTAAATTGTTTCGGTCATAAATAAAAACAAGAATTTTTTATAAAAAAGTAAATCAATAAAACCTATGAAAGTGGTAAGTTCCATAGGAAGCTTAAAAAATCGCTCAAAAGATTGCCAAGTTGTAAAACGTCGTGGACGAATTTACTTAATTTGCAAATCAGACCCTCGTTTAAAAGTTCGACAAGGTAGAGCAAAAATGAAACGTAAATAAAAATTAATTTTACATGGCACGTATTTCAGGAGTAGACCTTCCGCGTAATAAAAGAATCGATATTGGGTTAACATACGTATTCGGTATTGGACGGATAAGTGCAAAAAAAATAATCGCCAGTACTAATATAGATCCAAGTACACGTTGTAATGATTTAACAGACGAGGAAATTACTGTTTTAAGAGCAATAATTGACGAAAAATACCAAACAGAAGGAGATCTAAGAAGATTGTATTCGCAAAATATTAAACGACTGACCGAAATTGGTTCCGCTGCAGGAAGACGTCATCGTGTAGGCTTACCAGTTAGAGGACAACGAACTCGAACAAATGCTCGTACGCGAAAAGGAAAAGTAAAGACAGTAGTAGCTAAAAAGAAAGCGCGCTAATGTCAAAATATATATTATAAGTTAATTTGAAATGGTAAAACAAGTTAAACGGTTTACTAGTAAAAAATCAAAAAAAACAATTGCAACTGGTGTAGTTCATATAAAGTCTACTTTTAACAATACAATTGTTAATATTACTGATAAACAAGGGAATACATTGTTTTGGGCATCTTCTGGTGGTAGTGGCTTTAAAGGAGCAAAAAAAGGTACTCCTTTTGCAGCACAATCAGCAGCTGAAAAAGTTGCAACAGCTGCATATGAACAAGGGATGCGACAGGCTGAAGTTATTGTAAGTGGCCCAGGAAGTGGGCGCGAAACAGCCATTCGAGCTTTACACGGGAGCGGCTTAGAAGTTTTAGTTATAAAAGATATCACACCTGTACCTCACAATGGATGTAGGCCACCGAAAAAACGTCGTGTTTAATGTCGTGTTTAATTAGTTAAACAAAAATTTTTAATGCTTCAAATAAAGTGTTTAGAATCTAAAGTTGAAACGACAACTAGTCTCTATTCAAAATTTTCAATTGGCCCTTTAGTAAAAGGACAAGGTACCACTATTGGTAACGCTTTAAGACGAGTATTACTATCTAATCTCCAAGGCATTGCAATTACCGGGGTTAGGATAGCTGGTGTTAATCATGAATTTTCAACTATAACTGGCGTAAAAGAAGACATTGTTGAAATTTTATTAAATTTAAAACAAATAGTCTTTAAAGGCGATATTGAAGATCCTATAGTCGCACGCTTGGTATATTCTGGTCCTGGTATAGTTACGGCTAAAAACATTGACTTTCCAGAAAGTGTCCGTGTTATTGAAGAACGTCAATATATTGCTACGCTAACAACACCAACAAATTTAGAAATAGAGTTTATTATTGAAAAAGGTGAAGGTTACTCAATGAATGGCAAGGTTGCTTCTATGGTTCCACCTGGTTTCCTAACAATCGATTCAGTCTTCATGCCTGTTAAAAAAGTAAATTTTTTTACAGAAACTTCACGAAGTAATGTATCGGCTGAACTTGAAAGCTTAATCTTGGAGGTTTATACAAATGGAAGTATTGAACCGGTAGTTGCTTTAAGTTATGCTAGTGAACTATTAGAGAAAATATTTAGTGCATTGCGCATAACGAATTCTCCTTCGCAAAAATCCTTTATTGAAAAGTGTATTGAAGAGGAAAAGCAACAAGAGCTAGATACTATAATGGTTGAAGACCTTGAGTTATCTGTGCGAGCATATAATTGTCTCAAGCGCGCTAACGTACATACATTAGCAGACTTATTACAGTATTCGCAAGAAGATTTGCTTGAATTTAAAAACTTTGGTCAAAAATCAGCTGATGAAGTTGTCGAAAGTTTAAAGCATCGTTTTAACAAAACATTGCGTCAATAGAATACTAACCCGATTGTTAACAGGCAAGATTATGTTATTTAAAACATTAAATCTTTGAACATTCATCAAAAGAATTTGAGCAATTAAAAAACTCTTTATAAAATAAATAAAAATAAAGAACTATAAATATGTCCCTACAAACATCAGAAACACAATCAGCTTACTTTGGAATTGGGCGTAGGAAGACTTCTGTTGCGAAAGTTGTTATAGTACCAGGTGCAGGGTTGATAGTTGTCAACCATAAACCAGGTGAACTGTATCTTCAATTTAACGCGCAATTAATTAATGCAACAAAAGCTCCTTTAACAATTTTAGGTCTCGAGAATTCCTATGATATTTATGTTAATACACATGGGGGTGGTTTAAAGGGGCAAGCAGAAGCTATTAAATTAGGTGTAGCACGAGCATTGTGTTACATGTCCAAAGATAATAAAGCAGCTCTTAAAGCCGAAGATCTTTTAACAAGAGATGCACGATGCAAAGAGAGAAAGAAATACGGGTTACGTAAAGCTAGAAAAGCACCACAATTTTCTAAGCGATAAATTAACGAAAAAAAAACACTTTAAAATGCCTAAAGCATCAATTCACCCAACATGGTATCCAAATGCAAAAGTTTATTGTGATGGTCAACTTGTTATGAAAGTAGGGTCAACAAAGCCTAGACTAAATGTTGATATATGGTCTGGTAACCATCCATTTTATACAGGTTCTCAGAAAATTATCGATACTGAGGGTCGAGTAGAAAGGTTCATGAAAAAATATAGGATAAAAGAAGGGTAAAAATAAAAAAAAAGAAAATTTATGCCAACGATACAACAATTAGTTCGATATGAGCGAATTGCTACTAAGAAAAAGACAAAATCACCTGCATTAAAATCATGCCCACAAAGACGTGGTGTTTGTACACGTGTATATACAACAACACCGAAAAAACCTAATTCAGCATTACGAAAGGTTGCACGTGTTAGACTAACCTCAGGTTTTGAAGTTACTGCTTATATTCCGGGTATTGGGCACAATATTCAAGAACATTCAGTCGTTCTGATTCGAGGTGGTCGTGTTAAAGATTTACCCGGTTGTCGTTATCACGTAGTACGTGGGACGTTAGATGCCGCAGGTGTAAAGGATCGTAAACAGAGCCGATCAAAGTATGGTTGTAAGAAACCTAAAGGTTAATTTGTTTATACTTAATAAATTTTTAAATTATGTCACGAAGAAATAGAGCACAACGAAAATTGGCAGAACCAGATCCTATTTATAATAGTCGTTTGGTAACATTGCTTGTTTCATGTATTTTACAGTCGGGTAAAAAATCACTAGCACAAAAGATAGTGTACCAATCATTAGAAATCATATCTTCAAAAACAGAAGAAAACCCGATACTTATTCTTGAAAAAGCAGTAAAAAATGCTACTCCGCAAGTGGAAGTAAAATCGCGTCGAGTTGGTGGTTCTACATATCAAGTACCGATAGAAATCCGAGCATACCGTGGCACTAATATTGGTCTTAAATGGATAACTGAATTCGCTCGAGCACGCTCTGGGAAAGGTATGGCCATGAAATTAGCAAACGAGATTATCGATGCCGCTAAAGAAACTGGGAACACAATAAGAAGAAAAGAGCAGACACATAAAATGGCTGAAGCAAATAAAGCATTTGCACACTTTAGATATTAAAGAAAAATTCTCAAATAAACTAAAATCTTAGTTAATCGCCAAAAGTATTTGATAATAAAATTGTATAAAAAATATAACTAACTCCATATGGCACGCGAAAAGTTTGAACGATCAAAGCCGCACATTAACATTGGTACTATTGGACACGTAGACCATGGTAAAACTACTTTAACAGCAGCTATTTCAGCTACATTGGCTATCCACACACCGGGTGCAATGAAAAAATTTGACGAAATCGATTCAGCACCAGAAGAAAAAGCAAGAGGTATTACAATTAATACTGCACACGTAGAGTACGAAACTGCAGATAGACACTATGCTCACGTTGATTGTCCAGGTCACGCAGATTATGTTAAAAACATGATTACAGGTGCTGCTCAAATGGATGGTGGAATACTCGTTGTTTCTGCAGCTGATGGTCCAATGCCACAGACACGTGAGCACATTCTTCTTGCTAAGCAAGTTGGTGTACCTTACTTAGTTATCTTCCTAAACAAAGCAGACCAAGTAGATGATGAGGAACTTCTAGAGTTAGTTCAACTGGAAGTACAAGAGCTTCTAGAAAGCTATGAATTCCCTGGGGATGAGATTCCATTTGTTTCTGGTTCTGCCTTACTCGCTCTACAAGCAGTTGAAGATGGGCCTAAGGAACGTGGTACAGATAAATGGGTTGATTTAATTTACGATCTTATGGATGCAGTAGATAGCTACATCCCAACACCTGAAAGAGATACAGAAAAGAACTTCTTAATGGCTGTGGAAGACGTTTTCTCAATTACAGGACGTGGTACAGTGGCAACAGGTCGTATCGAACGAGGAGTTGTTAACGTTGGTGATACTGTAGAGCTAGTAGGTATTAAGGAAACAAAATCAACTACCGTAACAGGTATTGAAATGTTTCAAAAAACTTTAGATAGTGGTATGGCGGGTGATAACGTCGGTATCCTTATACGAGGTATCCAAAAGACAGATATTGAGCGTGGTATGGTTATTTCAGAACCAGGTTCAATTAAACCCCACATGAAATTTGAAGCTGAGGTATACGTTTTAAATAAGGATGAAGGTGGAAGACATACGCCTTTCTTCACAGGTTACCGTCCTCAGTTTTACGTGCGTACAACAGATGTAACAGGGACAATTATCCAGTTTACAGGTGACGATGGTAGTGCAGCTGAGATGGTAATGCCTGGTGATAGAATTAAAATGACTGCTGAACTGATTAACCCTATTGCTATTGAGCAAGGAATGCGTTTTGCAATTCGTGAGGGTGGCAGAACTGTAGGTGCTGGAGTTGTTTCTAAAATTTTAGAATAAAGTTGATGAATTCAATAAAATTACAAAAATTAAGAATAGGTCTTAAGGCTTATGAGTCAAATTTACTTGACGATTCTTGTCGAATGGTAATGGATGCAATTCAAGCAAGTGAAACAAAAGCTGTTGGACCCATTCCATTACCAACAAAGCGTCGAATTTACTGTGTATTACGTTCACCTCACGTTAATAAAGATTCACGTGAACATTTTGAAATACGTACACACAAACGAATAATTGACGTTTATGCTCCTTCTGAAAAGACCATGGAAAATTTAAGAGGGTTAGACCTCTCTGCCGGGGTAGATGTAGAAATTAAAAATTTCTAATTTTTCAGCCCGGTAAATTAGTTTAAACCAGATTAAAACTATTTAATTGTTTTAATCTGGTTTAAATATACTAAATTAATAGCGACCCTTTTTTGGGCTTTTTCATTTTCTTTTCCAATACAGGCTATTCGACCAGCCAGCTGAGTAAAATCACTTCTTATTCTAGTTCTCCAAGGTTCTATCAATTGACTACAAGGGTCAAACCTACCTTCTACACTAGTAAGTTGCTTAGCAACTCTATTTCTTTTGTCCTAGTCTTTGATAAATAAAATATCGATTAGTGAAATGAGCACTTTTATTTATGTATTTTTCTCGAGACTGACGGGACTCGAACCCGCAACTTCCGCCGTGACAGGGCGGTGCTCTGACCAATTGAACTACAGTCCCTAGGTAATGTTCTTATCCAAGGATAAGAGAATATTTACCTAACGTCAAGCCTTTTAAGCAAATTTAATTCACAGTAAATCTCGAAACAGATTGTTAGCTTATTATAAAAAAGAGATATCGCTAGACTTTTGTGATTGTTGGTAGTTCGTTTCTTTCAATTTTTTTAATATCTTACCAAAATATTCTTGTAGGTATTGTTCTAAATTTAAGTTTTCTTCTTGCCAAGGAATACTCTTTGCCAAACTTACTGAACTAGCTTTATTTGTGTTTAACTCCGCAAATTGCAAACGGTCGGAAATGTTCCAAGTAAATTCAAAGAATCGAAAAAATTGACGTAATATACTTAAAAGAATAAATGGGATGTAAGAAACTTTAGCTTCCTTACCGGATAAACGTTTACAAACTTCGATGACTTCCTCTGAAGTCCAAAACTTATTACCAGTGAGTGCAAACGTACAATTTGTACTTGCTTCTTCACTTATCGATTTTACCACAGTTCTTGCAGCATCTTGCGTATCAAGGTAAGCAACTGGACTTGAATTACCTAATAACCAGACCGTTTGTTGTTCTAGTATTGGAATTGCGAATTGATTTATTAGACCTTGAAAAAACCCAGAACATTGAAAAATTGTATAATTAAGTTGGGATTCCTTTAACTTCTGTTCAAAACGGACTTTTAACTCTAAAAGAGGAATTTGTGAATTCTGCGAAGCATTTAAAACAGAAAAGAAAATGAATTTTTTAATTTTCGCTAATTTTGCTGCTTCGATAAGTGCAATTTTTCCTTTCCAATCAATAGTTTCAGCTGTATAACTATCAGTTGGACGAACTGTTGCTGCATCAATAACAATACTAACACCTTTAAGTGCAGGTGGTATCGTGGCAGGGATTGAAAGGTCCCCATAAATAAGGTCTGCACCCCAATCTTTTAAAAAAGCCCCTCTTCTTAAGTTACGCACTAAGCATTTTACTTGGTAACCTTCGTCAAGAGCCTGTTTTACAATCTGGCGACCTAAAGTCCCCGTTCCCCCAAGTATAAGTAAACTCATGATGGTATTAAGTGTTTAATTTTCAAAAATATAAAAATGGTAAAGTTGTTGTAAAACTTCTTTTTGCCATTTACACGTCTTTAATATGTAATGAATACATTCTATCATAGATTGTTACGCTGTTAATATTAATTATTAGGCGTAGCTATGTTTCTGTTTTGCAAACCGTCCAATTTAAAATTTTTAGTGACATATCGATGGATATGCAATGCAAACTAAAACTTTGTAATACCCTATTGTTTAGTTTAAAACTGGCGCAAACAAAAAAAACGACTTTTTTATTTGTTTTCTTGACATAAAGCTTTAAGGCCTGCTATTATTTTTTCAGATTAAAAATTTAATTGCAAACAAATGTAATACATGAATACCATGGAGAGTTTGATCCTGGCTCAGGATGAACGCTGGCGGTATGCTTAACACATGCAAGTCGAACGAAAGTTTTTA
>MDSW01000259.1_pt1 | contig 21478 bp, 20 predicted proteins | sample 811171 | NCBI WGS metagenome assembly MDSW01 (sample SAMN05326641, study PRJNA326480) | marine metagenome | isolation source: seawater | place: Atlantic Ocean: North West | collected 2012 | reverse complement strand
TTCGTTAAAATTATTAAATAATTCCATAACTAAATTTTATATAGCAAAAATTCCTCTTCTCCAGGATTAAAAAGAAAAATTTTTTTCCATTTAATTTCATTTAAAACAGCTGATGTTTTCTCACCTATACACATTAAATTAGTATTCATCCAAAGATTTTCTAGGTCGTAATTTTTAATTAAACTTAAAAAACTAATAGCACTATTTTGTGAATACACATAAACAATATCTGGCATTTCCTCCTTAAGTTTTTTAATAAAATTTTTATCTAACCTTTTTATAGGATTGGCCCTATAATTAACAATTCTTTTAATTTTATAGCCTTTAGTTTTTAACAATATATCTAGATTGTTAGAAATAATTTCTCCACTTACATAAATTAATTTGCCATCCAAAGGATTAAAGTTTTGTAAAATTAATTCTTTTAAGTTATTTACGTTTCCCTCTGCTGCAAAAATTTTTTGAAAGCCAAGACTTCTTGCTTTTTTTTCAGTAGCAACACCAACACAAAAACAAATTATTGTTTTATCTATATTTTTTAAATCTAAAAATTTTACTGAATTAGAGCTTGTAAATATAATTCCATTATAATCTGCATAATTGATAAATTCATGCTGTAAGCTTTCTATAGATATTAAAGGTAAATGAGAAACTTTGTTTCCAAGTAATTGAAATTTTGTAATCATTTCATGGCAGTCTTCAATTGGTCTTGTTAATAAAATATGCATTATTATTTCTTATATGAATTATTAGATTGTTTTTTAAGAATTTCACCTACTTCTAAACCTAGATCATCCCCTTCCCACCTATTTCTTGTTAGTTTAACATGAAATCTTTTTTGTCCATCTAATGAAAAAAGTTCTGCTTCAAGTTTTATGTCATTGCCACTAATTTCAGCAAAAGCTCCTACTGCTGTTTCACAGTCACCCTCTAAAACTTTAAGTACATTTCGTTCTGCTCTTATGCAGTTTTCTGTTGTTTCATGATTAATTTTATTCAATAATCCAATTACCTTCTTATCATCATTTCTACATTGTAATGCTATTACACCTTGCCCTGCACTAGGAATAATTTCTGAAGTTGAAAATATTTGAGAGATTTTTTTATCTAAGCCTAAAGAACTAATGCCTGCATAAGATAAGATTATTGCATCATACAATTTTTCATTTAATTTTTTGATTCTAGTATCAACATTTCCTCTTATCACTTTACAATTAATATCGTTTCTAAATTTTTTTATTTGATACTCTCTTCTAAAAGATGATGTGCCAATAATAGCATTTGCTTTGAGATCTTTAATATTTTTATTTTCATTACTTATTAAAATTTCTCTAGGATTATTTCTTTTTAAATAACAGCTAGTAATCAATCCCTCAGTTTTTAAAATTGGCATATCCTTTAATGCATGCACAGCTATATCTATTTTTTGATCTAACAACTCCTTTTCGATAGTTTTACAAAATAATCCTTTTCCACCATATTCTGAAACCCTTACATTCTTTATTGTATCACCAGATGTTATTATGCTTTTAATCTCAATATTTTCTATTTCTTTTCTTTTTAATAATGAATCTTTGGCAATCTGAGCATATATTAAAGCTAATTTGCTTCCTCTTACACCAATAATAATTTTTTTTTTCATTAGGTTGATTTATAACTCATAATTTATAATGAGATTGTATTATTAATAAAAACTAATTCTATGAGCAAAAACACTATAATTTTAGGAATTGAATCAAGCTGTGATGAGACAGCAGCTTCTATAATTACTGAAAATCAACAAGGTATTCCCATAATTCTATCCAATATTGTTTCAAGCCAAGTTGAAGTTCATAAAGAATATGGTGGAGTAGTTCCCGAACTTGCCGCAAGGTCTCATATAGAAAAAATTGATTTAATTACAAAAAAAGCAATTGAAGAAAGCAAAATTAGATTAAATGATATTGATGCAATAGCAACAACAGCAGGTCCAGGGCTCATTGTTTGTTTATCGGTTGGCCTAAGCTTTGGAAAAACATTAGCCTCTGCATTAAACAAACCTTTCATTGCAGTTAATCATCTTGAAGGGCATGCATTAAGTCCAAAACTTAATTCAAAAATAAATTATCCTTATTTATTACTTTTAATTTCTGGAGGCCATACTCAATTCTTAAGTGTAGAAGGATTAGGTAAGTATAAAAGATTAGGCACAACAATTGATGATGCTGTTGGAGAAGCATTTGATAAAACTGCTAAGATGCTTGGTATAGAATTTCCAGGTGGACCAAAAATTGAAGAGTATGCTAAAAAAGGAGATCCTAATAAGTATCTACTGCCAAAACCAATTTTCTACAAGGGTGGCTGCAATTTATCTTTTGCTGGCCTAAAAACTGCAGTGCTTAAAATTACAAAACAAATAAAAAATAAACAAGAAAAGTATAATCTCGCAGCATCTTTTCAAAAAACTATTGAAGAAATATTATATAAAAAAAGTAAAGTTGCCTTTAAAGAATTTAAGAATATCAATAGAAATCAAAAAAATATTTTTGTAGTAGCAGGTGGTGTTGCAGCAAATAAAAAAATTAGAGAAGTTTTAAAAAAACTTTGTGAGGAAGAAAATTTTAATGCAATATTTCCACCACTTAATTTGTGTGGAGATAATGCTGCAATGATAGCAATGGTTGGATTAGAAAAATTTAAAACAAAACAATTTAATAAATTGAATTACCCAGCAAAACCTAGATGGCCATTAGACGAAAATGCTATTTTTTTGAAAGGAGCAGGAGTAAAATTATAATTAAAGATTATTTTTAGTTATTAAATATTTTGCAGCGATATTTGCTGAATTTCCTAAATTTGTAAAATATCTTTTATTAAAATTATTTACTTTTTCATTAATATTATTTTCATTACCTGATACTTGATCATATATATCTGATAACTTGTCTAGGTTATCAACATTCAACTCATTACCAAACTCTTTTTTAAAACTACCTTCTAGTGTTTTATCAGAAATTTTATGAGTATTTAAATTATGTAATTTTATTGAATAATTAATATAAAGAATTGGTCTTTTAAAAACTAAAAGAAATTCAAATACTATTGATGAATTATCTGTAATAATTAGAGCAGCTTTTTCTAAAGAGTTTAAATTAGAACTATCAGTATCAAAATAAAAATTTGAATTTTTATTAAATTTATTCAATATTTTACTTAAAGTTGCCTTTGATCTTTTTAAGTGTTCGGGATGAGGTCTAAATGTAACTATAAAATTTTTATCAATTAATTTTTCAATTATTTGAAAGGCATAATCATTAAATAAATTTTTTTTGTTATAATTCCATGTTGGGGCAAAAAGGATATGTCGATCTTCCTTTTTATTTAAGTTTGCATTATTTCTTAAAAAATCTAGAAAAAAATAACCAGTATTAATAATTGTCTTTTTAGGAAAATTAAACCTGTTCTCAGCTTCAATTAATTCTTTTTTTTGATAATCTCCATTTGTTAAGATAATATCGTAATTTTTAAAAGCATCATCGGTATAAATATAATGAGTGCTTGCAGACGCATGAAAAAAATAAACAAAATACTGACAATTTTTTGATTTTTTAAGATGATTACCAATATCTGTTAAAGTCATTATCATAAATTTACACCTTAAAATCGAAAAAAATAAAGATAATATAAAAAAATTACCTATATAAAAACAATTAAGCTTGTTTTTAAAAAAATTAAAATCATTTAAATCTGATGTTACATAAATCATATTTTTTTGATTAAGTTTTATTAAGTTGTCTATTAAATCAACAAAATGATCTTTGTAAAAGTATGACTCAGAATAAAAAACAAATTCTCTTTTCTTTTCATCTATTTTGAAAAACTTAATTAGGTTAATCAATGAAATAAAAAATATTTTTATCATTTTTGCGTAATTTATTTATTAAACCATGGCCTATTGTCATTAATAGTTTTTTTCAGATTTTTTTCTGACATCATAGAAATTTGATGTATTATATCTCCTGATAACCTACCGCCAACTCTCACTACTAATAATTTTCCTTTTTTATAAAAAAGATGTTTTGTATTTGGCTTAATATACATTGAGTCTCCAGGATTTAAATAACCAGTATTTTTTTTGTTTATAATAAAAAATATTTTTGTTTTACCAAGATTATAAATATACTGATGAGAAGGAACTTCTAAAAAACTATGATGTTTTTTTTCTGATAATAAATTTAGTTCATACCCTTTGGAGTGAGAAAGTTGTGGAATATTCGTTAATTCAACAAATAAATATCTTTTATTAAGCTTACTAGGATAAAACCAATTTTTATTTTTTTTATATTTTTGTATTTTTACTTCAACTGTATTACTTGGAGTAATTAAATTTCTGTAATCAATATTTAAAAACTTAGATAGCTGATTTAATATAGTTTTGCTTGGTATCTTTTTTCTATTTTTAATTTTTTTTAAATCTATTTTTGTTTTTCTTTTTAGTTCCTCAAAAGATAAAGATGAAATACTCATAAAATGATCTAAATTTGTCCAAAAGGATAAAAAATTATTTTTTAAATTAATTCTGTATTTTTTTGAAATCTCAAAACCTAGTGCACATAACTCATTTAAACTTTCATTATCAATTTTATCAGTGTAAGTAAGTGCCAATATTTTACCTAAAGCATTTTTTTTATTTTCTCTAGTAGCAAATGAATGACAAACATATGGACTAATATACATTGAGTCTCCTGTATTCATTTTAGCAACTTTTTTTTTATTATTTTCAATATAATAAAAATTTACTGGTCCAATAAAGTAAGTAAATTGATGTAAAAAATGACCATTATTAAATTTTACTAAAGTATTCGTTGGTTTATTATTTTTAACAACTGCTAATTCTGTAATAAGTTCTGGTCTATAAGGTGAAAGTTTACTCATCACAGTGTCTTCATATAAATAATAAGGTTTTCCTCCTCTATTCATAACTCTTTTTGATTGACTTGAGGCATTAGCTCTCATGACTTTATAATTTAAATACGTATCATCCTTAAAAGAAAAAAAATCGCCATAATTAACTGGCCATACTTCAACTGCCCGATTAATTATTCTGAAGTCTATTTTTGATTTACTTGATAAAATTTCTTTAATTTTTTTTTTAGTGATTTTTAAATCTTTAGCCGCATCCTCTGGCCTTCTTTTAAGGTCGTTTAGTATTTTTCTAAATTTTATTACTGAGATCATTAATTTTTAATATGATAGTTTGATTATTTAATATATAAAAAAAAATAAATGTATTCACTAAAAAATATTTCAAAACCTATAGTATTTGTGCCAATGGCTGCTGATGTTTTCCATCATGGACATGTAAACATACTTTTAAAAGCTAAAAAATACGGAAATATAGTAGTAGGTCTTATGACTGATAAGGGAATTAAAAAATATAAAAAAAAATATCCCTTAATTAAATTTAAAAACAGAAAAAAAGTATTAGAGCAAATAAAATGTATTGAAAGAATTATTCCAATTGACGGACTAGAGTACCTAAAATTTGCAAAATTTTATAAATTTGATTATTTTATTCATGGCAATGATTGGAAGAAAAATATCCAATCAGATGTTAGAAAAAAATTAATTATATTGATGAAAAAATGGAGAGGGAAAGTTGTAGATCTACCTTATACTAAAAATATATCATCATCAATAATTAGAAAAAAAATTAAAAAATGAAAAATAAAAGAAAAAAAGTTTATGTAACTTTTGCAGTTGATTTTTTACATGAAGGACATATTAAAATTTTAAAAACAGCAAATAAGTATGGAGATGTAATTGTTGGTTTATTAACAGATGAGGCAATTGTTAAATATAAAAAGCTACCAAATTTAGATTATAAAAGTAGAGAGCTATTAATAAAAAATATCAAGTATGTAACCAGAGTAATTCCTCAATATACTGATGATTATACTGAAAATTTAAATTTAATTAAGCCAGATTATTTAGTTCATGGAGATGATTGGAATTATGATAATAGAAAATCTCTAAGAGCTAAAGCAATTAAAACGTTAAAAAAATGGTCAGGTAAATTAATAGAGCCAAAACATACAAAAAATATTTCTAATGCATTCCAACAAGAAAAAATAAAAAATTTTTATCAGAAAACAGAAAATAGAATATCTAAACTACGACGGCTAATTAATACAAAAAAAATTATTAGAGTATTAGAGTCACACAATTCTTTAACTGGCTTAATTATTGAAAACACGCACATAAATAAAAAAAAAGAATTTTTAGAATTTGACTGCATGTGGTCATCTAGTCTTACAGACTCAGCAACTAAAGGGAAGCCAGATAATCAATCAGTAGATTACTCATCTCGTATTCTTTCATTAAATGATATGCTAGACGCAACTACTAAACCATTAATTTTTGATGCAGATAATGGTGGTCAAATAGAGCATTTATCATTTTTAGTGAGATCTTTAGAAAGATCAGGTGTTTCTGCTATGATAATGGAAGATAAAATAGGATTAAAAAAAAATTCATTATTTAAAAATCAGAAAGGTGCATTTCAAGATAAACCAAATTTATTTGCAAAAAAAATAAAAAAAGTATGTTCTTCAAGACAATCTAAAGATTTCTTAGTTGTTGCCAGAATAGAAAGTTTTATTTTAGGTAAAGGTTTGAAAGATGCCCTTAAAAGAGCAGAAATTTATTCAAAAGCAGGTGCAGATGCAATTTTAATTCATAGCAAGGAAAAAACACCCAGGGAAATTTTCTCTTTTGCAAAAATTTTTAAGAGGAGTAAAAATTTTATTCCATTAGTTGCCGTGCCATCAACTTACTCGAAAGTTTTTGAGAAAGACCTAATTGAAAATGGGTTTAAAATAGTCATTTATGCTAATCAATTACTAAGAGCTGCATATCCTGCAATGGAATTAGTAGCAAAGAAAATTCTAGAAAAAGGAAGATCATTTGAAATTGAAAATAAAATCATTCCAATTAAGCAAATTATAAATTTAATTGAAAGTGATTAACTAATGATTAATAAATTTTATAAAAGAAAATATACAGGATTATCATGCTTTGATGATTGGTATATAAAATCAAATTAGTTAATTATGGGAAAATCCTACTTTCTTTTAAAGTCTGAACCAGACGTTTGGTCCATCAACCAACAAGAAAAAGCTGGGGCAAAAGGTGCACCATGGGATGGTGTGAGAAATTATCAGGCTGCAAAAAATTTGAAAAAAATGAAAAAAGGAGATCTTGCATTTTTTTATCATTCAAATATTGGAAAAGAGATTGTTGGTATAGTTGAAGTCATTAAAGAGGCATTTTTAGATAAAACAGACAAAAAAGGTAGATTTGTAGCTGTTCAAGTTAGGTTTAAAAAAAAACTTATAAAATATATAACACTTAAAGACATTAAAAAAAATAAGGCTTTAAGCCATTTATCACTTGTTAAACAAAGCAGATTATCGGTTATGCCTATAGATTCTAAAAGCTGGAAAATTTTAAATAAGATGGGTAGTATTTAAAAAATAATTTCATGCCAAAAAAAAATAAAAAAAAGATTAAAAAAAAATCCTCAAAAAAGAAAAAAACAAAAGAATTAATAGAGGGTATAAATGAGAAAGAATTAGTTATTAAAACTAAACGAGAATGGGTAAAGAATGCTTTGGTCAATAAAAGCAAATACCAAAAGAAATACTCGGACTCAATAAAAAATAATAATGAGTTTTGGAAAAAAGAAGGAAAAAGAATAACCTGGATCAAACCTTACAAAAAAATTAAAAATGTTAAATATAGCAAAACAGATGTAAAGATAAAATGGTTTGAAGATGGAACATTGAATGCTTCTTCGAATTGTATAGACAGACATCTTAAAGATAAAAAAGATAAAACAGCAATTATTTGGGTGGGAGATGATCCAAAAAATACCAAAAAAATTTCTTATAATCAACTTCATAAAGAAGTTTCAAGAACTGCAAATGGTTTAAGAAGACTAGGAATAAACAAAGGTGATCGTGTAACAATTTACTTAACTATGATACCTGAACTTGCAATTACTATGTTAGCTTGTGCAAGGATCGGTGCTGTTCATTCAATCATCTTTGGAGGTTTTTCTGCAGAATCAATTTCAGGAAGAGTAAATGATTGTGAGTCAGAATATATAATAACTGCTGATGAAGGAGTTAGGGGAGGAAAAACTATTCCTTTAAAAGATATTACTGATGAAGCTTTATTAAAATGTCCTAATGTTAAAAAATGTATTGTAGTTAAGAGAACTGGAAATTATGTAAACTGGGTTAATGAAAGAGATGTTTGGTATGAAGATTTAATTAAAGACATGCCAACCAAATGTGATCCTGAAGAAATGAATGCAGAAGATCCTTTATTTATTCTTTATACTTCTGGCTCAACAGGTAAACCCAAGGGGGTACTGCATACTACTGGGGGCTATATGGTTTACGCTTCAATGACACATCAATACATTTTTAATTATAAACCAAAAGATGTGTATTGGTGCACTGCTGACATTGGTTGGGTTACAGGACATAGTTATATAATTTATGGTCCATTAGCAAATGGAGCTACAACTGTTATGTTCGAAGGAATACCAACATACCCCGATAGTTCAAGATGGTGGCAAATAATTGATAAATTTAAAGTTAATATTTTTTACACCGCACCTACTGCTATCAGAGCCTTAATGCGGGAGGGAGACAAGCCTGTCAAAAAAACTTCAAGAAAATCTCTAAAATTACTAGGGACTGTAGGTGAACCAATTAATCCAGAGGCATGGATGTGGTATTATAAAACAATTGGAAATTCTAGGTGCCCGATCGTTGATACATGGTGGCAAACAGAAACAGGTGGAATTTTAATTAGTCCTCAAACTGGAGCTATAAACCTTAAGCCAGGATCTGCAACTAAACCATTTTATGGAATTAAGCCAGCCATAGTTGATAAAAATGGAAAAGAAATTAAAGGTGCAGGAGAAGGTAGACTATGTATTTCACAATCATGGCCAGGTCAAATGAGAACAGTTTATGGTGACCATCAAAGATTTATTGACACTTATTTTTCACAGTTTGATGGAAAGTATTTTACTGGTGATGGATGTAAAAGAGATAAAGACGGATATTATTGGATAACCGGAAGAGTCGATGATGTTATAATCGTCTCAGGACATAACTTGGGAACAGCCGAAATTGAAAGTGCTTTTGTCGCTCATCCAAAAGTTGCTGAAGCAGCAGTAGTTGGTTTTCCTCATGATATAAAAGGAAATGGTTTATATTGTTATGTGACATTAAATGTTGGAGAAAATTATAATGGAGAGCTTGAAAGAGAACTTAAACTTTGGGTGCGAAAACAAATAGGTCCTCTTGCAACTCCTGACATTATACACTTTTCTCCAGGACTACCAAAAACGAGATCTGGGAAAATTATGAGAAGAATTTTAAGAAAAATTGCTGCAAACGAACATGAGCAACTTGGTGATACCACTACTTTAGCAGATCCAAGTGTTGTTCAAAGTTTAGTGGACAATAGAAAAAATATTTAAAAATTTAAAATTTCCTCAAACTCTTTTTTAATATTATCCCATTTTAAAATCATAGAATTTAAAACTATTTTTCTATCTAAAATCTTCAATTCATCTGCAATAGGTGACCAATGATATAATGCTAAAGCACTATCATTAAAAGGTAAAGACTTGTAGTGATTTGACCAATTAATTTTTTCTAATCTTTTAGAAAAATCAATTTCTGCTTTTGTTTTAATATCCAATGGAATTTTATTTTCATCCTCGTCGTCTAAAATTTTTTTATAAATATCTTTTGCTTTTTCAGTTGCATTAAAAATTTTGTTAACTTTAAGATATGATAAACAATATAAATTAAGATCTTGAATGGCTACTACATAAATATTCCATTTTGCTTTATCTACGGATGATAGAAATATATCATCTTCAAACATCAGAACATATTTTGCTCCCATTCTAGTTTTTAAGTAACCATAAAGTGTCATTTGCGTCACCCAAGCAGATTTAGTTTGAATAAAATTTTTTAAATCACCAATATTTCTTATTTTTTTCTTGGGCTTAAAAAAATTGAATATTGGAGAAAAATATTCCTTAAAATATTGGATCTTTAGGTCCTTGAGTCTAAGTTTATATTTTATAGACATTTTCTATTACCAGTTGTTTTTTATGTTAAAATTACTCTTATTGCTATCTTTTTAGGGGTTTCTTTCCATTTCATAATAAGTATGCTCCCATCTTTAACCTATAGGGAGGGCAAAAAATGTCAAACAAAGAAAAACACTGGGAAAAAACAAAGGGTCTGATGATAGTTACATTAGCTATTTGGTTTTTCTTCGGTTACGTCATCTTTATGTTTGGTGAAAGTATAAACTCTGCTAGCTTTTTAGGATATCCACTTGCTTACTATATGTGTGCACAAGGATCTCTTATAGCTTTCGTTGTGCTACTGTTTTGGTTTGCAAACAAACAAGAGAGCATTGATGAAGAATTTGGCTTTACTGAAAGAGGAGATGATTAATGATTAAAGGAAAATTTATCGACAACTTACCTAAAATCTACGGTCTATATACTGGAGGCTTTTTAGTATTCATCATATTGATGGCTATTGCTGAGCAAGCAGGAATGACTGCTAAGACAATTGGTATTATGTTTGTTGCTTTTACAGTTGGTATCTATGCGTTAATTGGGTGGTTATCTAGAACTGTTCAAGTTGACGCCTATTATGTAGCTGGACGCCAAGTTCCTACAGTATTTAATGGTATGGCGACTGCAGCTGACTGGATGTCAGGTGCTTCGTTTGTAGCAATGGCTGGTGGAATTTATTTCGGTGGTTATACTTATATGGCCTTCTTAGTTGGATGGACTGGTGGGTATATACTTGTTTCATCTTTACTAGCACCATATTTACGTAAATTTGGCTGTTACACTGTACCAGACTTTATTGGAACAAGGTATGGTGGTAATTTTGCTAGATTCTGTGCTGTTGTTGTTTTAACTTTAGCTTCTTTCACATATGTGACTGCTCAAATTAACGCAACAGGAACAATTGCCTCTAGGGCACTTGGAATACCATTTGAGTTAGGAGTATGGGTAGGGCTTATAAGTATTTTATTATGTTCAATGTTAGGTGGTATGAGAGCTGTTACCTGGACACAGGTTGCTCAATATATTGTATTGATCATAGCTTATTTACTTCCAATTTTCTGGATGAGTAATAAAAATGGCTTTGGCTTCTTTCCTCACTTAATGTTAGGAGATGAAGTTGCAAGATTAGGTGAACTTGAAGCTCAATTCGGCTTAGTTAAAAATGCTGCTGCAGACCTAAAAGCTGCAGGCGTACCAGGAGGACTTAAATCTATTTCATTGCCTCACTCGGGTGTACCTGAAGGTGGAATGGCTGCATGGAAGTTCATTTCATTAGTAATTTGTATGATGGTAGGAACTGCTTCTTTACCACACATTCTAATGAGATACTTTACAACTCCATCTGTTAAAGCTGCAAGGAAATCAGTAGCATGGTCGCTATTCTTTATCTTCTTGCTTTACTCTTCAGCGCCAATGTTAGCAACGCTATCTAAGTTACAGTTAATGGATCCTAATCTAGCAACTGGTATTATTGGTAAGTCAATTGCCGATGTCCAAGCTATTCAATGGGTTCAGGACTGGTCCGCTGCAAAACAAGTTTTCATAGCTGACTTTAATGGAGATGGTATACTTCAGTTAAATGAGTGGTTTATGAGAGGTGGTGTAGTAGTGTTAGCAACTCCTGAAGTTGCTGGACTACCGTATGTTATCTCTGGACTTGTTGCTGCTGGTGGTATGGCTGCTGCTATGTCAACTGCGGATGGTTTAGTTCTTGCGATTGCAAATGCTTTATCACATGATTTATATTTTAAAATCATTGATCCAAAAGCTGACGTAAGAAAAAGGCTAATCGTTGCAAGATCACTTCTGATTGTAATCGGTGCTGCTGGAGCATATATCGCATCAATGAGGATTACGAGTATCCTTGGTGCTGTTGCTTGGGCATTTGATTTTGCAATGTCTGGTTTATTCTTTCCACTTGTACTAGGAGTATGGTGGAAAAGAGCAACTAGACAAGGTGCAATTGCTGGTATGATTGGTGGTCTTACTGCAGGAACAGCTTATCTAATCTATGTTGGGCCAAAATTTATGGCTATGACACCTTGGTTAGGTATTGACCATTTACGTTTCGGAATCATAGGAGCACCAGTTTGTCTAATTCTTATGGTGGTTGTGAGTTTAATGACTCCAGAACCAGATAAGGCTACACAAGCTATGGTAGATGAAGTTCGTGTACCGAGTGGTAAAACTATTCTTGGTAAACAACACTAAATAATTAATTAAAGGGGCAACAACAAATCGTTGCCCCTTTAAACATCAGGATAAGTCTCAAAAATGGATATACCTTCATATGTATATATAATTGACTATATATTAGGGGTGCTAATGTATACTCTTATAGGTAGATCAGCGATGAATTTATTTCAAAGAGAAGATTCAAATTTTTTCTTCATGAAAATATTTGTTAAATTAACTAACCCTGTTTTACACTTATTTAGATTTATAACCCCGAGTTTTCTAATTCCAATATTTATTCCCCTTTATGTTGCTTGGTTCATTTTTATGATTAGGTTCTATTTAATGCCATTACTACTAGGATATGGTGAAATGGGTATGCTTTCTTTCCCTTTAGATAGTGAAATTTCAAGACTTATATACAATCTATTTGGCAAATAATAATTTTATTTTTATTTATAATTGATACTAGTATTCTAGTAATCAATGAAAAAAATACAAATTTCACCTTCTATATTATCAGCAGATTTCAGCCAATTGGGGAAAGAAATCAAGAGACTTGAAGAGGGAGGCGCAGATATGATTCATGTAGACGTAATGGATGGTCATTTTGTTCCAAACTTAACAATGGGTCCTCCAGTAATAAAAGATTTAAGAAAGTATACTAAATTACCATTTGATGTTCATCTAATGATAAAACCAGTTCATAAATATATTAAAGATTATGCTATAGCGGGTGCGGATATTATTACTATACATCCTGAGGCTACCGAAGATTTAAAAGAGTCTATAAAACTTATTAAAGATTTAGGAAAGAAAGTTGGAATTTCATTAAACCCTGAAACAAAGATAGATGTTATTGAAGGACTTTTAGAAGAAATAAATTTAATTTTAATTATGAGTGTTCATCCCGGTTTTGGTGGTCAAAAGTTTATGCCTGAGGTTTTGGATAAAATAAAAAAGCTAAAAAATTTTAAAGATAAAAAAAAATTAAATTTTGATATTGAAATTGACGGTGGAATTAATTTTGATAACTATAAAATTGCTATAGAAGCTGGAGCAAATATTCTTGTTTCTGGAACTACAATTTTTAAAAATAATAATGGTAATATAAAAAAAAATATTGATACTTTGAAATTAATATAAAATATAATGATTTTTAAAAATTTATTAAGTTATATTATTAAATTTTTTTTTTTTCTTTAAATTGAATATTCATAGAATTTACCTAAATTCAAATATTTATAATAAAAAAATTTCTAAAGTTAATAAAAAAAACTTAGAATATAAACCAAGTCAAATTTTATTAGATTGCATAATTAAATACGAAAAAAAGAAAATTAAAATAGAAGAGTTTTCTCTTAATTTAATTTGGAATAACAAAAATTTAAAAGAAAAAGATTATAAAAAATTACACAGTTTTTTTTGGTTATTTAGTTTAGATTTAAAATCTTCAAAAAAAACTACCCGGGAAACTATTTTAAGTTGGATAGACTCTAATAGTAAATATCAGTCAAATAGTTGGGATATAGATATTCTCTCAAAAAGAGTAATTGCATGGATATCAAGTTCAAAACTAACATACGAAGATGGTGATGAAATTTATAAAAGAAAATTTAATGATATTATTCAGAAACAGATAAATCATTTAATTAACGAAATAGAAAGATCAGAATGGGTTGATGATAAAATGATAGGATGTTCTGCAATAATTTTAGCTGGCCTGTCATATAAAGATGAGACAAAATACTTAAGTTTTGGATTTAACTTGCTAAAGAAAATTAATAAATTTTCTTTTGATGATTATGGATTTCCAAAATCTAGAAACATTAGACAGCTATACTTTTACTTAAAGTATTATGTATTAATTAGAGAATGGTTAAAAGAGTCACAAACTGAAATACCAGAATATATTGATGAATCAATATATTACTTGGGTCAGGCTTATTCTTTAGTTTGGCAAAAATTAAAACAAAATATCCTTTTTAATGGAAATCACGACTCCACTAATGATGATTTTGATAAGTATTTGGAGAGACTTGGATATAAGTTTAAGAATGAAAATAATGAGTCAGGAGGTTATGTAATTTTAAAAAATAAAAAAATTTCACTTATAATGGATGTAGGACAAAACCCAGAAAAAAAATTTTCTAATAACTATCAAGCTGGTGCTTTATCGTTCGAAATTTTATCTGGGAATGAAAAACTAATAAGTAACTCAGGATATTTTCAAAATTACAAAAGTAAATTAAATGATGTATCTAAATCAACTGCAGCTCATAGTACTTTAATAATAGATAGCTCTTCTTCATGTAAATGGAAAAAAGAAATAAATGAACGTTCAAAAGTAGAAAATGGATTAAAAATATTAAAGAAATCTATAATATTTGAAAAAAACTACTGGAGTATAAATTCTGCACATGATGGCTACAATAAAAAATATGGCATTATTCATGATAGACAAATAGAATTTTATCCTGAACATAGTAAATTTGTTGGAAATGATAAATTAATAATAAAAAAAAAAATTGAAAATGTAAATTTTGAAATTCGTTTCCATTTCAAACCAACTATAAAATTAATGAAAACACAAGATGGTAAATCAATTTTAATTGAATTAAGTAAAGAAGGTTGGAAATTTACATGTGATAATCACAAATTAGATATCGAAAATGGTTTGTATTTTGGAAAAAAAAACTCTTACATGGAAAATAAAAATATATTTATTTCAGGCATGACTCAAAATGAAAATCAGACTATAAAATGGGAATTGATTAAAATATCATGAAAAGAACTCAAACTGCATTAATTTCTGTTTCAGACAAAAGTAATTTAAAAAAGTTATTAACTAACTTAAAAAGATATAAAATAAAATTAATTAGTTCAGGTGGAACTTTTAAAGAGATAAAAAGATTAAAGTTTGATTGTACAGAAATATCTAATTTTACAGGTTCGCCTGAAATTCTAGGTGGTAGAGTAAAAACTCTACATCCTAAAATCTATGCAGGAATATTAAATAGAAGAGGAAAAAAATCTCATCAAAAACAAATGTTAGATAATAATTTTACAAATATAGATTTAGTTATTGTCAATTTCTATCCTTTTGAAAAAATACTTAAAAAAACTAAAAATCACTTCAAGATTATTGAAAATATAGATATAGGTGGACCAGCAATGGTAAGAGCTGCTGCTAAAAATTATGATGATGTAACTGTAATTACTTCTATAAATCAGTATGATGAACTAATTGAAGAACTAAATTCTAATAAAGGATCTACCTCATTAAATTACAGAAAAAAAATATCAGGTGAGGCTTTTTCTGAAACTGGTTACTATGATTCAATAATTTCTAATTATTTTAATAAAATAAATAAAAATACCTTCCCTAAAAATAAATTTTTTTATGGAAAACTAATTGAAAAATTAAGATACGGTGAAAATCCTCACCAATATGCTGCAATTTATAGCGAAAAAAATAATTTAAATATTAAGCAAATCCATGGAAAACAACTTAGCTATAACAATTATAATGATGTTTTTTCTGCCTTAAATATATCTAAATCCTTACCAAAAAATTTGGGAACAGTTATAGTTAAGCATGGAAATCCTTGTGGTGTTTCAATTGATAAGAACCACCTACAAAGCTATAAATTAGCTCTAGCTTGTGATCCAATAAGCGCATTTGGAGGTGTCGTTTCATTTAATTTTAAAATTAATAAAAAATTAGCTATAGATTTAAATAATATTTTCTTAGAAGTTGTAATTGCTAATGGATTCGAAACCCAGGCTCTTAAAATTTTAAAAAAGAAAAAAAACCTAAGAATTATTGATGCTACTAATTTAGTATTGGATAAAAAAGAAAATTTTATTTCTAATTTTAATTCGATATTACTTCAATCCTCAGATATAGAAAAATTTAATCCCAAAAATTTTCAAATAGTCTCTAAAATAAAACCCTCATTAGAAGAATATAAAAATTTAATATTTGCATTTAATGTTTGTAGATTTGTTAAATCTAATGCGATTGTAATAGCTAGTAAACAATCAACAGTAGGAATTGGTTCTGGACAACCAAGTAGACTAGATAGTTGCCAAATAGCAATTGATAAAATGAACAAATTTCAAAATATTGGTAATAAAAAAATTGTTGCAGCCTCAGATGCTTTTTTTCCTTTTGTAGATGGAATAGAAAAACTAATTCAATCTGGTGTATCAGCCGTTATTCAACCCTCAGGATCAATTAAAGATAAAGAAATAATTAAATTTGCAAATCAAACAAAAACGGTTTTAGTCTTTGCTAAAACTAGACATTTTAAACATTAACAATTTTATCTATTTTTGCTGCTAATATAAAATCATTTTCTGATAAACCCTCAATCGCATGCGTAGTAATTAAAATTTTTGCATAGCCCCACCCATATGATATGTCTGGGTGGTGTCCCTCTAACTCTGAAACTTCACCAACGCTATTTACAAAATTTTGACTCTCTATAAAATTTTTAAATTTAAATTTTTTTTCTAAAAAATATATTTTTTTTTCATTTGGTATAACATTCCATCCATCTACTTTTTTTTGATATTTATGAATTTCAGAAAGATCTAAAGAAGGGACTCCTCCTTCACAAGGCACACATTTTTTATCAGTTAATTCAGTCATAGTTTATTTATAAATTATATATCCTCTTTTGTTAAAAAACTAATAACAAAATGGAGCGGGCAAAGGGGGTCGAACCCTCGACCTTCTCGTTGGCAACGAGACGCTCTACCACTGAGCTATGCCCGCATATTAAAGTAAGTATAAATAGACGTTTTTTTTAATGCAAGCAATAATAAAAGTTAAATTTAAAGTGATTATATATAAAATTAATTAATAAGATTTTTAGAAAAAAGTTCTCTAAATAGAGACTGAATTGAAACTTTTTTATTATTTTCTGAGAATCTACTATTTTTGAATTTTGTTACAACAAACGTTGAATAACTATCCTCAGCAGTTATTCTGGAACCATGATCTGAAAGAATAATAATATTTATATCTTTATAATTTTTATTTTTCTCTATTTTATCAAAAAAAGTTTCTAAAAAATTAATCACACAAACTCTTTCTATATTGTGTTGAATAAATTTTTCTTTATTAGTCATTTTTCTATTAGAAAGTGCTCTTTTGCCTTCATAATCACAATTTTCGTTAAATCCATAAGGTATATGAGGAACCATTAAATGTGCAAAAGTTAAATCATATTTATTTGATAAAATATTTATTTCAATCTCATTTAAAAGAGTTGTTAAAAAAATCTTATGTGCATCTGGTTCTAAAATTGAGTCAATTAAATTTATATGCCTAAAACTTCTCCAAATAAGTTTAGCTATTGAAGATCCTTGTAATTTCCATAAAGAAATAAATTTACTTAAAAAATTATTTTTATAACCTTTTAAATAAAAGTTATGTTTTTTATAAGGATCAAATTGATAACAGGTTCTAACATTTGGATGGAGACAATATCCAACTTGAATATTTTGTATAACAGAAATATTTTGAAAACTATCAAATAAACTATTTTTTACAATATCAAATTCTACTAAATATTGATTATCCCTGACTATGTCCCCTTCTATTAACTTTTTTGTTATAAAATCATCTTCAAAATTTTTTGTAAAATTTAAAGTATTAAACATAATGGTTAGTGTATCGGAAGATAAACTAAAAGAATTATTGTATAAATTTAAATTTTTATTAATTGCTAGTTCTCTAGTTTTTTTTATAAATTTATCTCCATAATCATAATTACTTGCAACACTATTAATACCACTCATTTCATCCAACAAAATCACTAATGTTTTGTCTTTAGAGCTATAATCTATTTCATTTGATATTTTTTTATCAAAATTTAAAATCATTTTCGGGTTAATTAATAAATTGTAAAAGTTAAAAAATAAAAATATAGCAAAAAAAGTTGTATAAAATTTCAACATTTTTTTTTTAGAAAAATAAATAGTTAAAAATGAAACAATAAAAAAAAATAAAATAAAAAATAAATCTGCGAAATATATATTTGGAAAAATTTCTTGAAAAAATCCCCAATTTGGTTTTACAAAATTAAGATTAAATAAAATATTTTGATCTAGTCCAAATGAGGTTAAAATTGATAAAACAAATATTTTTAAGTTATTCAATTTTGTAAAAAAAGAATCATTTTTAAAGTAATAAAATAATAAAAAATAAGTTATAGCATAAGGTATAAAATAAATTATTTTATCAATAAAAACTAAACTTTTTGTGAATATCCAGCTAGGAAATAAACATAAAAATAAATAAATTTTATAAAATTCTCTATTAATCATAGATGAATTAAATATATAATATCAATATATTAAAATAACTATAAAAATAAAATTACATTTACTAGATAGAAATTAAAAAATTTGCTATGTTTTTATATGAAGAAAAAAATTAATCTGCCAAAAAAATTAGCCGTATTCCCTTTATCTAACTTTATAATATTTCCTGAAACTACTGTTCCTTTAAACATATTTGAACCTAGGTACATAGAAATGATTAATGATTCAATGAATGACTCAAAAATGATTGGAATGATTCAGCCAAAAAAAAATACCAAAGACTCTACTCCAGAGCTATATAAAATTGGCTGTATGGGTAAAATAACAAGCTTTAATGAGAGTAAAGATGGTAGATATTTAATTGTTTTAAGCGGTTTAAGTAGATTTAAAATTATTGAGGAAGTAGAAAATAATAAACTTTATCGTGAATGCAAAATTAGCTTTAATGAGTTTAAAAGCGACGTGGATGATGAAAAAGAAGAAATTAATTCTTCAAATATTAAATTAATATTTAATAATATACAAAAATTATTTGAAAAAAAAGGTTATATATTAAACTGGAAAGAAATTGAAAAACAGAATATTGAACAAATAATAAATGCGCTTTCAATGGCCTCACCATTTTCTTTAGAAGAAAAACAGGCCCTACTAGAAACTAAAAATTTAAACTTAAGAAAAAGTAAGCTGGAAGAAATCTTAAATACTTATGCTGTTGATAACTTTAGCAATACTACCTTACAATAAATTTAATAAACTAAACCTTTATCTGCATACTCAGAAATAATTTTGTTAAAAATTTTATTCTTTCCGATAGTTTTAAATAATCTTGCTGAATATTTTTTTTTAAATTTATTGTCTAACTTAAAAAACTCATGAATTAGATCAATACTAGAAGCAAAAATAAAATTAAAATGCTTCATTTTTTTTTCAAACTCATCATAAATCGAATGATTTAATTCTAAGCCTAAATCTATACGATTATCAATAATTTTACTTAAAATTTTAATATCTCTTAAGGCCATGTTAAAACCCTGTCCAGCTAATGGATGAATTTTGTGAAGCCCATCACCAAAAATCATAATTTTTTTATAATAGTAGTTTCTAAGTATAGAAAAATTTAATTTAAATTTTTCAAACTTCTTGAAATTTTTTATTTTATAGTAATCATTATATTTTCTAACTATTTCTTCAAATTTAGTTTGATTTAATAAAATATTTTTATCGTTACACGAAAAAACTATGGATGTCTCAGTACTAGAAATTGGTAAAAAAGCAATTGGTCCAAATTTTGTAAAAATTTGTGATGCTTTAATATTGTCAATTTTATTATGATTCATAATAAATGTATATGCATAACTATTATAATTTTTTCTAAAAGCTTTATTGAAAAAATCTTTATATATTTTATTATTTGTCTCACAATTAATAATTAAATCAAATTTTGAATTATTTAAAATTTTTTTATAGAAACTTTCATGTTTAATCAAAATTTTTTTAAATAATTTATTTTTTTTTAAATTAAAATTTAGTGAGGTATAAATATTATTATACTTAGTCATAAAAAATAATTCTGAATTATTTTTTTGAAACTCTAAAATTTTTTCATTTTTTTTATACTCATCAAATATTTCTATTTTTTTAATACCCCAAAATAAACTTCTTTTTATTTTAAGTATCTCTTTAGATATAAAGTTAAAATTATCGTTTGAAATACCTAGTGTTCTATCTTTAAATATATTTTTTTTTTTTGAATGATATAATGAAACTTTAATTTTTTTATTAATTAAGTTTTTAGCTAGTGCCAGACTTGTTAGGCTATCGCCTATTAGACAAATATTCATAATTAAAATTTAATTTTAACCTTAAATATTAAATGATACAAAGTGATTAATCTGATTCATTATTTATGGAAATTAAAGAATTAATAAATAAATGTGTAAATTTTTCAATTAAAAGATTTACTGAACTTATTGGTATTTCTCTATCAATAATAGGGGTATTATTACTAATATCATTGATTAGTTATTCACCAGAGGATCCTAATTTTATTTTTCCTGAAAATACTCAAATTCAAAATATACTTGGTTTTAGAGGTAGTTTTGTCGCAGATTTTTTTTATCAATCTCTTGGCATTATCTCTTTAGCTATTCCTGTCTCGATTTTTTTCACTGGAATTAATATAGTACGTTTTAAAAAAAATATTTTTATAATCGAAAGTTTATTTTATACAATTATTTATTCTTTACTTGGTGGATTATTTTTTAGTATTTTTTACGAAGAATCTTTTTGGCTTTCAATAAATGGTAATGGAGGATTTATAGGTAATTTCTTAGAAAATACATTTCTATATAGTCTTATTAATCTTAGTTTAAAAATTTCTTTCTATCTTTTAATATTGATTATCTCAGTATTTTTTCTAATCAGTATTAGATTTAATATTAATTTGTTTTTTAATTTTATTAAAAAAATATTTAATTTTTTACTATTAAAAAAGAAAAAAAATTATACTAATAAAAATGAAATTATAAATCAATATATTCCAGAAGAAGAAATAAAAAATCTTATACAAGAAGATTTGCCTTTTATTAAAAGTGAAAAAAAAGAAAATATAAATAAAATAAAATTTAAAATACCATCTATTAATTTATTAAAGTCACCAACAAAAAAAGAGAGAGAGAAATTAAAAGGAGAAGATTTTGTCGATAAAGATTTTTTAGAAAAAATTCTTCTTGATTTTGGTGTAGAAGGAAAAGTTAAAAAAGTTAGCCACGGCCCTGTTGTTACATTAAATGAGTTTGAGCC
>MDSW01140675.1_pt1 | contig 21479 bp, 22 predicted proteins | sample 811171 | NCBI WGS metagenome assembly MDSW01 (sample SAMN05326641, study PRJNA326480) | marine metagenome | isolation source: seawater | place: Atlantic Ocean: North West | collected 2012 | reverse complement strand
AATTTCTCTACCTCTAAAACGGACGCTAATTTTAGTCTTATTTTTATCAAGAATAAAGCTTTTAATCTTTTTTAATTTTATATTGTAGTCTCCCACATCTGTTGAGGGTCTAAACTTAATTTCCTTAAGAACAGGTCTTTTTGCTTTAGATTTCGATGAAGAGATGTTCTTCTTTTTGGAAAACATATGTTTTCCATAATCCATTAGCTTACAGATTATTGGGTTGGAGCCAACTGGAGATACTTGAACAAGATCTACGCCAGCCTCAACTGCTTTATTAAGTGCTTGCGAGAAATCAATAATACCTATTTTTTGTCCATCATCACCAATAAGCATGACTTCATCTGCTTTGATATTATTATTTATTGGAGCGAAATTATTCTTTTTAGTAGCTATTATTTTTCACCGATTTATATAAATTATAGTCTTATGATGTTTAAAGGATGCAATTTTATATTAATTATTATCATTTTTGAATGTTAAGGCTGTAAAAAATATTTTTTCCATTTTCCCTCACAAAGTTCAAAAACTTCTCTTTTATTTAATCTATATTTATCCCCAGTCCAAAACTCTATATAAAATGGTGAAAAGCAATAACCACCCCAATATTCTGGACAAATTGTTAAATCATCGGCCTGCATAACATCAAAAAAATTTTTCTTTACACTTTGGAAGGAATCAATTTTTTTTGATTGTTTAGAAGATATTGCAAGCGCATTCTTTTCTTTAGTCCTTTTCAAAAAATAATTTTGGTTAAACTCGTTTGAGGTTTTTAAAATGCGAGATTTCATCCTTATTTGGGTATTAGTTTGATTCCAATACAAAACAGCAGAAATCTGATTATTTTCATCAAATTCGTATGCCTTTTCAGATTCGTAGTTTGTAAAAAAAAAGAGCTTATCGTCATCAACGATCTTAAGATTTACAAATCTTGAATTTACGCCATTTCTTTTTGAATATGATGAAATACAAATTGCTTCAATATTCTTTTGATTTGCAATTAGTGCCTCTTTATAAAGATCTTCAATTCTGGCAAAAGGCTTTTTTTTATCTATATTCTTAAAAGAAATCATTTATTCCGTATAAAATTCTTTTTTATCGTCAATTTTTGATATAAATTCATAATCGAGGGTTCTCTCTAAAGCTTCATCTAGCTTAAATGGGGCTTGGAAATCTGTATTCCCAATAGAAGTATTAAATTGGGTTGTTTTAACAAATTTTTCAATCCTAATAGAGCTTATTGGGAATTTATAGCCTGATAAATTTGATAGTAAATCAAAAATTTTTCCTATGATTGCCCCAAAAAAATAAGGTAATCTAATCCCAACGTTTTCTTTATTAAAAAGTTTCTTTCTTATTAATATTAAAAAAGAATTCATATCCAGGTCTGGTTTATCAACATAGTTATATACATGAAAGCCATCGTTAATATTTGTGCAGTACTTTATGAAAGCAACAACATTTCTGACGTATGCCATTGATTTTAAATTATTGCCGCTGCCAATCATCACAAATCGTTTTTTTGAAACCTGATTAAGAAGATTATAAACATTGCCTCTATTCCCCTCTCCAAAGATAACTGTTGGTCTAATAATTACTAAACTTCTTGAGTCTGGATCTTTATAAAACCATTCTTTGTAAACGTTTTCAGCAAGATATTTCGTTCTTCCATAATCGTTGAAGTAGTTTGGTTCACCTGTTTCATCAGTATTTGCAGGAGCAAATCCATATACAGCTACAGAACTTATAAAAATAATCTTATTGATCCCAAAATTTTCCGCAGCAATGCAAGTATTCTTTGCGCCTTGCACATTTATATCATCATATTTTGATATAGGCTTGATATCATCTCTATGCACTGCTGCTAGATTAATAAGAGTTGAGGTGTTTGAAAGCTGCTTAAGTGAGTGCTGATCCTCAATATCAAGATATCGGATTTCTTTAGAATTATAAATATTATTTTTATCAAAGGCCTGAAATTCTATGCCCGAATTATTTAATTCTTCCCTGAGGTATGACCCGACAAAACCAGCAGCACCAATTATTGATAAAAATTTTTTTGTCATATATTTATAAATTAAGTTTAGAGATTTTAGTATTATATAGATATCTCACAAAACAAATAATAAAAAATATTACCCAAAGTAATGAATAGGCTTGCACATATAAAAATGTTGATTGGGAAAAATAAATTAGAAATCCTAATGAAAGAATATAAGAGATATTCGTTAAAAATATTTGATTTGAGCTAAATAATCTTCCCCCAGATTGCCTTATGATAACGTAAGAAGCTAGAGCAAAAATATAGCCACTTAAAATAAAAAAAGATAGGAGATAAAGTCTTTCAAGGCTAAGATTCATATTTTCTAAAATCCTATATCCAATTTCGTATTTTAGAGAAATAGCTTGAACTCCAAAATAAAGAAGAACTAAGCCTATTACTAAAACCACATATCTTGTACTAGCTATAAAATCTTTTATTCTCACAAAGTCTTTAAAATAGAAAAAAATATAATTAACAGCTATGCCAGTTAAAATTACTCCTACTCTGTGAATTATTGCAATATGGGCATAATCATTACCTGCAAAATAACTGAATCCAATTCCCTCAATAAGAGGTGTAACAGTAAAAATTAGGTTATGCATTAAATTGTTTTGATCAACCGCAATAAAGTCTTCTGTGATCTTCAAATATCCAAATTTTAGGATACAAAAAATTAGTAAAAACGAACTTGAAATTAGGTAACAATCTAAAAGTGAAAAGTTAGCATTTATTTGATAAGAGAAAATTAATATAGAGCAGACTAAAATGAGGTTTGCAATATTTATTGATAATGCCGTTTTATTTTTATCTATGACTCTTAAATTTGTAGTAAATATTATTAGTAAGGATGCAAAGAAAAAATATAAGCAGCTTTGAATCGAAGATTTAAAAGAAAAAAATTGAAAAAATGATGTTATGAAAATTAAGAAAGATACTAAAAGGATAATAATTAATGCTTTTTTAGGAATAATAAATTTTTCTATAAAACTTTTTTGTCTCTCAATGAGGGTTATGAGGTCTTCTCTGATTATTACAGTTATCAGGCCAATACCAAAAAATGGGACAGCAATTTCTGCAATTGATCTTTGTAAGAATTCTATAGATGCAGAGTTCCCATAAAATATAAATTGAATAGTTAGTCCAATCAGTGCAGTCAAAAATGAGATAAAGAATGGAAAAAGCATTTCTGCTCTTTTAAATAAAGCACTATTCATTATGTACTCTAAAAGTGAAGAACTTATGAAGGAAATAACTTGAAATAGCTGTTGATAATACTCCTATAATGTGGGCTATGTCATTTGGGAAAAAATTAAATTCAAGCAGGGGGAAAATATAGTTTGATAATCCATTTGAAATTAAAAGTATAAGGATCACTGAAAAAATATTTACTAAAATAAATCTTCCAAACTCTGTTGCATTTCTTTTACCTGATTCAATAAAAACATACTTTTTATTCAAGAAGTAAGCAGTTAAAACACCAAGTGAATAAGCCAGTAATATTGAAAGTGAGTAATAAAAAAAAAGACTGAAGAATATCCTTGATATTATGTTTACAAGAGCTGCAATGCCGCCTGAAAGCAAGAATCTTGTAAACATTTAAAGATTATTGACCATCTTTTTTGCAAATCCAATGCTTTCGGATATGCCTCTATCTTCAGGATAATAAAAACATGTATCTGCTATCTGGAGGCCATTTATCGAAGTTTGTGCAGATGGTATTTTTTCATAGAAATTAGGCTCACAAATTGGCTGGCTATATTTAAGTCTTCCAACATAGGAGAATAAAAAATCTTCTTTTTTAATTTTTTTGTTAATTTTACAAATATATTTCCTTGATTGATTTATGAAGAAATCATCTGGTTTTGTAAATTTAATATTTGTTATTGGCATATAGTATGGAACGTAGACAACACCAGCATCAACTTTTCTTAAATTAGAAAACTCAATTATTCCAGGTATTTCAAAATCTTCATCAATTATATTTAACCAAAAATTTTCAGTAATCTGTTTTTTAATCTTATGAACTACACAAACTACTCCAATATTTTCAATTGAATCATAATTTTGTTTTTCATCATCAGTTAGTTGAGGAACCATCTTACTAATTAATGGAGTAGGAATAGTAGAAATAACTTTTTCAAAAGTATGCTCATTTTTGTCTGTGATTACTTTCATATGTGAATCATCTATTGACAAAACTTCTTTTACTTGGGTTGAAAGAAATATCTCTCCATCGTGTTTTTCAATGAATTTTACAAGAGCATTTACTAACGTTTCACTCCCCCCATCTATGTAACCTAACTCCTCTTTCATAATGGATTTTCTTGAATTTCCTATCCTTTTAATTCTGGTAGCGATCCATGATGCAGAGATTTTGTCTGTATATTCATAAAATTTTAGTTTACTAAGTCTTTCCCACATTAGAGAGTAAACCCTTTTACCTAATTTTGAGATCATCCAATCCTTCATTGTTAGATGCTCTATATCATTGAAATCTTTCTTTTTAGTAAGAAAAAAAACAAAAAAACCATATCGAATTTTTTCAAATATGTTCATGAGTGGGAAAAACAATAAAGCTAGAGGATTTCCCCATGAGTAATGCTTACCAGAAATAAAATAGCCCATTTTTGTTTCTTTCCAAACAAGTTTTTCTCTAATGCATAAATCATCCAATAACTGGAAAGTATGTTTATCACTTTTACAAATAAAATGATAAAAACGTTCAATAGACATTCCATCAAGATCAAAATGAGCAGCCATTCCACCTGGAATTCTATCTACCTCAAAAATTGATACTCTATAACCTTTCTTAATTGCATAATAAGCAGCTGATAATCCCATTGCTCCAGCTCCAATAATTGCAATCCTCTTTTTCATTCTAGAATTTAAGGACAATGTTTGAGTATTTTTCATCATTAAATGTCTCATTTAGTGCAGCTTTAAGAGAAGTGGAATTTATATTAAAAATAGATGGCCAGTCTATGATTTCAAACTCTTCGGGGATTACCAAAGCTTCCAGCTGTGAGGTTGTGAAAGGTGGATTGCTTGAAAATAAAGAATATACTTTTAGTAATATCCAGAAGAGCGTATATGGAATCTTTAAAATATGTGATCTTCCTTTAGATGCTGACTTTAACATCTTAATGAGGTCTATGTAATAAATCTTCTCTAGACCGGAAATATTAAATCTCATGTTCACTTTCTTATTGTAGATGCATGACTCAATTATCTTGCAAAAATCACCAACATATAGAGGCTGTCTTATATATTTACCATCTCCGGGTATTGGAAAAATTAATGATCTTTTCAAAAACCTTGATAGCCAGCCTAAATGTTTTCTATCGAACCAGCCAAACATAAGCGTAGGTCGAAGAATTGTGAAAGGAATTCCATATTTATCAATTAACTTTTCTTGCTCGGTCTTAGTATTTGTATAGAAATCATTAGCTTCTGAGAAGACTACGGAAGAGCTAATTAGAATTACATGATTGATAGAATATTTTTTACATGCCTCTAATACATTCTTTGTTGCGATTACATTATTATCGACAAAATCTTTTTTATTTAATGAACTAATCTGAGCATGATTGATGATTACCGTATCAATATTCTCAAAATGCTTCTCCCAGCCAGATAATTCACTAAGATCAGCTTCAACGAAATTGATTTCTGGATGAGTATTCATAAAAATTTTATTATTTTCTTTATGTTTATCAATACCGATAATCTTCAGATCATTCCTTTTTTTTAATCTTGTAACAAGATTCTGACCTACCAATCCAGCGCTTCCAGTTATTAAAATATTCTTCATTTTTTAAAAATTAGTTCTATTAAAGATTATGTTAGGTAAATTTCGGATTACAAACATTATAAATCTCCAATAATTAGGAGTATAAACTAGAAACTTTTTTCTTTTTATAGCCTTAGTTATATCCTCTGCTACCTTATCAGCGGTTGACCAAGTAAAGCCTTTTTCAAAATCTTTGGTCATGGGTGTATCAATAAGACCTGGCTTAACAAGGGTAAAAAAAACTTCTTTGTAACTGAAAAACCTATGGTTAAGCCCCTTTATATAAAATTCAATGCTTTTTTTTGAAGTGCCATAGATATAATTCTTTTTTCTAGCTCTGTCACCAGCAACAGATCCTATTAATATTAAATGTCCAAAAGTTTGTTTTTCAAAAAATTTAACTATTTTTTCAGACCATAAAATATATGATGTTAAATTTACATCAAGTTGTTCTCTTAGATAATTTAGATTTGTAGATTTTTCGTTATCAGTTAAAGATCCTTGAAAAAGTAAAGCTTTATCAATTTTTTCTATTTTCTGAAGACAATTTTCAATCTCTTTTGGACAAAGAATATCAATTTGATAATTCATTAAAGTAAAATTTACTGATCTCGGCTCATTCTCAAATGTGTTTGTTGGTGGTTCTGACCTTGAAAAAAGATGAAAATTAATATGACATTCAGGGCTTAACTCATCGATGGTTTTTTTAATATATGATTTTGCAATGTAAGAAGTTGATCCGATTATAACTATGTCAATATTTTTGGATGTTTTATTCATGTGTAACCCTTTCCCAGAATGCTGAACTTATGTTTGGGTCTTTAGCATCATCAAGCTCTTTCCAATTCTTAAAACAGTTTTTATAAATCTCAGATGACATATTTGCATCTTTTGCAGGATATATCCTTCCACCATACTTATTGCATATTGAATCAAGCTTACTTAATAGATTAACTGTGTCTTTGCCATTATTTGGAAAGTCTAAAGCAAGGCTGGTTCCTTCGATACAAAATGAATTTCTTCCAGGTGACAGCTCAGGTCCATGATTTTTTAGGACAGCCAGGAATGAGCCTTGCCCTGACCTACTTATTAAGCTTAGAAGCTCTTGAATCGCATCAAATGCAAATCTTTTAGGAACAATGCATTGATGCTGATAAAACCCTCTCTTCCCATACATCCTGTTCCAGTTTTTAATGCTATCAAGAGGATATAAACTTTTTTTATAATTATCTATAACTGATTTAGTTTCCTTTGAATGAATGCTTTGATACATAAAGTTAAATGCTTTGATTGAAGATCTGTTAAGTGCCCAATTTGGAAAGTTAAATGGAAGTGATAAAAAATGCATATCATGCTCAAAAATAAGTTTTCCGTCATCACAGTGTTTCGACCTACTTAGTATTCCACGACCAATATTTTTCTCTGGTGCAAGGCAGTCTACCCATGCAGCAACATATTCCCATTCATTACTTTCTTTACTCAGTTCAAAAAAATCATCTAAAGATTCATATCTAATGTTTTCAGTAAGGAGATTTGTAGATGAAATTTTCTTTAGCTGTATTTCAACCCAATCAATAAAACCAGTTAGTCCTAGACCACTAATTGTTAGATTAAATAATTCTTGATTTTTATCTTTTGATAGCTCGAGATATGATCCATCGCTTCTTTTCAAACCTATTGATTTGACAAAATTACCAAAGCTTCCTGCTTTATGATGATTCTTACCATGGACATCATTTGCTACTGCTCCTCCTAGAGATACATAACTTGACCCTGGAGATACATTCAAAAACCAACCATGAGGTATGCTTTGCTCAAGAATCTGTCTCAGTGAAATACCTGATTTTGCTTTCAAAACTCCTGACTTCCAATCTGCGGAAATTATTTCATTATAATCTTGTGTGCAAACTACTCCTCCAGAGTTATTTATCGGTAAGTCACCATAAGATCTTCCAAATCCAAAAAAAGTAGTTGGCTTGTGATGAAAAATACTTTCTTCTGATGATCGTAAAAAGGTAATTTCGCCATTTGTATGATGAATATTTCCCCAACTTGAAAGATTTTTCATATCTACAAAATCTGCTCTGCAAGAAGAATCAATACAATTAAAGATAATGTAGCCCTGCTAATATTATCCTTTAAAGCAAAAACTATTGGATCATCATTTACTAAATCTCTCATCATCAATAACCAAAATCTTAGAAACCACCAAACAATTAAAAAAATAATCGAGATTATAGAAATATCATTAGATACAACTTTTGAGAGGGTTAGCATGAAGTAAATTAAAATAATTACTAGAGCTGTAAAACCAGCGGCAATGCCAGAAGACATAATAAATATATTATCATCTGGCTTATATCCTCTTCCTGGAAGAGATAATTTACTTTGATCACTTTGTGAAGAGTTTGTCTTCCTTAGTTCAATAAACCTTTTACCTAATGCAAGTGAAAGAAAAATAAAACCCAAAGAAAGCATAAACCAAACATTAACTTCAAGAGATAAAACAACGCCACCTGTGAAAACCCTCCAGCAAAATAAAAATGAAAGAGTCATAACATCCAAGATAGCTATCTTCTTAAGAAAAAAAGAATACGTAGTTGATAAAAGTGCATATGCTCCTAAAATTAGGATTAAATTAATACCTACGATGCTTGACAAAAAGAACCCTAGTGAAAAAAGGATCAAGATTGTTATGATTGCAAACGGTATTGAAAGATCTCCAGATGGTATTGGTCTAAATTTTTTAGATTTATGTCTCCTATCAGAATCGATATCTAATAGATCATTAAGTAAATAAGTAGCACTAGCAACAAGTCCAAATGAAACAAAAGTTAAAAGAAGCAAATGAATCCAATCATTGTTAAAATTATTTATATTTAAAAAAGGAATTGCGAAAACCAAAATATTTTTAAACCACTGATGAATACGCATCGATTGGATTACCGTTTTAAAAAGGCTTTTCTTTGTAGAAATAATCTCTAAGTTGATTCCTTTTTTCTTTGCCTCATTGGCAGTATTACTATTAATATTAATTCCATAGGATTTATCAGCCTCTTCCCACAAAGGGATATCATCCTTTGAGTTACCTATATAGTCAAAGTCTTTACCGAAATTTGATTTAATAAAATCAAGCTTATTTTTTCCAATTAAATTAATTTCTTCTGAGCTCCCCTTAGAAAAATTAAAGATCTTTAGATGCTCTGCTACCTTTGAAACAAAAGCATTCGGTGAGCCAGATACTAATATCATTTTCCGATTCTTAAAATCTGATTTTTCAAAGATGTCTTTGTTATAGGGCAGAAATTCGGGATCAAAGTCTTGCAGATACTTATCAGAGAGAAACTTCTTTAAGAATGCTTTTCCCATATAAATACCCTTTAATAAATCAAAGAAGCCTATAAATTTTTTCTCTTTTAGGTGCTTTATACATAGTTCGTACGAAATATCTCCATTTGATAAAGTTCCATCAAGATCAACTATTAGTGGTTTTCCCGATTCAGCTGCAGACATTGTTATACCTATAAAAATTTGTTTTGAACAGTTCTAAGTGAAAAAGGGTCTCATTCCTACAATAACCAATCGAAAAAAGTGGGCCATTTTCTAATTTAAATCTAAAATAAATTGAGCCCTTTTCAAGACGACTGTTTTCTATATCAAAGATATCATAAAAGTCTGGGACTTTTGATTTACTTGCATAATTAAGTTCATTTTCGGTATAGATAAAGCTACCTTTATAAAACTCATTTTTAAACTTAAGATTTTTATTAAGGCCTTTTATTAATTCATCAGACAGTTCTTTATAAGAGTCGTCTGTAATAATAAGTGCAGACCACTGTTCATTTTCATTTAACTCAACTATCCTATTAATATCATCCAAAAGAATTTTATTATGAATCATTAATGCTCTTCTTTGAGTTTCATATGGAATTACAGAATTATAGCTTTCTCCAAGAATTATTATGTTCCCAAGATCGACTTTTTCATTAATAACAAAAATTGCTTCATTATTTGAGGGAGTGGTATAGATACTTTTAAGATAAAAATAACTTAAACTTATGCTCAAAGTAATTGCTAAGACAATGCCAGGCAGGAACTTCAGATTTTTATTTTCGAAGAAATAATTACCAAGCAAAACAGAAAATAATGCAATTAAGAAAATCCCATTAGCGTAAGTATAGTAATCATGTCTTAGATGGAGATTAGTAAAAATTAAAATAGGAGCAATGAAAGCAATTAATAAACTTCCAATAAGCAGTTTTTTTTCTAAAGCAAGCTCCGAAAAGAAATCTCTAATGGGAAGAAAAAAAGTCATTATAAAGATTGCTCCAATTGAAAATATCATGGACTTAAGGATGATAAATAAAATTAAAAAGATATTGGTTTTTTGATCAAGTGTTCCATAATTCCAATTGCTTAAATTCTCAGAACTAACCGCCTCTCCAATTGGACTTAACACTTTGAGCGAATCGGTAAATCCAGTCCAAGAAAAAGCTACTACAATGTTTGGAACAAGAAAAATAATTAGAAAAACAAGAGTTTGCCTCAAATCTATTTTACCAATTATAAAAAGAGACAAGATATTACAAGTTAGAAAAGTTCCAAATGGAAACCAAGTTGTTGCTTTTGTGATGCTTGCAATCAATCCAAAGATAACTGAGGTGAATAGAAAAAGGAATGAATGATTCTCAAAAAACTTTAAAGCATATTTTAGGTATAAAGACGCTAAAAAAATTGCGGAGGACTCTATCATTACAGCAAAAGAGTAGGAAAAGTATATAGGAGAGGCTAGCAAGATTAATAAAAAAGCTTTCTTAATGTCTTTAGTTAGACCTAAGGTATCTAAAATATCTTTCCAAATAAAAACACTTCCAAAGAAAAATAAAAGGCTCATCAGTCTTCCTATGTCTCTTATGTTTTGAGGATCTTGCTCAGCAAATATTGAAACAAAGAATTGATAGAAAGGAAATTCAAAAGGGATCATCCATGGATTTCCCATGACTGGTGTTTCGTATTTAAGAATATTTGAAATGTTATCTACAAGATAATATGCCGAAATTGCTGTTTGAGATTCCCGAAAAGGTGCTAGAAAGAAAATTTCAGGTAATTTAAAAAAAACAAGAAGGTATAAACCAACAAAAAAAATAAAAAGAACTCTTATATTTAGGTATGTAAAAATATTCAATTTATAACATTCCTAAATTCATCAATAACTGCATCAACTGTATAACTACTTGAAAAAGCATTGAAAGAATTTTCACTCATTTTTTCAAGATCATATTTATTTTGATAGCAATCCACAATAATTTCTGAGAGTTTTTCGTCATCTCCAGGATCAACAACAAAACCACATTTATGTTCATTTATTGTTAAAGCAATTTCTGAATCTTTTGGAACTGATGCAACTATTGGTCGGCCTGACGCTAGAATTCCATATAATTTTGATGGAACAGCGACACCCTCTAAGTTGTTATTTAATGATATCAAGGATAAATGGCAAGCTGCTAAACTTTGATCGAGGTCTTCTAAGTCTACAAAATCAAACCAAGATACGTTTTTAAGCCCAAGCTGATTGGTAAGCTTCTCTGAGTGCTCTCTTTTTATGCCTCCCCCAATAAAATTATAAGTTATTTTATTTTTATCCATAGTTTTCGCAGCGCATCTTATATAAGTATCCATATCGTGCCAAAGTCCCATATTTCCAGAATACTGAATTATGAATTTATTCTGTAATTTTCTTTCATTTATAAACTTTGAATCTTTAAACGATAATGGTTTTTTCGGTTTTATTGAGCTCCAATGAGGGATGTAAGAAATCTTATGTTCCACATCATATTTCTCGAGCACATTGAACATATCTCTTCCAATAACGATTACCTTATCAATCATTTTCAGGGAAATTTGATTTAAAAAAATCCAACATCTCGCAAAAATTGAGTTTTGTTTTAAATTTCCCAGAGCTATTAAGCCCTCAGGATATATATCTAAAAAAACATAAATATTTTCATTACTATTAAAAATCTTTGCTAGGGCCATTATCCATAAGTTTGAAAAAGGATTTGTTACTCCCATCAATTTAGAATCTTTTAAAAAAATAACCCTAAAGAGAACTTCAATATTGAATGATAAATAAGATAATGCTCTATTAAATAGTCCTGACTTTGGATCAATTTTTAATCCACATCTAATTACTTCAAAACTCTCATACTTTTCGTATTTCACTATTTTTTGGTCTTTTAGGGATCTAGCTGAAGTAGATGGGTAGCCTGAGAAAACTTTTATTTTGTAGTCTTTTGAAAGACTGCGCATTAAATCAGAAAAAAGTATGCTTGTTGCTTGATCATCCGGATAAAAAACCTGACAAATTAAAGATAGGTTTTTTTTCATTTGCTTTTAAAAGTTATTTTTGTTTTTCTACTTGCTCTAATATCCATGGATAAGTTTCTACCAATCCATCAAATAGTGGTTTTTGGGGCTCCCATCCTATTTCACTTTTAAAAAGTTTATTATCTGAATTCCTTCCTCTAACACCTACAGGGCAACTATAGCCATATTTTTCTTGGAACTCTTTACCATCAATGTTGTGAAAAGATATATTTTTATTTGATATGGATATTGCCATCTCTGCGAGCTTATTAATAGTAACCATTTCTTCAGAGCCAATATTTACTGGCCCAATAAAGTCACTATTCATTTGTCTCAGAACAGATTCGATGCATTCATCGATATAAAGAAAGCTTCTTGTTTGAAGGCCATCTCCCCAAACCTCGAATGATTCATTACTATCTGTTTCTGCTGCTTTTCTTAACATAGCTGCAGGTGCTTTTTCTTTACCACCAGTCCAAGTCCCCTGTGGGCCAAAAATGTTGTGAAATCTTGCAACTCTAACATCTAAATTATAATTTCTATTAAATGCTAAAAAGAGTCTTTCTGAAAATAGTTTTTCCCAACCATATTCAGAATCGGGATTAGCAGGATATGCTGACGATTCTTCACAATTAGGATTGTCTGGGTCATTTTGATTATATTCAGGATACATACATGCTGAAGAAGAATAGAAAACCCTTCCAACTTTTTTAATACTGCATTGGTGAACTACATTTAAATTTATTAGAGCCGAATTATGCATAACATTAGCATCATTTTCACCAGTGAAAATATAACCTGCGCCTCCCATATCAGCTGCAAGCTGATAAACTTCATCAACTTTATCAGGGATTACCAATTCAACAAATTTAGGATCTCGTAAATCAGCTTTTATAAATTCATGACATATTTCTTGATGATCAAAAAATTCATGATTTTTAATATCTGCCACTCGCACATGGCATCCTTCATCTTTTAACCTTTTGGCAAGATGACCGCCTATAAATCCTCCACCACCAAGGATTACTACTCTCTTTTGTCTCATAAAAAAATGTGTCTAATAATTATGCATAGTCTATCAAAGAAATAGTGTTTTGTAATTTTTAAAAAACCACTGATAATCCTTCAAAATAGAACTTTAATGAAGTTACTGTATCGCTTTCAAAAAATAAAGAAAAATTTAAGGCTAAGCAGTAAAATAATACAAAAAAACTTGCTAGATTTTTATTAATATCAAGTGTAGTCAAGTAGCAAACCGAAATTATCAATAGCGTATTAGTAATTCGAGATAAAGGCTCAAATTCCCACAGTAAAACTTTTATAAGAAAAGCAAAAATGGCTAAGAAAAGGAAAACATTTATTTGAAATCTAGTACAAATAAGTATAAAAATGATGGGTAACAAAAATTTTATAATTGAAAATATACTTAAGGCACCGTCCGAACCAATTCCTGCTGAAAGATAATATGAATAATCTCGACCAATATATAGAGCAAAATTGACAAGAAGCTCTCTTATATTTATTTCACCAATCAGAATAATGATAAAAAAGATAACCGCTAAGAAATAAATAAATGATTGAAAGTTTTTAAGCCTATCAAGAATAACAATCGGTAAAATTATAATTGTTGCAGAGTGAAACAATGGAGCAGCAACTGCGGCTGTATATTTTTTTATTTTGGATAACGAAAATATTGCCAGGCCACCAATAATAATTGCTAAAAAAATACGAACCGAAATTAACCCTGTTTGGAACTGCAGAAGGAGAATTACAAACAAAACATTTTTTAAATTCCTCTCAATTAAAGCAAATGCTGTCAATGATACAAATAAAAAAGTCGCTGCAAGGACAAATTCAGATGGCAGAAATAAGAAAAGAAACTTCGTAATTATCGTGAATAGTGGCTCAAAAAATAAATCATCCTGCTCAAATGAATTCATTGTAACTACATGATCTTGAGCGCTGCTATGGGAAAAAATAAGTATATTAAATGAAATAAGCAGGACAGATAAGAGAAAAAAAATAGTCTTAAAGTTTTTCGAAAAAAGCCCAGCGCTTAATAGCAAGGTTATTAATGTATTCAGGAAAAAGTATAAGTTCATTTAATCAAATATAATTCCCTTAAAATAATCATTTTTTATCATTACTTGCTCTAATGATTCATAGCTTTCAACTTTCAAATTAGAACTTAGTTTAGTTTTACCAACCTTATATAAGTTTTGAATATTTGCATTTATGCCTGCTTCAATATCTGATTTTTTGTCACCTATTAAAACTGATTTCTTTACATCAATATTATATTTATCTACCGCTGCATTTATTAAGCCAGGTTTTGGCTTTCTGCAATCACAAATCTTCTTATATTTACCTATTTTGCCTTGAGTGTGATGAGGACACATAAAAATATCTAGGATATTTATTCTATTTTCATCAAACTGATTTAGCATATATCTGTTTATTAGCATGAAGTCTTTTTCACTAAAATAACCTCTTGCTATGCCACTTTGATTTGTAACAATAATAATTTTTACATTTGCTTTTGATAACTTTTGCAATGTAGGCAGAACGCCATCAATGAATTGAAAATCTTTCTCTTTATAAACATATCCATAATCAATATTTATCACTCCATCTCTATCAAGAAATAAACAGGAGATTTTCTTATTTACTTGCTTTTTTGATAACATCTGAGGAAGAATAGCCTTTTTTAAATTCTGATTTAACAACCTCTCCACCTAATTCTTTTACCAATTTTGATTCAGGGATATTATTTAAATCATAATCACCACCTTTTGTATAAAATTCCGGTTTTAAAAAACTAATAAGGCTAAGAGGACATGAATCATCAAAAATAATTACTGCATCAACGCATTTTATTGAACTTAGAAGTCTTGCTCTATCATCCTCATTATTAATGGGTCTATTTGGGCCTTTTCCTAATAATTTGGTTGAGATATCAGAATTAACTCCAACAATTAAAGAACCATTACGTTGTTTTGAATTTGCTAAGTACTCAGCATGTCCTAAATGCAATATATCAAAAACCCCATTTGTAAAGGTAAATGGTCTTTTAAGAGAATTAATCTCTTCTAAAGAGGTTTCTCTAAGATCTATAAAACATTTTGGTTGATCATTCATGTATTAAAATCATCTAGGCTAGCTACGTAGTTACCAATATGTTTAACAGATATCCCTGCTACGTTATTGGCAATTTTCACAGCCGAAATATTGTCATTATTGCAACTTAAAGCCTTTGTAAAAGATGATATAACAACATCTCCAGCTCCAGTAACATCATAAACTTCTTGTGCGTTTGTTGGAAAATCTGTAAATTTCCCATTTTCATAGTAAAGAATGCCCTTTTCTGACATGGTTAAAATGACTCCTTTGCAATTTATATCCTCAGCAAAAGAATGTAGCTTAGTTCTCAATATTTCTTTTGAGGAGATATCCCCTACAAATTCCTCTAATTCTTTTAGATTGGGAGTAATAAAAGAAGCTCCATAATATTTGTCGAATGATTTACCTTTTGGATCAACTATTATTTCCAAGCCATGACTTTTGGCAACCTTAATAACTTCTCTAGAATATTTTATTGATCCTTTTTGATAATCGCTTATAACCAAATAATTAAAAGCTTCGATTCCATCAACAAGTATTTTTTTTAATTCATCCTCAGTTGGGGATATTGATGTATCTTCAAAGTCAGCCCTTATCATTTGCTGTCCAGATGAGTAAACCCTTAGTTTGGTAATTGTTTTATAGTTGTCAGGCTTAATAAGCCGCAAAGAAATATTATTAGATTCAAGAATTTCAGAAATCCTATCTCCATTTCTGTCATTTCCAACAAGTGCAACAAAAGTTACATCCATTCCAAGGGAGGATAGGTTTAGAGCAACATTAGCTGCGCCTCCAGCAATCATATTTGTGTCACTAATGTTCACTATGGGAACAGGTGCTTCAGGACTTATCCTGGTTGATTTACCTGACCAGTATTGATCGAGTATACAGTCGCCCCAAACTAGAACTTTATTTTTTTTCATTATTAATTAAGTAAACTTTTCATCAAGAAGTTCACATATATAGTGGAGAATAAAAATATGTGCTTCTTGAGTCCTAGCCGTTGAATCACTTGGAACAATAACTGCATTTTCTACTTCACTCAAAAGCTTTCCTCCCCCTTTACCTAAGAGGCCAAAAGTTTTTATACCTTTTTCTTTTGCTTTATTTGCAGCCAAAACAAGGTTTTGCGAATTACCAGAAGTTGTTATCAAGATAATCAGATCTCCCTTTTTTCCAATAGCGTCGAGCTGCCTACTAAAAACTTGCTCATAACCATAATCATTACCTATGCATGTTAATGCAGATGAATCAGTGGTTAATGCTATCGCCGATAGAGGTATGCGATCATTTTTAAATCTGCCTGAAAGTTCTGAGGCAAAGTGTTGGCTATCAGCAGCTGAACCACCATTGCCGCAAACCAAAATAGTTTTTCCTGACTCAAGCGTATTTATTACTTCTTCATACATTTGAAAAATCTTTTCTTTGCAAGAGATAAGATCTGAAAAAACTAGTTGGTGCTCTGATAGCGATTTAGATAAGTTTAACTCTAAGTTCATCTTTTTCCTCTTTCAAAAAATTTAACGTTTTTTTTACAGAATCCTCCAAAGGAATATAGTCCATACATGCAATATTTTTACAGCCATATTGATAATCATCAGAATAACATGGACCGCATTTAAAATCATGAGATAAAGGTATTTGATTTTCGCTCAACGGTCCATTCTTCTCGAAATCAGTTACTCCAGAGAAAGTTATCATCTTGATACCTGTTGAAGCAAACATGTGTCCTTGACCTGTAGTTCCAGCAATTCCAAAATTACAGATTGATATATGATTAAAAAGATCACTGAAATCTAAATCTATTAATTCTCTGCAATTTATATTAGGTAAAAGATTTTCTCTAAAATTAGACATTAAATCTCCATCTGAGCTAATCCCAAATAGAAAAACTTCAAGATCTATGTATTCATGCATCAAATTAATAAATTTAGCAAAATATCGTGCTGATGGAAGCTTGTGTCTCTCATGAGGTCCACAACTTAAGCCAATTGCAACTATATTCTTTTCATTATTTTTAGAAACATTCCTTAAATTAAGAGGTTTGACTTTATAACTTGATGAATCTTTATAAATAAAATTCTTATTTACCTTGGAGTAGATATACATTAAATACATTGATTGATGGCCCTTAAAGCTAATTAGATTTGTAGATAGATTTCTCAACCAAAGAAAAGATTCAGAAAAGAAATTATTGGGTACATATGTTTCCTTAAAGAAAATGAGAAGGGATAAATAGTTTTGAAATTTTCTTGAAAGCATTGGTGCAATTATTTTTTTGCATGAAGATGCTAAAAAGAGAAAATCTAAAAAATTTCTAGAAAAAATTTTTCTTTTAAATACAAAACATTCTAACTCTGGGAAATACTCATGAGCTAGTTTTATAGAGGCATTATCCTTAAATATAAACAGATGATCCTCAAGCGGAATATTTGAGTTTTTAATCTCATATATTAAGGGACAAAGCATGACTATATCTCCCAAACCATAAGGGTACCAAAAGACAAATTTATATTTTTTCTTTAGTTTAACTCCAAACATTTCTTAAATTTGTCTAATTGATTTTAATTATGCAATCTCCTACTTTGAAATTTTCCTCTTCTTTCAGTTTAAATATAAAATTACTTCTGCCCAAGAAAAATAAAAAGAAGAACTTAAATATCTTCATTAATCTTCCATCATTTCGATTAAATGGGCCAGTTCTCTCATAGTTATAAAATCTAACTTTGAAATCTTTAAAAAAGTCTTTAATTTCACTCAAACTTATCTCATTACTCCAGTTTTCAAAAACTATAATTGCTGAGAAATTTTTTGGAATAGATTCTGCTATTTGTTTTATTACTAACTTTTCAAATCCTTCAACATCTATCTTGATAAAGCCCTTTCTTTTGTTTTTGATTTTAAACTCATTAAATATTGTAGAAAAATATTCTGCTCCATTTTTGGCTTCAATGTTTACATCGAGATAATTATCTTCTTCAAATTTATTAAATCCATCTTTTTTAGCCAATGTCTCTTTTGTGTAACTATTATTTTCATCAACAATATAAGCTCCACCCCAGTTATGTTTGGGAATTCTTAATTTAAAATTACCATTTGTATCGGCCAAGGCAAAATTCTCAAGGGTATATTTATCTTCTGGAACATTGATACCAAAATTAACAGTCAATATTTTAAAAATATGGGGATTTGGTTCAATAGCTATTATTCTGTCAAAAAAAGATTCAACAGATGCGCTTGAGAGTCCAACATTTGCTCCAATATCTAAAAAGAAATCTGAATAGCCTATTTTAGAGGAATGGATATATAACTCGACTAAATGCCTTTCATGAATATCAAAAAGAGTAGGATCAACAGAAATAATATCATTAGTTCTTAAGAAAAAATTTTGCTTATTTTTTTTTACTTGCTTCAGGAAAAGTCTTCTGACTATTTGATCTTTGAGGAAAGATAATCCTGTATAGGTTGATTTAAAATCTTTCATTTTCGCTATTAAATAATTACAAACCTAATTTTTATCTTGAGTGAATAAAAAATCTCTAAAGACTACAATCAATGTTGAAAAAGTTAATCCAAGTAAAAAACCAATAATTGCAATATTTATTCTATTAGGACTAGATCTGACTTCAGATATAAAAGGAGGATCAATTGGATTTAACAAATAATCCTTATTAGTATTTGCAAGAACTTTAATATTTAGATTTGATTCAATCAAACTGTTTATGGAGTTTTTGATATTGTTATTGTTTGTGAGGGCAAGCTCTTTTTCTAGATAAGATATTGCAGAAATGGCTTTCTCTAAATCATTTACTCGAGAATATTCATTTGCTTCCTCAATTAACTTTGAAATAAATTCACTAGCAAATATTGGAGAGATATGCTCAAAAGATATTCTTATAAATCCTGTTTTTACATCTTGATTAATTCGAAGAGAATCTTTTATAACTTCATCATATATCTCCAAGTATGAGGGCACAGTTTCTCTATTTTTTGGGGCTTTCCTTTTCCATATATTTGTCTCTTGATTGTAGATCCTTTCATCTAGCACTAATTTTTTTGTATCTCTATCATAATAGTCTATAGCCATTAGCTTGGGCTTAATATTCTCATCATCAAGCAAACTTCTGATGATATCTTTTGAAAGGAGAAGCTCAAAAGCATATGAGGATTTATCTTGAGAAGATGATGGAAGGTTTAAACCAATCATTGAAGCAACGTCTCCATATTGTCTAGCCGCTCCTGCAAGCATTGATTCAGAGCTATTATTATTTACTGAATAAAGAGCGGTACTAGAATATTTTTCCTCCATAAAGAATGAAGAAAATAAAAAGATAAATAAGGTAAAAAGAGAAGAAATAGATATGAATTTCCACGAGTGGGAAAAAACCAAAAATAGTTGTTTAAAATCTAAATCTCTCTCTTGGTTCATGATTTTTTAAATGGTGCCCAGAGCCGGACTTGAACCGGCACGAAGTTTCCTTCGAGGGATTTTAAATCCCTTGTGTCTACCAATTCCACCACCTGGGCAAATTTATTTCTCCTCTTTAAAAGTGATATTTTGGTCACTCTCTCTTTTAGTAAGGTCATTATATACTGATCTTATTTGATTATTTGTTTTAATTACTTGTTTAATTATAGAAAAATCAAATCCTTTGCTTGATGCAAATTTTTCTAGTGCAGAAATGTCCTTAGGAAAACATGCGCCTCCAAAACCTTCCCTACCGTCGTGTCCGGGCACATCCATATGCGAATCACCAATTCTTTTGTCAGTAGAAATTATATTGATAAAATCTTTCCAACTTATATTTGACTCAGATTTATCAAGCAGTGTCTTTAGTTGATTAAAGAATATTACTTTTGTTGCGAGGAAGCTATTGATCGAATATTTAATCAGCGACGCGCTAATTTTATCCGTAATAAAATGTTCTTTTTGCTTACATTTAGTGAAATCTAGATAAAAATTTGATGCCTCTTGACAAAGTTTACTTTCACCACCGAATAAGACTATTTCTCCATTAATAAAATCAGTATCCGCATTTTTTTCTCTTAAAAATTCAGGATTTAAAATAAAATCAGAATATTTACTTAGCATTAACAAATTATCAGGCGTTACTGTACTCTTTAATATTATATTTCCAGTAATATTATGAGATGAAATCTCATGAAAGACATTTTCTAGAATTGAAATATCTTGGCTGCCATCATCACACATTGGAGTTGGTAGACATAAAAAAATAAAATCAGGTTCAAATGAAACAAGGTCTTTTAAGGAAGTTTCAAGCAATGGATCAATTTTTATAATTTCAACTTCTTTTTTTAACGCATTATTTAAAGCTTTACCAACAAATCCATATCCAACTATTGCGACTTTCATTTTAAATTATATGGAGGCTGAGGCCGGAATCGAACCGGCGTACACGGATTTGCAGTCCGCTGCATGACCACTCTGCCACCCAGCCGAATTATTTAATTTTACCTTCATCTCTTAATCTTTTTCTAATTTTTGTAGCGCTTATAGATTCAATCTTTGATTCAAATGATTCTTCTTCAATTGAATATCCTACACCTCTACCATAGGTTATATTTGTAATGTTAGGCACTAACTGAATAATATAATCTTCATTAATTACAAATCCAGATTTTGAGAGTTTTTTCATAATATCTTCTGAAATTTGCTCAAATGAAAATGGATTATCTTCTTGGCCCTCTCCTCCAGATGAATCTTTAACATCCCTAACCTGAATAACAACCTGACCAGTCTTTGCTATAGCTCTTTCAAAAAGGGCTAAATGACCTTCATGCCATGGCTGCCATCGACCCAAGAGAAGTACTGTTGGTTTCTTTGAATCAAACATCTTTAATTAAATTTGCTATTTCTTTAGGGCTATATTGATTCCATTTAGAAATTTTTAAATTAAAATTTTTTGGTTCCTCAAAAATTTTATCTGTATCCTTATAGTTACTCTCTTCAATTGTATCCATCCAAATACAATAATCAGCATCAAATATTTTTCTCGCCTCTTTTGTAGGACAAATAAAGTCACAAATCACCTTTCTTCCATTTTGTTTTTCAAAATCCGCCAATGCTTTCATTCGAAAACTTTGCCGTCTTCTTCCCTCTTCAGAAAAATCCCAATCATTTGCCATCTCTCTTAAGTT
>MDSW01049292.1_pt1 | contig 21479 bp, 12 predicted proteins | sample 811171 | NCBI WGS metagenome assembly MDSW01 (sample SAMN05326641, study PRJNA326480) | marine metagenome | isolation source: seawater | place: Atlantic Ocean: North West | collected 2012 | reverse complement strand
CAACTTCATCTCATTCACGTCATGCTGCCACTTGAGACGATGTCACCTGGTGTTTTGCTCGGCGACATCACTGATGTCTCTCGAACTGAAAAAGTAACAACTGCCCTCAAAAAACTTGCATATGATCAAGGTGCCGACGGTGCTCATCTTGCTGTAACGATTGGAACACCAGGGCTTGAAATCGCTGACTATGCAAAACGACATGAAGCTGATCTCATCCTTATCCCATCGCACGGATACCACGGCATGAAGCGACTCTTCTTAGGCAGTGTCGCTGAGCGAGTCTTACGTCACGCCCCGTGCAGGGTTCTTGTGCTCAGACGTACTGACGACGAATAACCCAAAGTCACTTACAAAAGCTACTCGAACGTTATCAGTTCCTCGATAGCATCCTCGTCCTCAAACGGATCAAAACAACCGTCCAGTGGTCCGTAATCAGATGCAGAAATAACGCGACTGGTAGATATCTGGAATGTGTCATTCATTATTTTGACCTCTTGCCACATGATGATACCTCACCAGTATTTGATACTGAAGGCCATCATTGAGGGTAATCTCAACGTACTGCTTGGATTTCTTCCAGGAAAATTTTATCTTCAGTAATTCAAATATACGCTGAACCCTTAAGATCCTGCACGGATTATTTACCTCCTGACAGAAAGATCGACATGTCGACTGCAAGTCCCACTAGCCCACCTACGACTGACCCTTGGTTTCAGGATCGATTTGCGGAACGGATTGGTGGAGCCGGTTATGGGAAAGGCACTGAGGTCTACAAATTTGAACTCATCAAGCGAGCCAAACGCCTTGCTTTAGCCGAACATCCCGAACGGAAAATGCTCGACTTTGGTATCGGTGAAAATGATGAAATGGCACCCGAAAGTGTTCGGGATGTCATGAGGCGAGAAATTGATCGACCAGAAAATCGTGGTTACGCTGACAACGGTATTCTGGAGTTCAAAGAAGCAGTCGCCGCTTTCATGGAACGGGAATTTCGTGTTGTTCTTGATCCCGCAAAAGAAATTAATCATTGCATTGGGTCAAAGACTGCTTATGCAATGCTTCCAGCTGCTTTTATAAATCCGGGAGATGTTACTCTCATGACTGTGCCTGGCTACCCAGTTGCTGGCACTGCAACCCAGTGGTTTGGTGGCGACGTTCATAAGCTTCCGCTTGTACCTGAAAATAACTTTTTCCCAGACCTTGATGGTATTCCTGCAGACGTTCTCTCTCGGAGTAAGATTCTTGTACTCTGCTATCCGAACAGCCCGACCGGTCAAACAGCGACTAAAGATTTCTACAAAAAGGTTGTCGACTTTGCAAAAAAGAATCGGATCATTGTTGTTCAAGACGCAGCACACATGATGCTTTCGTACGAAACAGCACCCCTCTCTTTTTTGTCAATCGACGGCGCGAAAGATGTCGGTGTCGAAGTCCACTCAATGTCAAAAGGATTTCACATGATCGGCTGGCGGCTTGGCTGGGTTTGTGGTCATGAAAAGCTCGTGCAAGCTTTCGCCGATGTAAAAGATAATTGTGATTCTGGTCAATTTATCGCAATTCAAAAAGCTTCTGCCGCTGCGCTTGCAGACCCTGCTATCCCCAATCAAGTTCGGGAAAAATATCGTCGTCGACTCGAAAAGCTTGTTGGTGTTCTTCGAGGCGTTGGCTTTGAGTGTGAAATGCCAGGAGGCACATACTTCCTGTACACAAAAAGCCCAAAAGGCGCTGGCAAACAAACTTTTGCGAATGCTTCTGAGGCCGGTCAATTCCTGATTAAAGAACTGTCAATTTCAACAGTTCCATGGGATGACTGTGGGGCGTACACACGATTTTCAGTCACCTATGAAGCTCCCAATGAAGCGGCTGAAGACGAACTTATGGCTGAACTTCATAATCGGTTGTCACAAGCACAATTGACATTCTAAGAACACGTTCAAACCACACCTTATGAAGGACGAGCACATATGACTATTCGCATCGTCCATACTGCAGATAATCACATCGGAATGCCGTTTCGGCAGCATGGAGATGAGGCTCGTAACCAGCTTCTCGAGGAACGCTTCGAAGCCCTCGAACGTCTTATCGAGACTGCGAACGACAGTCATGCTGATTTCTTCATCATTAGTGGTGACCTCTTTGATTCCACCCGTGTGAAGACGCCGTACATCGAACGTACTGTCGGCATACTAAATAAATTTTCGGGCACTTCAGTTCTTGTTCTTCCTGGTAATCATGATTTCTACGCTGGTGATGACACAGAAGTATGGAAACGTTTTCACAAGGTGTCATCAGAGTTCTCAAATATCGAACTACTTACAACAACCTCCGTTGTTACTTTTGAAATGAGCGGAGAGACTATCCAGTTTTTCCCATGCCCCTGTCCATCGAAAACAGGGAAGGATCCAATGACTTCCTGGATCGCCGATGCCGAGAAAAATCTATCAGCACTTCGCATCGGAATTGCACATGGCAACGTCACTGGCCTCGGGCTAGACGCCAATGATCGTTATTTCACTATGACGATGCCTGACCTCGAGGCGATCGGTCTCACAACGTGGCTACTGGGGCACATCCATGTTCCGTTTCCAACCACATCTTCAGGATCTAATTCACAACTTTTTATGGCTGGAACGCATACGCCGGACTCAGTCCGATGCAAGCACCCTGGCTCAGCATGGCTTCTTGATTTTGAACAAGCTCAATTAAAGAGCTACAAACGATTGAGCCCTGGGAAAATTCGTTTTGTACGCATTGACCGAACCCTGCATACCATAAATGATATTTCTGAACTTCAGAAAACATGTGACTCCCTTGATCCACATACCGTAATACTGGATCTCAAACTATCTGGTCAATTATCGACTGATGAGCAGAATGAATTACATCAGTCCATACAAAAGGTACAAAAACTATTTCGAACATGCACTGTTGATCTGGATATTAAAAATAAAATTGATTCCGATACAATTGCAACGCTTTACCCTCAGGGCACACTTGCTGAGCGTCTCCTCTCAACACTTCTAGCTGACAATCAACACCCAAATGATGTCACGCTTGCTCATGATTTGATTCAGGAGATTTCAAGCTCATGAGACTGACGTCTATTAGGCTCCATCCATTCGGTACATTTCAGGACATGTCATGGGATCTCTCAAGCCCGCTCGTTGTGATAAATGGCCCCAATGAGACTGGGAAGTCAACTCTGAGGCAGGCCATTTTTCATAGTCTCTTCACGCCAACTGATCTGACTCCCGCAAGACTACGTGATTTGATTTCACCATGGTTTCCTCTTCCGGATGGCGACTACGCAGCAATCACAGTCGGAATCGAGAACGACGGAAACCACTACCGGCTTCAGAAAAGGTGGGGGTCACAGGCAGCTTCTAATCTCACAACTCCCGATGGTTCAAAGATCGGTGAAACAAAAACTATTGCTGCAATCCTTGAAGAATTATGTGGCCATAACGAGGCCACCTTTCGCCATGTCTTCTTCACCGGGCATGATGAATTAGAGAGTACAATTGCCAAACTTGATGCGAACGCATTAGACCTACGCGATATTCGTAGCCTCACTGAAACTGGAAAAGAAAGTTCTGGTGATGTTGATCAAAGAAGGCTCGAACAAGTACTCGAGGATCGCATCAAGAGCTATTTCAGTCGCTGGGATGATTCTCGCCAGCGACCGATGCGACAGAATGGTCAAGAAAAAGTTATTGGCAATGAATGGAAACAGGGTGTCGGGAAAATTCTTGCTGCCTGGTACACCTGGCAACGGCTTCTAGACGATCATAAAAACATTCTCTCGCTTGAGAAAGAGATCGATGATATTACTTCGCAACTTCTTACGATCGAAGACCAAATAAAGACCGATAGGAGCTTTCTCACCAAGTTTGGAATGATGCGGGATCAGTTAGCCGAGCGACGCATTATGGTGGAGCGGATAACACGGCTCAAAGGAGAAGTTGGGGTACTCAAGAAAGCATTTGCTGCCTGGCCAACCGCCAAAGCGGCAGTGGATGCCTGGGAAACACAGCGGAAGACTCTCACTAATCAGACCAATAAACTGCAGGATGAACTTGGTACAGCAAGAGCACGTGAACAAGCCGAGGGTTTTACGGCAAGCTACACTGCTATTCAGGCAGCGAAAAACAGTATGGCAGAGGCTTTGCGCGCGATCGGCGATATTTCTCTCCTTGAACCCGACACGCTCTCTCTTATTGAGACCCTAGATTCTGAAATTGCCAGTCTTTCCCACAAGCTTGCTGCCCACTCTTTGACATACTCTATCGAGTCTCAAGCAAATAAATCCGCTCTAGTGACAGATGCAAACGAACCACCAAAATCGATTGAGATTGGTGCCGATCCGATAATCGGCACGGCATCCGGCCGCGTTCGTATTGAAACCGCTGACCTCATTATTACAGTTGATAGTGGTGAGGAAAATATTCAGACGGTATTGGAGAACCTCAATATAAAGCGTGAATCACTTCACCAGTTGTTGGAAAAATACACGGCTGCCTCTGTTGTCGAGGCCAAAGAACAAGCCGCTCAACATGCCGACCTGACCCATCGCCTGAAAATAAAAGAGGAGACGTATCGTGCACTCCTTCAGGGGAAGACACAGTCAGAATGGGACCAGGAGTTCAACGCTCTTGAAAGCCTCCCACAGACGCGGGAGAGCAAATCGATCGAGCAAGAACTAGAGTCTGTACGCCATCTGATTGCTACGGGTGAAAAAGAAATAGAGATCCATCAACAGACTATTCTGGCGTGGGAGCAAGCCTATACAGATCTTGAAACGCTTGGTGAAAAACTTCTTCTTACCAAGCAAACTCTCCATAGCACTGAATCCAAACTCACATCACTTCCGGAGGTCCCCTTGGGATTTTCATCAATCGATGAGTTTCTGCACTCACTCGATGCTGCACAAGAACGAATGAATGCAGGCAGTGAACCGCGATCTCAACTTGGATCTAAAAGAGGGACCTTGGAAGGCCAATTGGGGGACCGACGCAGTGAAGATCTCACCGAAGAAGCAGAGGATGCGCGATGTCAATTTGATCGCATTCTTGAGGAGGGCAACTGTTACAAACGAATTGAAAAAACACTTACACAAGTTTCTCCAAATGTAAGTAACTCCCTTGATCAATTAAGTCGACGTACCGCCGAAATATTCTCGGGCATTTCATGCAGTGATTCTCGGCTTGAATTTGATGATACACTTCCGTCACATATCACTCGTGGAAATATCACACTGTCGCCAGAAAGACTTTCGCAGGGTGCACGTGGAGCTCTCGCAATAGCTATTCGCATAGCACTCGCAGAGTCATACCTACGATCCTCTGATGCGTTTATCGTGTTAGATGATCCATTTGTACACATGGACACGGATCGCCTCGCACAGGCTATTTCTGTTTTGAAATCTTTTTCTGCAAAACACCCTGTGATTTTTTTCACATGTCATGAGAATCAGGCAAAACTGCTTCGTAGTTAAATACTGCGTGGACAGGCCAATGAAAAAATTCTTAACTCATTCGTTCTCTAAGGCCGGTCGCACGTCGAATCGGTTTTTTGACTGCTGCTTCAAGGACATCTTGCGAACTCACAATTGTCACTTTTTTGATCGCCCTGGTCACAGCCGTATAAAAAAGTTCACGAGTGACGATGCGACTACGATGTTCTGGCAGCACAACAACCGCATGCTGATACTCTGACCCCTGACTTTTATGAATAGTAATCGCATGTACGGTTGATACATCTTCGAGTCTTGAGACCGGAACTCGGACGTGCTGTCCCGGCTGGCCGAAAACTGCCTCCAAGCGATTCTCACCGGTTTCAGAACGCACAATAACCCCAACATCACCATTAAAGAGTGCCAGTGACCGGCAATTTTTTGTAACCATCACTGGCTGGCCTACATACCACGTTGTCGCCGGAGAAATGCCGAGTCTTGATTCAACACTCGCATTCCATTGACTGACTCCCGCAAAGCCCCCACGATGCGCACAAAGAACTTGGAGTTCCTGTTGCACACTAAGAACAGCATCTAGATCATCTTGTTGTGCCACCCCTTGCAATCGTTTTGCGTGGCTACCAATTTCGGCTACGAGTTCCTCTATTGCTGGCCCATTACTTGGTTCAATCCACTGAATATCAGAATGCCCTGACTGAAGAACTGTGAGCGTTTGAGAAACATCACCCGCACGAATAGACTCTGCTAACGCCAAAACACCCGGTGCATCCTTTGCACGGTGAATGATCTTTAATTCTTCAATTCTTTTATGGAGTGGATGCTGACTGAATTGACTGGATCGAAAAGTGGCAATGTCTCCTAGCACTGTTCCAGCATCGACACTGGCAAGCTGATCAGGATCACCCACGAGAATAATCTCAGCATCTTCAGCAAGTGCAATAAGCAGATGGTACATCAAGGAACTTGAAAGCATCGACGCTTCATCAACGATCACAATGTCGTATGGTAATCGATTACTTGCATCATATCGAAAAGGCTGCGAACGCGATGGATTAAAGTCTAATAACTTATGCACCGTACGAGCCGGTTCTGCTGTCACGGCAGCGACGATACTCGGTGAGGCTCCTACTTCTATACATCTTTGACGTAATACGTCTGTCATACGTGATGCTGCTTTACCAGTTGGTGCAGCAAGGCCTAGTCTTGGCCAAGGGCCCTCTACAGGAAGAACAGAAAACCGCTCAACCAAATCATGAGCTATTTTTGTTGTTTTTCCTGTGCCTGGCCCACCTAGAAGAATACGTACGTGGTGACATGAGTCTCGCATGAATACTTCTGCAATATCTCGCTCCTCCGAGAGTGCTCTGGCGAGATACAACAGATGCCCGTCAATTATGAAAGGACATCGACTGCTCGAAGATCCGACAAGTGATGAAACAGCCCGTAATGAATCAAGCCACGTATGAGGATGCAGTGGCCAGTCCGGCGCACCGGTCACACCGATTTCAATTCCGCCTGCCCACTCCTGAATGTTGTCAAAATCCACACAGGTGTGACCATCACGTACGCTTCGAAGTGCCAGACACAAACCAACCCAGGCAAGAAGATCTGGTTGTTCTTCACGCTCTCGATGAGCCATTGACACCAGTACCGTAGCGGCTGCGATATCTTCGCGACCAATCACTCCCAACTTTCGATAGTCCTGTAATGAAGCCGGGGGCATCATGCGTTTGCCTCATTTTTCCCAGAGAGCAAGTCACTTAGTTCTTGCCAAAGGCCATCTGGTGCACGCCATGTAAAAACACCGTATCTTCTTCCTTGTTCATCAATCGGTGCCTGCGCTCCTTTCATCCCACGAGTGAATGCATAAATTATACCAACAATACATTGGTCTGGATCTGCCTGAGGCACCCGCCACCTCAACATGCGAAATAAGGCTGTTCCATAGAGAAGTGCCTGTAATGGATAATGATGACCTACCATCGCATCAAGAAGTCGTTCAGGTGCGTAGGCTTGTAGTGCGTCTGATACTCCTAGCGAATGTAATCGATTACTTTTGTAGTCGCATATTGCGAGCCTGGGATTATCGGGTTGACTGCCAGGCAAACCCAAGACGGCATCCACTGAACCCGTAAGAAGACCGCCGACAGGTATATCAAAAGCGGGACTACAAAGTAGTTTTGCATATCTCGCGAGAGAATCCTCAGGACTTATAAATTGCTGCAGAACTTTCCCGATAGAAGTTACCCTAATATTTTTCAACTGTCCGCCCAGTCCCATTTCAAAACCAAGCTCAGGCATGATTTGAGAAGGTGGAATATCTGTTAGGCGGCAGTCACCAAATGGACCACCAAGCGGCGTTGTTAGAGTTTCGTACACCATCGTATTGAGGCTCTCACGGTAGTGCCGAAGCATTCCATTTGATGTTTTCTCTTTTATGACGCGCTGTATTTCTTCCTGAAGAGGCGCAACGGTTGCATCTACTTCCTCAAAAACTTCATGAACTGTTCTGCCAACTGCCAGACCCGCTGGCAAATCAATCACCTGATGCCCTGCTGTTGTGCCGGATACAGATAGCGATGACTGCCTTACGCCGGTTGACACATGCTCGTCATATCCACCGCGTTCCGGTCTATAAAATGTTTCCCGACCACGTGTAGCAACGATACTACTGAAAGACATTCGCCGTGAGGAACGAATCGCCGAGGGTAACCCAGCATTTTGCATGGAGTCTCTAGATATATCTATTCGTAGATTCCGTTTCAGATGATCCAGATGTTCACCTGAGTAAACCGACGTATCCGGAAATGAAAATGACTGCTCAATGATGCTGGGCACTTTCCCGTCAGCAACGAGAACTCCAAGATAGTGCTCTGCTCGAGTTGCGGCAACATAGAGAAGGCGTTTTGACTCTTGATCCTCTGCTTCCTCATGTCGCCGTCGTGCTGTTGTTGAAGTCTTTTCAACGGCGAAACCAATATCCACTTTCCGTTTCCCGTCTTCAGCATAGAAAACGGTAGGTCGAGATTTGGCATGCATGTTTTTTGCAGCTGGCTTCCAAAGATCAGCCACAATAACACATGGAAACTGCAGCCCCTTTGCGGCATGCATTGTGAGGACTCGTACCGCATCAGCATCGCTCTCTATCCGTCGACTCACAAGGTCGTGTCTTGGATCCTTATTCGATAGATGGATAAATGTTTCAACAGCCTGATGAGGAGTACAGCCACCAGAAGGACCAAGAGCATCCATTGCTTCAAAGATATGAAGGAAGTCTGTGAGATTTCGTTCACCATCAGGGCCCGCAACAAGACGCTGCATCATGGCCACCTCTTGTTCGATTGCCACACCGAAAGCAGCGAGGCCCTGGCGCGTCAACACAGCCGAAAGCTTCATCAACTCTTCCTGCACCTTATACATGACAGCATCGGGCAAAAGGCCACTCTCTGATAGGGCATAGCCAAAAAAACATGTGGCTGCTGCTCGGCGAACGTGACCGTTGCTGGCCGGCTTCTCAATAGCTTCAAAAATAAGACGAAGGTCAAATGCCATGCGACCTGTCATAACACTACTTGTGCCACCACTCACCGCTGGAATACCCACCTGAGCCAGCCGTCGTTCAATCATTCGACTCACACTTCCTGTGCGCGTCAGAATGCAAATATCATTCGGCTCTAACTGGCGGGCACTCGTCTCACCACGCGGAATCAATTGCACCTGTTCTAAGAGATGAATAACTTTTCCGACGGTCGGTCCAACAAGTGATTGCTGACTATCCGTATTCCCTAGATGGATCATCTCAAGTGGTTGTATCTCACCTACAAGACATGACTCCCAGTGATCATCTGACGCCGTGACATCACTGTAGGAAATTCCATCCCCAAAGCTCACAGGCGAAAATGCCTTGTTTAGATTGTCCAGAAGAGGTTGATCTGAACGCCAGTTCGTCGAAAGCGTCCGGTGGTTCTTCGCTTTTTTCGTAAAATTCACATACGCCTGTACGTCCGCACCACGAAAACTATAGATAGCCTGCTTTGGATCACCGACACTCACTAATGACCGATCATCATTTCCAGGGAAAAGCCTTGTAAAAAACTCCCACTGAAGCCTATCTGTGTCCTGCGCCTCATCAACGATCGCCAATAGGAACCGCTTTTGTAAACGTTTTACCACCGAAGATTGCGGATCTGCTACGAGTTCATACGCACGCCTCAGAAGATCATTTGAATCCGGCGTAGCCGCCATTGCATTATGCACACGATGAACACACTGAGCCAACATTTCCTTCAGCTTACAAAGACGGTCAATAACTGAATCGTCTGCTATTTCCTGCTCATCGAACCAGGCCTCGATAAAAGGATCTCCTAACAAAATTGTCAGAAGGGATTGCAAGGTTGCCTCGTCCCAGCATTGACCGGACGCAGCTGCAGCAACGATTGCATCGTTTACAACCTCATTCACAACACGGTCAGTCTCTTCGGCATCGACCACCGTTTCGATATCGACACCAGCCGTGCGGAGTACACGACTGCAAACCCCGTGAATTGTTGAAATCGTTGCCGTGTCAAACTCAACAAGAGCTCTTTCGAGACGGAGAGCTCGTTTCGATCGCTCAATTTCATCAGCACCGAATAAAAAACTTGTAACAGCGTCGGCGCCATCAACAGATGAACTTCGTAGATTCGAGGCTGTTGAAAGAAGTCGCTTTCGAATTCGATGGCGTAATTCCATCGCTGCATTTCGCGTGAATGTTGTTATCAGGATATGTCCGATCCGTAGATCATCACGGATGGCTAACTCCCGCGCCACGAGCGCAGCAACGGCATATGTTTTTCCAGTACCAGCACTCGCCTCAACGATCATGCTCGTGCGAATTTGATCACTAGTCAGGTCAAGTTTCATTCTGGACTGTAGATATTCGTTCTAGGTTTAAAACGTGTGAGTGCAAGATATTGGTTAAAAAATGCTTTTTGTTTTTTAACGTCTGAAAAAACATCATCGAAAACCGGGCTTCGGCCATGGACGACTACTTCAAGGCTGTTTTCATATGAAGCGTATGTGATAAACGAAGAAAATGACTTTCTTGATTTTTTGGGATCGGTCAGAAAGTCCGCCGCTGTCTTCCCAAAACTACTGTACGCACTCACAGCTGCCTGTTGATACAGGCTGCACAACTTTTCAATGAGATGCTGTGAATCTTGTCTATTTATACGGTCTTCCAAAGTTACTTCACGGACCATAACAGCTTTTCGAAGCTTTCCCTTGTCATCTACTGCACCAGGTGACCACTTCTCATGCTGGCTATAAACATAGGCGCGTTTTGCCGGTAAGCCGGCAACCATAGCGACGAGTAATTGTGCCAGTGCAAGATACTTCGACCTTCGAAATTGTGTTGCATTCTTTGCACTTGGGTGAAGCAGTATGAGCGACATAGGATCATCCTGACAGAACTCCAGTGTGCCTGAGATCTGCACGTCATTCGCTTCGGCACGCACTCTTTCAGCCTGTCGTTTGATAAGCGGCAACCCGTCTTCATCTGTCTGTTTTACAACTGCCTGAGCAAAGCCTGTGATTTCCTCAATTGCTGCCTCACCGAACCCCCAGATTGGCACATCGCCATCTGCTCGAACAGCCTGCGTCCACGACTCTTCAAACTCCTCACTCTTTTCACTCGTAATGTACCCCTGAATGTAGTTGTCCCGTAATTCGCGCTGCTCATACGTTGAGAGCATGAGTGGAAGTGTAGCTGGAATCTCAACGTCGTCATTTCTCCATGGATTGATACCTAATGTTTCACGTACAAATGGCCATAGCGGGTCACACATAAAAGCGGAAAGTGATGAGAGTTCGATGAGTGTTCGTGGTGCAGCAGATATGGGTTCAGCCATGATAGGATGAAGTGGTTCTCCCAATGCTGTTGCAACATGTAAAGCTTTTTGATCGTGACTCCATATGATGTCTGGCCGAATCTCATTCACACGAAAATTTCTCTGGCTACACGCATGGCGAGGATGAAACACCTCAACATTGCTGAATTGTTCACCATTCAAGTCCCAGAGAGGCACACCGTGACGGCCTATAAAATCAATGAATTCGGCCAACGGTGTTACCAAAGGCAAGGTTGCATTTGTTGAAACACTCATTCCAGTACAGGTGATAATCAATTGATCTTGTGCTGATACAACACAATCGAGGAAACCACGACGAAGATTAACTCGAGGGTCACTATCACCGAGCAACTGCTGCCGCTCAACAAGATTGTCATGATCACTGGCAGCCGTTTCAGCTACATCTTCATCAAAACCAGCAACACAGATCACACGAAATGGAACAGCACGGAGCGGAATCATAGAAGTTGCTGTAATCGCTCCTGTACGCAGTGGCTGATGACCAACTGCAGCTGTTAATGTTGTTATCAGAATTGTTTTAATATCGTGGTAAGGAACTTTGGTTTCTGTTGCAACTCGTCGTAACTGATCGAGTTCATAGATCACTGTCTCCAACTCTTCTGCTTCATCCCCAATGAGCTGTATCAATGTTTGCTCAAAATGATCGCACCAAACACCAACGGATTGATCATTATTCACGAGACAATCCAACGCATCGATCACGCGCACGATAGACAGAAGTGGCGCAATCGATTCGATATCTGCAGTATCTACGCCCGTTAACGGGACAACACCACCAAGCGCTGCTTCTGGTGTCCCGTCTGGCAGCAAAATACCCAGCAGCATTCTCTCAAGACCCTGCCACCACGTGTGTGCTGCTAAACCTGGTTGATCAAGTCCATCTCGCCTACGGCGAGGACCATCAATACCCCAGCGAATACGTGTGCGTTCAATACAGCGTTGCCAAACTTCTATTGCATTATCATCAAGACCATAGTGACTCTGGACTAGGCGATGCGTAGCGACTGCCAACATATCATCAACCGAACACCGCGATCCAATGAGTTTGAGTAATGCAATAAGGAGCTCCGCCCCGTCACTCACTTCACGAATTCCTCGATCTGCAATGACCAGAGGGAGTTCAATAGTACAGTTACCTTCTGTTAGCTTGCGGCTAAAGACAGCTTCGAGGTGAGGCGCTAAATCAGAAATTCGTGGACTTACGATAAGAATCTCATGAGGGGCGAGATTATCAAGATGCTTGAATGAATGCAGAAGTGCATCATGAATAACCTCTGCCTGCCTGCTGAGATCATGACAACGGTGAACAAGTAATGAATCATCTGCTTTACAGAGAGTATCAGTACTAATACTTCCAGCTGTGATTGTCTGCTGGATTGACCTGAGCAGCGATCCTGACTGCTTGCTGACAGCGCTTTCATGCTGCACCATATGCTTCGGGAAAAAACCCTGAGAGGCAAGGAGCATTTGGGTTTCTTGCGTTCCCCGTAGCCATGAAGTAACAAGCGGATCACCATCTTGCGCACTATCTATTTCTTGTTTCTTCGGTAAATACCCAGGCGTCAACGCAGGAGCCATTTGTTCCCATTGAGCTTGAAGAGATGGGGAAGGATGAACAAGCAATGCACGGACATCACAGCACTCTCCATTTTCCCCCTTGAGTGAAGAAAGTTTTTTAAGCACTTCAGTTTGTTGTAACGACAGCGCTTCGAGACCCGCTATGAAAACTGCTGACGGAACCGGTCCTTCAACATTTCGGTCCCGAACTGGTGGACTTGGTTGATTGATAGCCGTACGAATCAAACGCCACAGATCAAATTGCCAACGATCACTACGGGACAACGGAATAATAAATTCATTGTCAGCTCCATTCATTTCTTCAGCCATCGGAGCAAGAGCTGGCTTGCCATCCTCCCATGCTAAAATCATTCCTGATCGTCGAAAGTGATAGTGGTCGAATCTGTCAGCAATACGCCGAGCCGCAAGTAAAGGGCCTCCTGCTTGCTGAATAAGCCATTCGTAATCGCGTGACTTCGTAATGACATCAAGTACAGCAAATGTCAGTCGCTGAACAGACCATGGATCGTTCTCATATTCATACGACCCAATCAGTAGTGACAGTGACCCTGGATAGGAAAAATCGACTCCGGCGACTATTCCGTCACCGAGACCCGTGGCTGTCGAACCGAGTCTTCTCGCGAGTTTGTCGGCTAACCAACTGCGAGCTCCGATAGTTGGTATGACAATCTTATAAGATGTGAAAAGATCCGTTGGCTGAGACAGGAATTCAACGGCCTCATCTACAACAGCATCCAAACTCGTAACGTATTGAATGGAAAGTGGCATAGTCGATTTAGTTTATACGGCCTTCAGAATTCCGGGAATATTTTCATCCAAACTTTGTTTACACTTGTGTTGAGATCGTCGACCATTCATGAATCCTAGGATCTAGTTATTACGTGCTAATAGACTGGATCAAAAAAACAGGAGCAACGACAATCAAACGGCACGAACAGGGGCACCACTCTGAGAAAAGTGACACGCGTGAATGGCCCGAAGATGGCCTAATTTTCAGTCAGTTTTTAAGATGCGAGAAAGAAGAATTACCTGACCCTTTTCACGTCACCATGACTGGCGGCACGCCACCTCCACAGCAAGTTAGTGGTATCCCTGTTCCTGATCAATGAGTGGTCAATGTATCTCGCCTACTACTCGCCTTGACCAGCAGAAACACGGACGAGTTTCATAATTCGTCCAGAAATATTCCAGTCTTGCACGTACAAATTGCCTTTGTTATCCCAACATGCCCCATGAGTTCCACTAAATATTCCTTCCTGCCAATGCTCTTGTGGCACTTTAAAACTCCCTCGTGTTTTGGTGTCTGAGTTGAATCCAAGTACAGACATGATCGTATTGTCCTTGTCAAGAATTACTAATCTTCCTTGAAGATCTGGCACCGCCACGTAGTCACCTCGAATCGCCACCGATGTTGGCATCCCAAGTCCGGGCATAACGTCTTCAATATAATTTCCATCAAGACTGTAATGAACTAACCGACCTTTAGGCTGATGATTTCTGTCACAAATTAAGAGCCGTGGGGGACTATATCGATTGTCGAGGGTCATCCCATGGGCCGTATTAAATTCTTTTGTGCCGTTCCCTTTCTTTCCAAAGTGTGATTGGTATTCCCCATCCTTATTAAATCGAAAAATTCGGTTACTGGCATACCCATCTGACAAGTAGACGTCACCGTCAGGCCCGACAGTGATTGCTGTTGGCGACCACTTGGCTATCTCTAAACCACATTCCTCTTTACTCGGAATACCGAAACGCATTTTCACTGTGCCGGTCGCTGCTTCGAACTTAATTCCCTCACCTGCTTTATTTCGTGCTCCATATATGTAATCCTTGCCATCTTCATTTCGTATTTCCATATCGTGAAGCCCAGTGTGATCACTTCCGAGATATTCTCGTGCGATCTTTCCATCAGGAGAAAATACAAAGATCCCACGATTTGAACTGGTGTAGATTTGTCCTCGACTGTCAACGACAACGTTTCCGTGAGTCGATCCGATTTGTGATTTCCCCTGAGAATCCAGACCCCAGTCAGGTACAGTGTCAAACGTCATCAAGCCGCTTCCCATCCGTACCGGCTCGGCAGCGTGCATTGGCTGAACAATGACAAGCAGGAGCCAAGCACTCTGAATACAAAGAATCCGCGCAGCTTTAAACAACATAGAATTCACCTTCCAATAAATTGTTAAATAGGTATGGATTGCAGTTCAGCACGTGAGAGTATTCGTGATTTCGAAGCAACAATCAGGTGTCTGTTTTGGTACTTCTGAATCCGAAATCACGGACCTGCAAACTACCAGATGCAAATGAAATAGTTATCTCCGTCTTTTCTCGCTGCATTGCCTTGTGTTGAATTTCTGTTTGAAACTCTCCGATTCTTACCAACGCAGTATCACCATCTATAGCAATAGAGACCTGCGTCCATCTGTCATCCAAGACACTCAGTGAAGGGAACCCCTGCGGCTGCAAGGAGTCTCCTTTATTTGTCTTTGATGATTTTTCAGCCCAGGCAATCATTCGTGATGTACTTTTTTTCTGCCACGGACTCATTGCCTTTTCTGGATTGATTAATGAAATCCGAAAAACATGGCCATCCCCGTTGAGAGTAAATACTACCCGTTGGCAGCCTGAAGGCTTCATCCCAAAGATGGTCTTGCCTTGTGAGCAATCAACGGCCCATTTTAATATCGGCCCATGGTTTGAGTATTTCTTGTACAGAACTGGATCAGAAACGACTGAAGCGACCCCATCTTGAAATGACCAGTCTCCGCGCTCAGCCTTCCTCGTTTCAAATTTTTTTGCCGTGAAGGGGTCAATTAAATCGTTACTAAAACCGGGTACAGCTGTAAGCATTGCGACAGAAAACCATACGATACGATGACAAAACATTTTTTGTACCCTGAGAACAATGGAAGAAATTTGACAAAACTTTTACTGTCTAACAAAAAGATCTGACGTAATGATTGCTACGACCAGATCTCGGAGCCTGTAACCATCATCCTCAACAGACACCATTATTTTGTCTATAGCAAACCGATCTTCTGGTTCTATATGTCGTCCAAGAGCATGAGTCAGAAGATGCGTGACAAGCGTTCGTACAAAAAACTCTTCGTGACGTACCAGTATTGTTTTTAGGTCTGCTAGATTTGAAAATGATTCACCACTTGGCAAAACACCCGCTGTATCAACTTTTCTTTTTCCACGTACATCGTATGTAGTTCGTGTTCGCCCAATCGGATCAAAACACTCCATGGCAAAACCGAGTGGATCAATCTTACGATGACACTCATTACATGCTGCCGAAGAACGATGCTTCTCAAGTTGGGCCTTAACAGTTGTTACACCCCGAATATCTGGGTCTATAGCAGGAACGTCATCCGGTGGGGGAGGAGTTGGGGTGCCCAGAACATGCTCCAACATCCACACACCACGAATTACTGGTGATGTCTCAATTCCATTTGCTGTTACCGTGAGGACACTGCCCTGACCAAGTAAGCCACCACGATTCTTATCTGTAAATTGCACACGTTGAAATTCTGCTGCTTCACTAAAAGATGTCTGGTTCTCGACACCATAAAGTTTTGCAAGATCACGATTTAGAAAACTATAATTTGCACTAAGCAGTTCCCGTGCCGGCAGATTATTATCTAGTACATGACGAAAAAATAATCGTGTTTCCTCCTTCATCTCTGACTGGAGATTTGATGCATAGTATTCTGGAAATGTTTCAAAATCTGGTGGCATGCTTCCAAGCTCCCGAAGATTTAGCCAGCTCTCCAGAAAGTCATAGACAAACTTATTGGAAACTTCACTCCCAAGAAGTCGTATCACCTCAGCACGTAATGCATGAGGAGCATTCAACCTCCCATCATCAGCTACTTGCTGGAGCTGTGCGTCAGGCATAGATGAGGTTAAAAAATAGGAGAGTCGCTCTGCTAACGCATGCTGAGAAATCTTCTTCTCTCTTTTTTTATTGCCTGCTTCCTGTTCTTCCGAATTAAAATAGAGGAATTTTGGTGAACAGAGAATCGCTTTCAGCGTGTCTTTGTATGATTCAAAAGGCGTTCGTCCAGCCTGATTTTGAGACTGAAACAGTGCGTAGAATTCTTTTATTTCCTCTGAAGAAACTGGTCTTCGGAATGCTTGTGTCGCAAATTGATCAATACGATAGAGGACTTCTTCTTTGCGAAAGGTCGAACTACCTACAAGCCGCTCAGTATTTTTGATCTGAGGAGAGTTTTTTAGTGGGCCATGAATTTCTACTTTTTGTATTCGGATTTGGGGCATAAATCCATCACGAAGGCATGCGATTCTTTGCTCTACGATTCCCTTTTTATGCCGTAGTGATTCAGGGAATGTATCCTGATGAAATTTGAAAATACGAGAATATGCACCACGAATATCATGCTGTCCATTTTCAAACGTGAAACGAGGACTGTATCCCCTATCCAGCGGAATGACACACTCGTACCACCGGTCTACATCATCAGCAAGAACGTGTTCTGCCAATTTTGGCTGGAGGGGCTGAGCCTTGTAGAGTGGTCCAACACGTGCACTACCTGGCCGAATGCCCATTCGAAATGGCTCAGATGAATCTAGCTTTACGGCCTTTTTACTGTACGGTGTTTTTCGATGAAGGGCGCTTGCGAGCACACGCACCTTATACAGTCCATCAATTGGAACTCCTTGTGGAAATGCATTCAGTGCCCCATATGCCCCCTCTGGCTTATCGTTGAACGGGTGATCATAGAGAACCAGATATTTTTGATCAAATGCCTTTTGATGCGCTCTATCTAATTCTTGCTGCTGCTTGAAGTTTGAATCAAACTTCCAGGTCTGCGGCTCTGGGTATGGCCCTGTAAGAAATGCTTTCTCCACAGAAGCATCTGCAGCCGCGAGGTACTGATCAAGGAGAAAACCGGACGTAACAAGTTGATCACCAATATTATCAAAGCCACGAGATAGAGATTCATGTGGAAACGCCTTTGTTGGATCAAACGTATTCATACTGATTCCAAGTAAATCACTCACGGTATTCCTGTACTCACGATGACTTAACCTTCGTAGAACCGTCCGGCCACCAGTACTTGTTGTCTGCTCTCGCATGGACTGGAGGCAGGCCGAGAGTGCGCGGATCACACTCACCCTCGCATCATCTGTTGGTTGCTCCATGTCCTCTGGTGGCATTGCGCCGAGAGTAATTTGATCGATGATTTCTTGCAGCAGCAACTGTGTTTCAACATCCGTTTGAAACAACCTGAGTTCTTCAAAGTCACGATCACCACTTTGATCACTGCTGTTGTGACACGTAATACAATGTTGCTCGAGAAAGCCTTCTATCTTTTTTACTTGATCAGCATCCACATAGCGCTGGATTGACAGAAATAAGAGGGGCACAAAACAGCATTCTAAGACAACTTTTGTGCCGCACAGGAATTTCATCACACAAGGCCCCGCAACGTCCCCGTGCTCTTGGCGAAAGAATCTGACTCAACACCAAACTTTTGAAGCATGGTCACAAAAAGATTCGCTAATGGAGGTCGATGTGGGTGCGCCATATCAAAAGCAAGAAGATTTCCATGAGAAAAATCTCCTCCTGCCAAAACAATTGGAAGATTACGATTGGTATGTGAATTTGCATCCCCCATGCCACTTCCAAAAAGAACTGTCGTGGTATCAATCAGTGGACCTGTGTCACCAGAGGTCATCGCCAGCTTTTTAACGAAACGGACGAACTGCTCAATTTGATACGTCTCAAGAGTAATTAGTGCGTCAATTCGCTCCTGAAGTTGACCATGGTGTGAAAGGCTGTGGTACCCTCCTCGCACACCAAGATCTGCAGGATTGAAATCGCCACCTATTTCTAGTGTTGCAACTTTTGTTGCATTTGTCTGCAACGCCATAACAATTAAGTCGTACAGTAATGGAAGATCTTCAACCATGTTTCGATTCTGTGGTTGTTTGATCATTGCTTTTGGCTTCGGAACATCAATCCAGCGACGTCTTTGTTCGATTCTTTTTTCGACATCACGAACAGATGTGAAGTACTCATCAAGTTTGTGCTTATCATGCTGATTAAGAGACCGCTCCAAATCATGCGCCTGATCTCTAACAACGTCTAAGATAGAGTTCTGAAGAGCAAAGAGACCTGCTGCAGAATCCTTATCGTTCTCTGTTACGTCAACAAAAAGCTTTTTAAACAATTGCTCTGGGCCGGGAATCGGCGGCACCCGAGTACCCGTCCTTGTCCAAGAAAGTTGACAGCCTCCATGAATACCTTCAAGGCTTCCAATCGTAAGAGATGAAAACCGTGTCTTCCCAACAACATGTTCTGCCGCGAACTGATCGATCGTGACGTTGCCGTTGGGCATCGAGCTAGCTTCATTCTGCTTCACGCCAGACAGAAACGAATGGATTCCAAAGTGACCTCCCTTTGTGTTGTGATCAAGCCCCTGAATAATAGTGCTCTGTTCCCGTATCTCATGGAGCGATTGCGTTGTTGTACCGTACTCAAATCCTTGGAGCGATGTGAGTCCTCCTTCACCACCAACCAGTTTTGTAGACGGCCAAAAAGAAGCTGGATGAAATCCAAGCATATTGCCAATGCAGACCATATTCTGAGAGCCCGACACCACCTGGTGGCCGCCTATAGCTATCTGTGAAGACGTCAGTGATGGAAGAAAAGGCAATCCAATAGCGACTCCGGCTTGCCTAAGAAAAAGTCTGCGATTCATACTAAAACCATTCGCCTGAACAAAGACTGAGAAATCGATTGGCACCCATCACTGAAACAGAATAACTCTGTTCTTTACATAATTGCGTGGTTGTAAAAATCTTATACCCAGTGCGTGCTGGCGGACATACATTTTTATGAAAACTGTCTCTACATGCAGAAACATCCTGTTTCTTCCGCCATCATATTGACTGTCTACGCGCGTGGCCGCTCCTTTTCATTGAGATTGAAGAACGCAATTCAGGGTGCCGAGTCACCAAAAAATCAGCCATGGCTTTTTGACTGATGGGGCTCAAACTCTGGCCGGGAGTTTTAAAATATATTCTCCCGGCCAGAACTGAACGAGACAGACTCTTCTGCTATTTCATGCTAGCTAACGCCTGAAGAATACACTTCGCAGCCATTCATTTTTCCGTCGTTCCAGTTCGATGAGTTTCGCAAACGGTCGAAAACGACGTGTCGCAACAGATTGACTTTGCTGAGAATAACGAGCGGCTGAAGCCTCTCCACTTGAGGCTAGAAACATTGTTGCCATGATGATGGCAATGAGAAACGCGCGGCGCATGAAATACTCCTGACTGTGATCTTACGGTTTAGGTTGTCCTTTTCACTTACGGGAACAATCGGTATTAGGAAAGCATGTCGGTCAGAAAGACTTACAAGGCTTCTTTAATCCACACAACTAATACACACCGATGTGTCCGAGTATGCTGAAAACCAGTTCAATGGGTCGGTGTACTCAAAGCAAACCCTCCCATTTTATGAATTACCTGCCCAGCCAAGTAGCTTTATAAGTAGCGGCTTGAGGGGTGCAGCCGCAGGGCCAAGACCATGCCCACCATCAATAACCTTAATATGCGTGACTCCACTCTGTGGATAATCATACATCAGTAGCTTCTCTCCACACGGCTTTCCCTCCATGTCGGGTCTTTGATCTCCTCGATATCCTTGAGCAGTTGCCCACGCGTATGCTGTGTCCTGCGCCGATAAATGAATACCACCGGGCCCTCGCCCTCCGTAGTAGGGTACAACAGAATCTCCAGACCCATGAATCGTAATGATGCGTCGTTTTCCTGACGGCACGGCTCGCTGATCATAGTTGCTTGTTGTCTCATCGGTCCGTTTCCAAAATTGTTCATCGTGGTATTGACTGACTGTCATCGAAGAAACAAATGCAAGTGCATTGTGCACACTGAATGTATCGTCTAATTCAATGAGCAGCCGGTACACCATGCCGGCACCATTTGAGGACCCAATAAGCGATACATTCGAATCGTCTGCTTGTGGATAACGACCCATTACATCCCGGAGGATCATTTCTACGAAGTTTACATCCGGAGCTTTTGATCGCTCTTTTGTAACATTCCAACTCCGCTCGTATCCCTGTGCTGAAATAAGAATATGATCTGGTAGTATTTTGTCCCAATTACGAATCATTGGTTCTGCAGATCCACCATTTCCATGAAAAAGTAAGGTTATTGGACTGGATCGCACTGCTTTCTTTGGCGGACGAATAACATACTCTCGTTCATAACCTGCCGGCTCCTGTGCCCATGACTGCCGAATGGTAAACCGACGAATATCCGGTTTCGTCCCTTTGGCAATACGTGGCGTCTCTTTCCGCTGGCGACCACCCGCTCGATGCTCATCCAACGTTACCTTCCCATCTCCGTTTGCATCGATACGGTCAAACATCTGCCGAGGACCAGGAGGAACCTCTTCACGTGTTAACGCACCATCTTTATTAACGTCCCAGGACTCAAAGTTTCCTGTTCCACGCGTCTTT
>MDSW01112370.1_pt1 | contig 21481 bp, 9 predicted proteins | sample 811171 | NCBI WGS metagenome assembly MDSW01 (sample SAMN05326641, study PRJNA326480) | marine metagenome | isolation source: seawater | place: Atlantic Ocean: North West | collected 2012 | reverse complement strand
GGGGGGGGGGGGGGGGGGGGGAGAAGGGGGGCGAGAGCGCGTGAGGGGATGGATGGGGGGCAGGATGACGGCGCGGAGGGGGGGGGACACCGCGGGCGGCGCGGAGGGCGACGCGTCGTCCCGCGGATCTCGAGCCTCGAGCGAGGGTCGCGATCGCGCGGCGGGGTGGGCGACGAGCGACGCGAGGAGAGGTTGGCGCGCGCGGGATCGCGCGCGCGCCTAGGGTTCGCCGCGACGCGCGAACGCGACGCGAACGCACCGTCCTTCTTGATCTTCTCGTTCAGGTTGTTGACGTAGATGGTCGCGCACGGCGCGACGTCGCCCATGGCGTGCGTGCGCGGGGCGTCGGCGGGCGCGGCGCGGGGCGGTGTGCGCGGAGGGCGGGCGATTGACAAAGACAAACACCGAGCGAACTGACGCGAGTGCCCGCGCCGGCATTTTCGTCGCGTGATGATGAATCTCCGTCCGCGCGCGACGCGCCGGGCGGTCGAGCTATATCCGCTCCCTCCTCCCTCGCCGCTCGCGCGCACACGCTCCCGCGCTCGGCGAATGCGCGCCCTCGCGTCCGCGCTCCCGCGCGACGCCCCCGGCGTCGCCCCCCGCGCGCGCTTCCGCCCCTCCCGCTCCGCCCCGCTCCGCGCCGGCGCTCCGCGCGCGCGCCGCGCCGACGTCGGGGCGGCGAATCCCCGCGACGACGATCTCGCGCGAGACGCGCGACCGCCGCCCCGCCCCCGACGCGACGACCCCCGCGGCGGCGCTCCGCGCCCTCGCTCCGCGCCCCCGCCGCGCCCCCGACGCGACCGCGACCCCTTCGCCGACGCGTACCCCGCGCCCGGATACTACGCCTCCCGCGACGCCTCGCCGCCCCCTCGCCGAGGACGACGCCCCGGCGCGGCGGCGACCTCGTCGCCCCGCGCCGCCGCGGCGGAAACATCGGCGGAGGCGCGCGCCTCGGCCGAGGCGTCCAAGTGGCGCGCCGCGCGCGAGCGCCGAATTCGAGCGCGGGTCGACCGGTGGAACGCGTGGGACGCCCAGATCGAGGCCGAGCACGAGGCCAAGACCCGCCGCGACGCCGAGCGAAGGCGCGCGGCGACGCGAAGGCGCGAGACCCCCGAGGCGAGGCGCGAGGCGCTCGAGAGATACCGCGACATCAGCCGAAGCGTCGACGCCTCGTACGCCGAGGGCGTCGCGAGACGAGCGGGCGGCGGCGGAAACGCGTACGCAAGAGACGCCCGGAACGGGTACTACGGCGACCCGTACGTCTACGACCCCCGCCCGAACGCAAAAGCGCGGGGGACTTCGTCGTTCGGGGCTGAGTACGGCGGGTCCTACTACCGCGAATCCTACGGCGACGCCTCCTCGCGTGTCTACCGAGGAGGGACGCGCGCGTCCGACGCGTTCGACGGCGGTCGCGGTCGACTTCCTCGGCGCCCGAAACTCGGCGCGGAGGCGGCGCTGCGGTGGCTCTTCACGCCCCTCGCCGACGCCACCAGGGACGCCTCGCGGTGGCTCGACGAGGACCTGGACGAGATCGCGGCGGCGTCGCGAGGGGGGGGGACCTACGACGCGTACGCCTACGGGGATCGAACCGGGTTCGAGCGGCGGGGAGGGGCCGGGTTTACCGACGGCGCCGCGCGGGCGCTTCCGCCGCCGCGGCGCGAGCGCGAGGGAACGCGGCGGGAGGACGACCCTATCACCGCCGACGAGTTCGAGAGGCTGAGGCGGCGGAGGTGATGCGAGGGCTTTAGGAGCGGGACTTGTGGTATGAGCGCAGATAAGCGCGTGCGCGACGATCCAAAAGTTGGTTCGCTTCGGGGGTAGTATCGGAGAACCCTCCTGAGCTCCTCCTCGACGACACGTACTCCTCCGCTAGTCCGCTCCGCTCATCGTCGTTTCCCTCACGTACGCCTCCGCGTCGACGACGCTCCACCTCCCCTCGCTCCCCTCCAGCCTCAGCACCTCGTCGTGGAACCCCACGAGCGAGGGCCTGTGCCCCACGGACACGAACGCGCAGTCCGGGAGCTCCCTCAGCGCCTCGTACATCTCCGCCTCGTTCGCGGCGTCCAGCGCGCTCGTCGCCTCGTCCAGCATCGCCACCCGAGGCCGCGCCAACAGAACCCGCGCGAACGCCAGCCTCTGCTGCTCGCCGAGGGAGAGGATCGAGGACCAATCCCCGACCGCGTCCAGCCCGACGTTGGTCGAACGTCGCGAAGACGACGCGGCGCCCGAGTCCGCGCCGCCGCCCCCCTCCTCCTCGTCGCCGCCGCCGACGCCGCCGCCCTCCGCGAAGCTCTCGTTGGCCTCGCGGTCGATCAGGTAGCCGAGGTTCACGCGCCGCAGCGCCGCCTTCAGCTCCTCGTCGCTCGGTTTCGGCGCGCACCCGACGATCCCGCACCGGTACGCGCCGCCGCCGTCGCCGCCGTCGTCCTCCTCCTCCTCCTCGTCGCCGGGCACCGCCTCCGCCGGCCGCACCCACGTCGGGTACAGGAGCTGCTGCCTGAGCGTCCCCAGGACGAGGTAGGGGCGCTGGGGGACGAAGTACGCGCCGCTCGCGAGCGTCGCCGCGTTCGGCGCCGCCTCGAGGGCACCCGACGATGAATTTGAGGCGGCACCTGATGATGACGAGGCGGCACCTGACTCGGCACCCTCGAGGGCACCCCCCTCGGCGCCACCCTCGCTCTCCCCGCGCCAGCGCACCTCGCCGTCGCCCTGCTCCCACAACCCCGCGACGGCGCGAAGGAGACTCGTCTTCCCCGCGCCGCTCGGCCCCATGATCAGCACGCTCCGGTTCGCGCCCACCGTCAGGTTCAGGTTAGAGACCAGCGGCGGTTTCGACGCCCCCACCGCGCCGGGCACGCGAACGGTCAGGTCTCTCAGCGTCAGTCGCGGGGACGACGACGACGCGGCGGCGCCGGCGTCGTCGAGGCCCGCGCGGCGGCCGCCCGTGAGCGAGTCGGCGGCTTCGCCGACGGCGCGCTTCACCGCCGCCGCGACGTCCTCCCCCTGGATAACAACTCGGCGCTCGATCTTCCCCGCCCCGGGCGCGGCGACGAGCTCGCTCGCGCCCGTCTCGAGCACCTCGGTCATCTGCCCGAGCCGGTCCGTCACCGCTGAGAAGCTCGCGAGCCGCTCGATCTGGTACACGACGAGGCTGACGTCTCCGAGGATGTGCGAGAAGGCGCTCGAGCTCTGGTTGATGACGCCGAATTCGATCTCGCCCTTGAAGTACAGCGGCGCGACGACGGCGGCGGGGAGGAACGTGACGAGGTAGCGGTAACACGACGTGAAGAAGTCCACGTTCCGCGTGGCGATGAGCAGGTCACCGAAGTTATCCACCGCGCTTCGAAGTCTTCGAACGAGCATCGAACGCTCCGCCGCCTCGCCCGCGTAAAACGCGACGGATTCCGCGTTTTCGCGAACGCGCACGAGGCCGTATCGGAAATCCGCCTCCTTCGCCTCCTGCTGAAAGTTCAGACCGACCAGGGGCTGGCCCAGCTTCGCGCTGATCAGGGTGCCGCCCGCGGCGTACACGAACAGGACGACCACCAGGGGCTCGTAGATGCCGATCAGGATGCCGCTGAAACTGACGAGGTCGATGCCGGCGTTGAGCAAGGTAAACGCCAACCCGAGACTCGTCGCGGTGAAGCTCGAGATGTCGTCGACGATGCGCTGGTCGGGGTTATCGATCACGGAGCCCGTCTGGATGTGGTAGAAGTTGCGGTCGCTGAGGTACTTCTCCACGTACCGCTCCGTCATCCACGCGCGCCAGCGGAGGGTGAGCACGGACTGGTAGTAGTCCCGCGCGACGAAGAAGGGAATCGCGCCGGCGATGGCGAGGATGTACGTCTTGAGCAGGCGATCGAAATCGTCCGGCTGCTTCTCCGCGATGGCGTTGTAGAAGTCGCGGCCGAGGAAGTTGAACCCGACGCTGATCGCGGTCGTGCCGAGGGTCAGCGCGACGACGCCGCCGAGCAGCGCGCGCGCCGGTCCCGCGCTCTTCGGGTCCGTCCAGAAAGGGCTCGCGACGACGCGGAAGCGCGCGAGGACGTTCGCGAGGTCCACCTCCGCGCCCGCGGGGGGTCGGATCGCGGGGGGGGACGGGGCGGGGGGCGAGGAGGAGGAGGAGGACGCGGCGTCCGCCGACGGGGAGGAGGACGCGGCGTCCGCCGCCGGGTCGTCGTCCTCGGCGGACGCGCGAGGCGCGGCGAACGAGTCTTCGCGAGGGCCGCGTCGGCGCGGCGCGAGGCGAGGACGCGCGAGGCGCGAGGTGGCCGCGAGCGAGGACGCCGGTGCGCCGAGCGGCGAAACGTCGCGCGCGGACGACGACGACGACGCTCGCGAACCGGCGGACGACGCGCGACGACGCGCGCGCGTGGCGCCGCGGAAGGGGCGCGCGAGCGCGAAGCGCGCGACGAGCGCCGCCGCGGGGACCGCGCGCATGGCCGCGGGCGGGCAAGGTGGCGCGAGGGTGACGACTGCGACGCGGGGGGGCGCGCGCGAGCGCCACCCCGGCCGAGCGGACGCGTGCCGACGTGGCGCTGCGCGCGGCACACGAAAACTTGCTGTTTTGATGACGGGTCAGCGCGTAATGAGAACCTCGGGACGTGTCGGTTCGATCGAGCGCTCGCAGCGGCGTTCGATCGTGCGCCCATGCCCCTCCCTCTGGCTCGGGGCACACATCAACGCGCGCGCGACGATGCCCGCGATGTCGTCGTTCGCGTCGGCGCGGGACGCGCGCCCTCGCCTCGCGCGCCGATCGTTCGCCGGACCCTCGTCGCCTCGCGGCGCACGCGTCCCTCGTCGTCGATCGCCCCTCGCTCGCGCCTCGAGCCCGGTGCCGACCTCCCCCGCCGATTCCCCGACGTCCGACGAGCCTCCCTCGCCTCGCGCGTCGGACGTGCGCGTGCGCGTGCTTCGCTCCGAGGACGACATCCCGCGCATCGTCACGCTCTGCGCGGCGGTGTTCAAGGAGGTGGCGGTGCCGATGCCCGAGGGCGCGGACGACCTCCTCGAGGACGTCGCCGCGTTCCTCGAGTCGCGGTACGAGCAGGCGATGATCAAGGACCTCACGAGCGTCATCACGCGGAACCAGCGCGAGAAGCGCCGCGCGGCGAACCAGGCGCACGCCGAGCACGGCCGCATCCGCGCGAGGGCCACCGCGCGCGAGCTCCAGGCGCTGCAGAGAACGCGAACGAGCGTCGACGCGCTCACCACGGAGCAGCTCGTCGACATGCGCGCGAGGATCTCGGACGAGATCGAGCTCGCGATGGAACAGGATGCCAAACTCGCCGGCGCGGAGTACGTCAAGCGCGTCCGCGCGAGGCAGTGGATGCAGCTCGTCGCGGACGCCAGGGTCCCCGGCGGCGTCAAGACCGGCCTGGTCTCCGTCCCCGACGCGGCCAAACCGACGCCCAAACCGAACGCGAAGTTCCGAAGCGTCGCGGAGGCGGCGGAGGCGCGTCGCGATCGGGTCCCGGAGGAGGCGGGTGACGACCGCGTCGTTCCCAGGTCGGTGGTTTCGAGCGCGACGCTCCAGGTGTGCGTCCCGGACGCGCCGCTCCCGCCGCCGTTCCCGAGCGCTCGACCGTACCGAGCGTACCTCGCGAACGTCGCCGTCGCGCCCGAGGCGAGGCGCGCCGGCGTCGCCACCGCGGTCATCGCGCGCGCAGAGCGGATAAGCAGGCTCTGGGGGTTCGAGGAGATGTGGCTTCACGTCAACATCGATAACCCGGGCGCGCGGAAATTATACGAGGGGCTCGGGTACGAGCGCGTGGGGGAGGACCCGTGGTGGTACCTCGACAGGAGGTATTTGATGCGGAAGACGATCGCGTGAGGGGTCGTGAAACGCCTTTTTTGAGCGCGCCGAGAGCGCGCCGGTCGCCTATAAAGGTTCCGTAGACTCCTTTCTTCGAAAAACCCGTCGCCGTCTTCGACCGCAATTTAAGTCGCCGGGACCCCGACGCGTCGTCCCTCGAGTGGGTGGTCACGTATACATACGCGTGCTCGCACTCACGTCCACCCGAGTAACCACCCCCGCGCCGCCCACGCGACGGCCCCGCACGCCACCGGGATGGCGACGTTATCGTCCGCCTTCGAGACGAACGCGAACGCGTCGCCGAGGGAAGACCGCCCTCGGCGTACTAAAAAAAAAGCCTTCCCCAAAAATCCGCGCGTTCGAACCGCCCGCGCCGCCGTCCCGGTGGGCCCCCGTCGCCTCCTCGCGTCCCGCCTCAGGTCCTTGTACGCGTCGATCGCGCGGCGCGTCGGGGAGTCCGCCGCGGGACCCTCGCTCGGTTCGAGCGACGCGTCGAGGCTCGCGCGCGGGGACGCCTCGGGGCTGTACGCGTCGCGCGCGAATTTCCTCTTGTTGTTTGGAGACGCCCCGGCGGGCCCGCCCGCGAAGGTCTTCCGCCGAAAATGTCTTTCCCGCGGAGAAGAAGAAGACTCCTCCCCGGGTTCCTCGTCGCCGCCTCCGCCGCCGCCTTCACGGCGGCCGAAGTGCATCTCGACGAGCGCGACGGAGGCGCCCGCGATCGCGGCGAACGCGGCGAGCGCGGCGGCGTCCGGCGCGGGCGGCGGCGGCGGCGGCGGCGGCGGCGGCGGCGACGCGATGAAAGCGAAGAACGAGATCCGCGGCGGCGTCGAACTTTTCGCCGGCGTTTCGACCTTCGGCGCGAACGCGCCGTCCGCGCGGAACATCCACCACGCGACGAGCGCGCCGAGGAGGACGCACGCGGCGGTTCCGGCGAGGGACTTTCCGGGTCTGAGCTCGCGCGAGAGAGGGTTGACGTCGTCGTGCGGGCCGCCGCGTCGCGCGGTCCGTCTTCGCACCGTCCGCCCGACGAGGCTCGCTGCGGGATCGCACCACGCGAGGAGGCACACTGCCAACACGGCGGCGTCCGCGGGGTACGCGGCGAGGGCCGTCACGACGCCGAGGAGGTACCACGCCGTGCCGTGGACGCGTCGGCGCTCGGACGCGCGGAGGAGGGTCGCGAAGAGCCTCGCGAGCGGCGTCGGGAGGTACGCGCCGTGGCGCGTCAGGCGCGCCGCCTCGACGATCCAGCACGCGGCGAGTGGGGGAAGGAGCGCGAGCGCGACGGGCGTCGCGCGCCACGCGCGGTGGGGCTTCTCGCCGTACGTCGTCGTCGCGAGGTGCACGGCGAGGAACCCGGGGAGGGCGTGCCAGATCGCGCGGAGGAGCTCCGGGAACGTCACGCCCACGCCCGGGGGGGGGCGGGGGACGTCGTCGCGGGGGGTGGGAGCGACGACGCGCGCGGGCGACGCGGGCGCGGCGATGCACGTCGACGAGGGCGCGGGCGATGCCGGGGCGGCGTCCGCGCCGAGGCGGAGCAGACGCGCGACGCGCGAGTGCGCGCGACGCCCCGGCGTCGCCGCGTCGCGCGACGGCATCGACGCCGCCCCCCTCGGGCGCGGCGCGCGACCAAGGGGGCGCGCGACCCGAACGCGCTCGTTGCTTTTTATACCTCCGGGAGAGCGATTTTTGGCGCCAGCGCACTGCGGCAGAGAGGAAGATTCGCCCGCGGGGCTCGCGCGAATCCGGTCGACAGCGGACGGCCGCAGACGGTCGTTTCTTGAGTCATTCGCCTCGGACGTCCTCGGGGAAAAGAAGACCGTTTGCTTTGGCGCGAAAACGTCACCTTCGCGTCGAACGCACCAACAACGCGCGCTCCCGCCGCGCCCCCCCCCCGCGCCGCGCACAGCGTCTCGCGCGTCCCGCGCGTCTCGCTTTCGTCCGTCAGCGCCGGTTTTTTTCGCGCCGCTCGACGACCCCCTCTCGAAACCATGCCGGACGCCGTGCCCGTCTCGAGCAAGCCCGCGGGCGGCGACCCCGTCTCCGCCGCGAAGAAGGCTGCCGCTCCCGCGGCGATGAACGCGATGAGCGTGAAGATGGCGGGCGTGATCCGCCCCTACCTCGACAAGGCGACGCCCGCGCTGATCGCGATCGGCAACGTCCTGGCCATGCTCGAGCCGTACGTCGTCGCGATGTGGGTGTACCTGCAGCACGTGTGGGAGAAGCTTCAGCCGTACCATCCGGAGGAGATGTTCCCCGCCCTCGCCGGTTTCGTCCTCGTGTTTTTCGGCGGGAACTTCTTCACCCTCTGCGCGGCGGTGGAGGCGTACCGCCTCGTCGGCTTCGACTCCACGCGCGTCGCGCTCGGCAAGCTCTACGACTCCTACAAGGTCGCCCGCGCCGCCAGCGCGAAGGACGACGAGCTGGACGAGGACGGCGACGGCGTCGCGGACGTCAAGCAGATCGATTCCAAAGATCTCGTCGTGCGCAAGATCGGCGTCGTCGCCAAGGCGGTGGACCCCGAGCTCGTCGCCGACGCCATCACCGCGATCAACACCGGCCTGATGGCGGTCATCGCCACCCTGCGCGTCAAGTTTGCGCAGTCCGTCACCCTCGGCGTCACCGTCGGCGGCATCGCGCACAACCTCGCGAGCACGCACGTCGAGCCGCTGCTCCTCGAGCTCACCCCGCCGGATTTCAAGAAATGGGTCGGTCCCGCGGTGAAGCACGGGTGCAACCTCGCGGGCGTCTCCCTCGCCTCCATGCTCCAGATGACCATCAGCGCGTTCCACTCCTCCAGCCGCGGCGCGCAGCTCTTCGCGCGCGGCGTGCTCGGGTACGCCGTGCGACACGGACACCTCAAGCCGGGGGCCGTCGACGAGACGGGGAAGGTGTTCAACCTCTTCATCGTCGTCTTCGGTTTCATCGGATTCTGGAGCCAGTTCTGGAGGGGGTTCTCCCTCCCCTTCCCGCTCAGCATCATCCTCCTCCCCGTCAGGTTCGCCGAGTGGGGGCTCAGGGTCATGGTCTTCATGCTCGGCTGAGAACGACGCCGCGCGAGAAACCTAGACGAACAAAAAGTCCGAGCACTTCGATCGAAGAGCGGCGCGAAGAACGCGACGAGCGAAAATCAAAATCGCGTCGACGCCGAAAGCCGCGCGAGCGGCGGTCGGCTGTACATAATAAAAGTGAGATTCGCACGCGCGACGCGTCGCACGAACCGCGCGAGAAACCGGTCGTCCACCGCGGCGCGCCTCCCTTTCCCGGCGTTCCCCGGCGTCTCTTCCGCGAACGAATGAAAAAAGTACGAAAGTACTTCTCGGATTGAAAAAAAAAATCAGAGTTTCCACGCGTCGGCGATTTCTCGCGCGTCCTCCCCCCCGACGCGTTCGAGCGCCGCGCGCATGGTCTCCTTGTCCGCCCTCTTCATCATCATCGCGTTCGCCGCGAACCGAGGCACCCCCGCGAGGGCCTTCGCGGTCGCCAGCGCGTGCGCGAGCGCCTTCGCGTCTTCGTTCGCGCGTTCCGCCGCGCGCGCCGTCGCCTCGGCATACGCCCCGAGCATCGCGGGCGAGACGGATTCGCGAACGAGCTTGGGAAGGTCCGCGGGAGGGACCAGGGACGCGAATCCAAGAAGCGCGTCGGCGTCGCCGCGGAGCGACGCGAGGCCGCGCTCGAGCTCCGTCGCCGTGCGAGGTGCGGGGCGGAGCTTCCGCGAGGGAGGCGAAGGCGCGGGGGGGGACGGAACAGAAGGCGGAGAAGGCGGCGGAACAGAAGGCGGAGGCGGCGCCTTCTCCGCCTTCTCCGCCTTCTTCTCCGCCTTCTTCTCGTCGCTCGCCGTCTCCGCCTTCCCCTCCTCCTCGCCCGCGCTCGCCTCGCGCACTTCCTCTTCCCTCGCGCGCGCCCTCGCCCGCTCCGCCTCCGCCTTGACGCCCTCGTGCGTGGGATTCGCCGCGACGACGCGGTCGTATTCCTCGGCGGCGTCGCGGAACGCGCCGAGCGCGAAGAGCGCCGCCGCGCGCCTGTGCCTCGCGCGGTCGTGCGTCGGGTCCGTCGCCAACGCCGAGTCGGCGTCCACGAGCGCGTCCCGGAACGCCTCCAGCTTCAAGTACGCCGCCGCGCGGTTCGCGAGGTACGACGCGTTCGCGGGGTCGATCGCGAGCGCCTCGCCGTACGCCTCCGCCGCGCGCGCGTGCTCGCCCATCTTGAAGAGCTTGTTCCCGCGCATCTTACAAGACTCGGCGACGTTTCGGAGCTCGGAGGGGAGCGGCGCCGCCGATCCCGACGCGGGGTCCGAAGACACACCCGAAGGTCCCGCCGAAGGTCCCTCGACTTCGGCTCGCGCTTGCTCCGCGGACGCCTCGACGAGCGCCGCCGCCTCCGCCTTTTTGGCGTCGGCGGCGCGGAGCTCCTCCGCGCACTCGTCGGCGCGCGCCTTCGCGCGCGCCCGCGTTTCCTCGGCGCGCGCCACCTCGCGTTTGCGCGCCTCGAGCTCGAGCCGCGTCGCCTCGAGCTCGGCGGACATCTTCGCGATGGCCGCCGAGGAATGCGATTGCGTCGCCGAGGAATGCGATTTCGTCGCCGAGGAATGCGATTGCGCCGCCTCGGAGGCGTCCGAGGCGGAAACGGCGCCCTCGGCCGCCCCGGGGGGGTCGCGAGCGGCGGGCGGGTCGGCGTCTCGGCGCGAAACGTCCTCGGCGTCCTCGCCGCGCTCGTCCTCGGATTCGGAATGCTCCTCGACGATGGCGATGCGTCGGCGCGAGGTCCCCGGGGGCGCGTCGGGCGTCGACGCGTTTTCGGCGGGCCGACGAGCCTCGTGGGCGTCCTCCTCCTCGTCCGTGTCGTCGTCGCTGTCCGCCTGAATCGGGACGGCGACGCCGCCGCCGCCGCGCGCCCCGGCGTCGCCGCCGCCGATCCCGCCGCCGAACCCGCCGAGCATCTTCTCCGCGGCGCCGCGCATGCACGCCTCCACCTCCGCCTGGACGCGCTCGTTCGCCGGGTCCGCGCGGACCACCTCCTCGTAATCCTCGAGCGCGCCTTCGAAATCGCCGAGTTCCCGTCGCGCGCACGCGCGGCGGTGGTACGCCTTGACGTACCTCGGGTCCTTCGCGAGCGCCGCCGACGCGTCTGACTCCGCCGCCGCGTACTCGCCGAGTTTAAGCCGCGCCGCCGCGCGGTTCGCGAGGAGCGTCGCCGACGCGCTCGCGTCCGACGCGGGGACGAGGGCGAGCGCCGCGTCGTAGCGCTCGCGAGCGGCGTGAAAGTCGCCGCGCCCGAACGCGGCGTTCCCCTTTTCCTTCTCGAGCGCCCACGCGGGCGTCGATTCTTTTTCTTCCGCCGACTTTCGCGCGTCTCGCGAGTTTCGCGCGTCTCGTTCGTCCGACGCGCCAGCCTCGTCCTCCGACTCCTCCGACTCCTCCGACTCCTCCTCCTCGATGACGACCCTGCGACGCGACTCAGAGACCTGGCGCGGCTCCGCGGGTTCGTCCTCGGCGGGTTCGTCCTCCACCTCCTCGATGACCATCGGCCCTTCTCGCGCCGCCTCGAACCGCTCGGCGGCTTTGGGTTTATTTTTCGGCTCTTCCGTCTTTTTTTCCAGCGCCGCCGCCCCGTCCTCCTCCATCTCCTCCTCCGTCTCGATGGCGACCCTCCGCGTGGGCGCCGTCTCCGCCACCGCCTTCCTCGCCCTCCGCTCGAGCGCTCGCACATGCCCATTCCCCGGCTCGATCGCCGCCGCCTTCTCGAGATCCGCGAGCGCCGCGCGTGCGTTCGCGTCGCCCTCCCCGGGATGCATCTCCAGCCGCGATTCGCCCCGCCGCGCGAGCGCCTTGACGTGTTCGGGCTCGGCGGCGAGCGCGGCGTCGCAATCCGCGATGGCGTCGCGCCACCGCCGGAGCTTCATGTTCGCCGCGGCGCGGTTCGACCGCGCGGCGACGCACGCGGGGTCCAGCGCGAGCGCGAGCGCGTACGCGTCGACGGCGGAGGAGTACTCCCTCGCGCGGAAGAGTTCGTTCCCCTTCTCGCGCTCGCGGCGCGCCACCCATTTTCGCTCGGACGCGCTCGCGCCCGCCATCGCCGCCAGCGTCTTCTCCGCGTTCGACGCGCCGGGGACGGAGAGGTCGACGACGTCGGAGTCCTTCTTGGAAGCCGAATCCGCGAAATCGCGGAGCGCCGAAGCCGCCGCGCCGCCGTCGTCGAGGCCGAGCGCGCGAGACGTCGCCTCCGCGAACGCCGCGTCGGACGGAGGAGGAGGAGGAGGAGGAGAAGCGCCGGCGGAGGAGGAGGCTTTTTCGTCGGAGGCTTTTTTGTCGCGGGGGCCGCGCGCGACGACGGTCGCCGCGGGGACGTTTCGGATGGGCGCGACGCCCGGACCCGAGCGCGGGCGCACCGGCGCGGGCTCGAGGTCCGCGCCTGAGGCTTTGAGCTCGGAGGTCCACCGCGCGAGGTCGTCGAGGAACGACGACGCGTCCTTCTCGAGCGCGGCGCGCGTCTCGGGGTCCCGAGACTCGGGGGCGGAGCCGAGCGTCTTCATGCGCTGCTTCACAACCTCCGCCGTCTGGGGGAAGCCCTCTTGCCTGAGAGGGGGAGGGCGAGAGAGAGAGGCGACGACGATGTGGGAGGGTGCGAGGGCGGCGATCGTCAGCGGGGTAGAAGATTTCGGTCGGCGCGGGGACGAGGGTCTCGGCGGGGGACTCGGTCAACGCCGCGAGAGGGCGCGCGACGAATCGTCGGATCCGCCGCGGCGCGGGTGGATGCGGAAGGCGTGGAGCGCGGGCTCGCGGGTGAACGCACTCCATGTAGCGACAGAGGCGGTGGAGCTGTTTCACGTCGCGCATGGCGTTGATCTGATCGAGGCCGATGTCGTCGAAGAGCTTGCGCTCGTCCTCCGTGAGCGCCATCTTGGGGGGGCGCGCCATCGCGATGGACGGCCGTGGAAGCGGATCGTTCGAAAAGAGATCGACGGACGCCTCCGAGGGGACCGCTCGAGGGTCGGCGCGGGCGGGAGCCCGGAGGCGGGGCGAGGTCCGCGAGGCGCGCGGGCTCGGCGGACGCGTCCGGCCGAGGCTCGCGAGAAGCCACGCGCGGGGTCGAGTGCGGCGCTGGGCGGGACCGAGACGGGTGAGAGGAGACGAGATTCGCGCAACGGGGACCGTCGATCGCTCGGTGCCTCATCGTCGTTACTGGTATTCACACGCGGGTGTTCATCTCCGTCAGCCGCGCCGCGCGCCGCGCCGTTTCGGGTCGGTTCTCGGGCGCGCCAATTGGAAAAAGCGCTCACCCGCCGCCCGCCGCCGCACACGCTCCGGACGCGCGCGATGTCCGCCAACGCGCTCCCCGCGCCCTCGCGCGTCGCGCCGCGCGCCCCCCGCGCGCCCCTTCCGGCGCGCGAACGCCCTCCCGCCGCGTCTCGCGCGTCCCCCGCCGCCGCCGCGCGCGACCCCCGCCGCGCCTCTCGGCGGCCGCCGACGTCGCCCGCGGGCGCGTTCGGCGCGCCCCCCCGCGCGCGCTCGCTCGTTCGCGCGGCGGCGTCCTCGCCCTCCTCTCCCCCCGGCGGCGGCGGTCCCGACGCCTCCTCCTCCGCGGACCCCTCCTCCTCCTCCTCCGCGGGCCCCGAGCAGTTCCGCGAGTTCCCGCGCGACGCGGACGGCAACGTCCTCGACCTCGACGGCAATCCCGTCGCGGGCCCGGAGAACACGTGGGTGCGCGACATGGAGCGCGAGTGGGCGGCGACGGGGTACGACGAGCGATTCTTCGACGACGACTGGGACGAGATCAACCCCGCGAACGACGCGAAATCGAACCCGCCTCCGTCCGAGGCGGAGAGGTTTCCGTTCAGAGACATCGAGGACTGGGAGTGGAGGGAGACGGTGACGTGGTCGGAGGAGGAGGCGGAGGAGGAGGCGTGGAGGCGGCGAGCCGCCGACGCCGCGGCGAGCGGCGATCGATTCCAACCGGGCGGCGTCCACGCGCGACGCGCCGCGCCGGGAGGCCCGACGATGCCTGAGAGAAACGCCGACCGACCGCGCGGGGCGTATGATACCTCCCCGACGATCGACGCCTCGACGGCCGAGGAGTTCGCCTCGCGACGATTTGCCGAGTTGATGAGCGACGGCGCCGAATCGACGGCGGACGCGAAGAAGAACGGAGGATTCGCGCCTCCCGTCGAGGACTTGACGCAGGAGGAGGAGGCGCGAGTCTTGGGTTTCTCCCCCGAGGGCCAGGCGTCGTTTTTCGACCCCGGAGGCGTATCTTCCCGGGTTGTCGACGCGCACTACTCGAAAAAAGGGTCGAACGACTCATACGACGCATCCTCCTCCTCGTCGGCGAATTCGGAAAATCATCATGATCCGTTCGAGCCCGAGGGTCCCCCGGCGGTGCTTCTCGCGGGTTTCCGCGCGGAGGAGACGCCGCGGGTGCGCGAGCTCGTGGACGAGCTCGGGGGCCACGACGTCCCGGTCGTTCCCGTGCCGCAGGCGTATCTGACCGAGCCTCTCCGCGCCGCGCTCGAGGCGCTCGAGGAGCCGGATTGGACCCAGCCGCGGGCGCACGATCGGTTCAACCAGGGCGGCGAGTTCGGATCCAATCGGTGCGTGATTTTTTCGGGGCTCGACAAGGGGGAAATGGCGACTATCGTGAGCGCCATCGAGGCGCGCGGGTTGCCCCGGCTTCTCGTCGTCGTAATAACGGGCGAAAACGCGGAGCGCAGCCTCGGCGAGGCGCTCGCGGAGGCGGTGCTGGAGAGCCGCGAGGAGCGGAGGCGACGGAAGGTGGTCGAGGGGAAGAACCTCGAGGAGGAGATGCGCCGTCTCGAGCGCGTCGCGGCGCGGGAAAACCTCGCGCCCGAGGAGATGGTCAAGCGGGAGATTGCGCGCCAGGATAAACTTGCCGCGGACGAGCGCGCCGCGTTCGCCGCGAGGGACGAGCGCGCGACGAGGGCCGAGGCGCACCTCGCGGAGCTCAAGGCGAGGTACCTCGAAAAGGCGAGGGCGAGGAAAGAAGCCGAGGAAAAGCTGGAAAAGGCGGCGAGGGAAGAAGAAGAAGAAGCCGCGAAAGAGGCGGCGGCGTCGGACGGCGATGAAAGGACGAAGAAGCGTCGAGAGAAGGAGCCCGCTACAAGAAGCGGCGAACGACCCGAAGAGTTCCGCGAGGGCCCCGTGGGGCTCGGGGACGTGCGTCGCGCGTCGGGCGCGGACGGGGAGACGCTCGAGGCGATGGTCATGGAGGCCGTGCGCGAGCGGGAGAAGGGCGGCGCGGGGCGATCCCGCAGGCGCGAGAAGACGAAATCGCCGCCCCCCAGCGACGACGAGGAGAGCCCTCTTCGGAAGAACGCGCCCCCGGCGATTCGCTGGGCGGAATCGACCGTCGCGAAGAGCGACGACGACGCGGGGTCCGCCGGGGACTCTCCCGAGGCGCGCGAGGCGGCGATGGAAACACCTCTCGGAGGAAACACCTCTCTCTCGGAGGGAAGCGCCATCATCGCGGAGCCGGCGTCTGCGGAGCCCAACCCGGCGTCGTCGCGCCCCGCCGCCGCGCGCGACGCCGCCGTCGCCGGCCCCCCGCCGCCCGCCGCCGCGCCCGTCGTCGAGGCGCAGGTCATGACCAAGCGCATGCTCCGCGAGCTCGCCATGCGACGCGGGGTGAGCTATCGAGACATGCTCGCGAGGGCCGAGGCGAACGGCCTGGAACTCCCGGACGAGTGAACGCGACGTCGACGAGCGTGGAGTATTATTGATACCAGCCAGTACAATTTATGAAAATATTTTAGTCCACCTTCAAAGTCGACGACGCGTCCTTCTCCCGCCATGAAGCCGCGTCCTCTCCGTAAAGAATACTTGACCTCTCTCGCCTCTCATCCCTTCGCGAGCCAGAGGACGTAGGTCTCCGTGACGCTGGTCCCTAGCTCGCCCGCGTCTCGCCGCTCCCTCGTCGCTCGCCGCGCCTCCAGACCCTCGCGACGCGCCGCGCGGAGGAAGGCGTCCCGCCCGACGCCCGCGCGGCGCGTGTGACTGAGCACGACGGCGGTCTCCGGGCCGCAGAGCCGGCGGAGCGTGCGCGCCAGCGCGGACCACGCCTCGGGGTTCGAGCCGTAGACGACGTCGGCGAGGAGGATCGCGTCGGGGTGGTGAGGATCGTCGCGAACGGCGTTTCGAACGGCGTTTGGAGCGGCGTTTCGAACGGCGTTTGGAGCGGCGTTTCGAGGGTAGGCGTTTCTCGCCGCCGAAACCCACGCGCGCGTCGCGCGCTCGTCCCCCGCGTCGCCCCACCGCACGCGCATCGTCTCCGGCGGAACGAACGGGGTCGAGAGCGCGTTCGAGGCCTTCGCCAGGTTCGCTTCGTTGGCTCGCGCGTTTTTCGCGCACATCGCCGCGGCGCGCGGGTCTCCGTCGGTGGCGAGGCATCTGGCGCCCAAAGCCGCCGCGACGAGGGACGCGAGCCCGAGGCCGGCGCCGAGCTCGACGACCACCTTCCCGCGCCACCAGCGGCGCGCGGCGGCGGCGTCGAAGCGCGCGGCGTCGGGATCGTCGTCGTCGTCCGCGGGGAGGGGGGTCGAGTCGGGCGCCTCGCGCGCGCTCGGGTGGATCCGCAGCGCGTCGCGCGCGCCGTCGCGCGCGAGCGCGTCGGCGAGGCGCTCCGCGCTCTCCCACACCGCCGCGCCCGTGCCCGCGCCCGCGGCCTCCCACCGCTGCGCGAGGGTCAGCGCGAGGCCGAGGGCGGGGTACCGGAACTCGCGCGTCGGGGCGCGGAGGCGGTCCATGAGGGGGGTCAGGGCGTCCGCCGGGGGGCGCGGCGCGAGCGCGACCACGTCGGTGGGAGGGAACGCCCGGCGATGAGCGGCGGCGGCGGTTTTCGACGCGTCCACCGCGGGGGGGGGAGGCGACGCGCCACCGGGGGGGTCGTCCGAGGCGGACGCGCGCGCCGCGCTTACGCGCGACCGTCGCCTCGGGGCGAGCCCGGACGCCGCGACGAGGAGACCCGACGCGGCGGCCGCCATCGCGACGCGCGCGGCGACGCGCGCCCAAGTCGTCTGACGGCGTCCTTCTCTTCTCGTTCGCCTCGACGACGACAAAATCAACAACGACGTTTCTGCTCGTCGCGCGATGATGACGCGGCACGCGCGCTAGCCCGCCCCCGCCCCCGCGCCCCTCCCGCGCCGCACTCCCCCCCCGCGCGCGCGGTCGCGCGGTCCGGGCGGTCCGGGCGGCGCGATGGCGCTGCTCGCGACGTCGCTCGCGTGCGCGCGCGCGCTCGCGCACCCCGCGTCGTCCCCCGCCGGGATCTCGGTGGCGGACGCGGACGCGCATCTCCGCGCGGTCCAGGCGAGCGCGGACGGGTTCGCGATCGCGCGCGCGATCCTCGGCGCCGCCGACGAGGCGACGGAGACGCGCGTCGTCGGCGCGACGATGCTCCGCGCCAAGGCGCGAACAGACGGGTTCGCGATCGCCCCCGACGCGGCCGCGGCGATGACGCGCGAGCTCCTCGACCTCCTCCGCGGGCCCGACGCGGGCACCGCGCTCGGCCCGCACCTCGCCGCGCTCGCCGCCGCCGTCGCCGCCGCCGGCGGAGCCGAGACCCTCGGCGCGCTCGTGGACGAGGCGGTCGCCTACGCAGCCCCGGACGCGCGAGGCGGGTGGCCTAACCCCGACGAAGTGAAAAACGGCGCCCGGGCGGCGACCGTCGGTCCGGGCGCGCACGCCGCCGTCGCGCTCCTCGCCGCGTGCGCGGAGGAGAGCGTGCATCGCCCGCGACGCGGCGCCGGCGGCGCGGCGACCGCCGCCGCCGCGAGAGACCGCGTCGACGACGTCGTCTTCGTCCTCGACGCCGTCGCCGCGACGGACCGCGCGGGGTGGTGCGCGGAAGAAGGGAGCGACGGCGCCTCGACGATGATCGTCCCGCCCTGGACGTTCCCCGCGGATGCCCCTCGGGGCTATCGCCGCGGCGACGACGCGCTTTTACGCGCCCCTCTCCGCCACGCGCTCCCCGAGGCGCTCAACGTCGCCGCGCGGCGGTGCCTTTGCCTTTGGATCCCCGCGGGGATTGCGCTGAGCGAGCTCGCGACGCGTCGGGGCGGGTCGCTCCTGGCCGCGACGCTCGCGGCGGTTTTCGAGGAGGGCGACGAGGCGGCGGCGGAGGCGACAGAGACGGCGCTCGCGAGCGTCGACCCGCTTCCGGGTCGCGACGACGCGGCGGCGCTCGTCGCGAGCGCCGCGGAGGCGTTCGCGTCGGCCGCGAACCGGGACGGCGTGGACGTCTTCGCCGCCTCGTTTCCGCCCGAAATCCGCCTCGCCGCGACGCGCGTCGTCGCCGCGTTGGCGCTCGCGGAGCCGAAGGCGTTCGCGGCGACGCCGGGGGAAGGAGGATCGCGGGCGACGAGCGCGTTTTTGCTTCGCGCGATCGAGCGCGCCGAGCCGCGCGTCGCGCGCGTCGCGCTCGCGTCGCTGCGAGGACGCGCGGGAGGGGTCCTCGAAGCGCTCCGACGGACGCGTCGGCCCGAGCTCGAGGGAACGTGCAAACGCGCGATCGGCGCGGTCCTGACGCGGCGCGCGAACGGCGCGGCGCTCGCCTGGCTCCGCGAGCGCGTCGAGGCGGCGGATCGGAGAGCGCGCGAAGCCGAGGGGACCGACGAGGCGACGCGCGACGCCGCCGTCGAAGGAGGACCCGTCGACGCGTTCGTCGCGCGCGGGGCGGAGCGACGGAGTCGGTGGCGCGAGGTCGCCGACGCCGCGCGGGGCGAGCTCGACGGCGCCGTTGTTCGCGCGCTCGAAGCCGCACCCGGCGACGCGGACGCCGAGGAGGAGGCGTCGCTGGCGTCGGATCTGGACGACGCGCTCGCGCGCGTTCGCGCCGTCGCCGGGAACGCGCCGTTTTTCGAAACCGTCCGGCGGTTCCTCCTCGACCGCCCGGGCGAGTACGCGGGCGGCCAGATGAACCCGAACCCGCCGGGTGAGAACGACGCGTGGGAGTTTCGCCGGACCGCGGCCGCGCTCGAGGCGATCGGCGCGTGCGGGTCCTCGGAGTCGTTCGACGCCGCGGCGGATCGCGTGTGTCGCGACGCGCTCGCGCGCGCGATGGCGACGACGGAACGCGCGGCGGCGGCGAATCCGGAGCTCGCGTCGCCCCTCCTGACGTCGTACGCGCGCGCGGCGCGCGAGGTCGGGGTCGCGCTCGCGCTCAGGGACCCCGAGGGGGTCCCTAGCCGCGGCGTGGACGCGCTCGCGCGGACGCTCGTCGCCGCCGTGTTCGGCGTCGCGTTCGAAGGCGGCGGGGGCGTGGGGCCCGCGGGTGACCCGCGTCGGCCCTCGGCGGCGTCGCTCGCTGCGGCGTCGGCGGCGGCGGCGGGCGCGCTCGCCGCCCTGTTCGACCGCGCCGCGGCGGTCGCGCGCGCGCTCGATTGGCGCCACACGCCGGCCTCCCTCGCCGACGCCGAGGCGCTCCGCGTCGCGCTCGCGCACGCGTGCGAGACGACGCGGCGGTTCGCGGTCGAGGGCGCGGGGTACGCCGCGGCGGCGGCGGCGCAAGCGGCGGAGGGAGACCCGAACGTACACCACCCGGCGGACGCTCCGTCGGGCGGCGTCGCGCCATTTTTTTTCCCGAGCGCTCGCGACGTCTCGCTCGTCTCATCCCGCGCGTTCGCGTTCGCCGTCGCGCTCGAGAGGCGCGTCGAGGCGTCGGCGGAGGACGAGCGCGAGTGGCGGGACCGCGCGGTTCCGGACCTCGGCCTCGCCCGCGTTCGCGCGGCGATCCGCGCGGCGGCGGCAGGCGTCGCCGACGCGGCGGCGTCGTTTCCGACCGTCTCGTCGTCGGCGTCGGCCGAGACGCTTTTTCTCGACGCCGCGGCGCTCGCGCCGCTCGCGGCGCTCGAGGCGTGGGCGCGATCCGGCGCGCCGAGCGGCCTCCTCGCGAGCGGCGACGCGGACGGCGAGCGGCTCGTTGCGCGCGCGGTCGGCGCGTCGGAGGCTGCGGCGCTGAAGATCATCGCGGACGCGCGCGTCCTCCCCTCCGCCGCCGGGAATCGTGACGCCCCGCTTCGCGACGCGGCGTTCGCTCGGATCCGCGGGACGTGGTCCGGCGTCGCGACCGCCGCGAGCGTTCTGCACGCCGCGGGCCCGCGGCGGCACGAGTACGCCGCGCGCGCCGCGGAGACCGCGCGCCACCTGACGCTCACCTCCGCGGGGGGCGTGTCTCCGTTCATCGGCGCCGCGCTCGCGTTATCGGCGGACCTCTTGGCCGGCGTCGCCCCCGCCGCGGCGGACGACGCGTTCGACGCGCGCGTGCGGCGGCCGATCGCCGACGTCATCGACTCGACGGCGGCGACTCTCACTCTCCGCCCGGACGCCGACCCGGACGTGGTCGAGGCGCTGTTCCACGCCGCCGAGGCGGAGGCGCGCGCGAGGGCGGCGAGAATGGGGGGGAGCGGCTCCGACGACGCGCTGCTCGGGGTCGTCGGGTCGTCGCCGGCGACGACGAAGCTCGCGCTCGCGACGATCCGGCGCGGCGCCGCGGTCGGGGCGAGGCTCGCCGCGATCAGGTTCGCCGAGGCGACGTTCGCCGCGCCGGTCGACCTCACTACTGATATTGACCGCTCAGACCCGGCGAAAACGCAGGCGGTCTCGACCCTTCCGGTCGATGGGTTCGCTTCCGGCGCGCTGCTCCCCGCGTCGTTCTTCGCGCTCGCGAAAAACCTCGCCGCTTTGGCGGGCGAGGCGGAGGACCCCGCGTTTCTCGAACCGATCGCGAACGCGCTCTGGACCGCCTCGGACTCGGCGCGGCGCGTCGGGGCGGAGTCGGCGCTCGCGTCCGCGCTCGTCGCGGCGCTGAGCGGTGCGGCGGACGCGGAGGCGTGCGAGCCGCCGGCGGGGGCGCGGTTCGCGAGCGCGGCGGAGGCGGAGGGCGCGGCGTTCGCGTTCGCGCGGGGGGTCGCGACGAGGACGCCGCCGCACCCGGCGCGCAGGCTCGCGGAGCTCGTCGCCGCGTTCGGACTCGCGTGCAGAGGCCAAGGACCGATAGCCGCGGTCGTGGAGCTCCAATAGGGACCCGATGAACGGGGGGACGTCGAAGAGTGAGAGGCTGTGATAGAGGGGACAAGAGACGTCGCGATCGCGCGGTTGCGTAGGAACGCGTATAGGCGTCCGCGGAGGGAGGGACACAGCTGTGTCGCTCGTTCTCGGCTCGTTCGTGCGCTCGTTCGTGCGCTCGTTCGTTCCGCGGGGAAGGGGAGTTCCGCGCGCGCTCACTCGCACCCGACGATGCTTTCGAGTCTTCGCACCTCCCTCTCCTCCTCCTGAATGCACTCGGCGACGGCTTCCGCGAAGGACGGGACGATCGGGGCGCCCGTCGCGTCGCGCGCGGAGGCGCGAGCCGCGGCGTCTCGGCGGCGGGTCTCGGCGTCTCGGCGGAGTCTCGCCGCGACCGCCGCGCGTTCGCGCGCGTCCGCGGCGGCGTCGCGGTCCTCTCGCCAGCGACGCACGATCTCGCGCGTCTCCGCGGACTCGAACGCGCGTCGGCGCTGGTCCTCCGCCCTCGCCTCCATCGCGCCGAGCGCGGCTTCGCGCGCGGAACGCGTCGAACGCGCCGACTCGCGCTCGACCCTCAGGGTCGTCTCGAGCGCGAGGACGTCCGCGCCGAGTCGCTCGGCGCGCTCGGCGTCCTCCGCGACGCGCGCCTCGAGCG
>MDSW01006045.1_pt1 | contig 21481 bp, 14 predicted proteins | sample 811171 | NCBI WGS metagenome assembly MDSW01 (sample SAMN05326641, study PRJNA326480) | marine metagenome | isolation source: seawater | place: Atlantic Ocean: North West | collected 2012 | reverse complement strand
CATTTAATATCGAATACTGGACATTGCCAGTGTACCAGATATTAAACTGATAAGAACAGATACTACACTTGATCTTAGCCAAAAGGCCGAGAAAGGTATGCCTCCCTTGTACGAACGTGGAAGAATATATAACATGGACTTCATTATTAGTGCTATTCCTGTTTATGGGTTAAACGTGTTCGAGCTCAGGCTTCTCCTGCTCCGGAGTTTGTATGTGTTTAGGATAGATTGCGGAGGCCCGTAAAAGGGCAAAAAAATTGTGAACGCGCAAGATGAAGTCAAATCTCAGATTTCTTTAGTAAAAGGCGAAAGAAATATATGCAAGATAGGATTTCTGCGCTTGACGGATTGCCGGTTCCCGGCAGAATATATAGTAAGATGATGTCTGACTCGAAAGACTCAAATTATGGGTCAGTTCTTCTATGGGTCAGTCCTTGGGGTTGGTGGCCGCCTCCTCAAGTCCTTTAGCAAACAAGTGGCCCGGACCGGAGCAGAGAGACACAACTCGTACGTTCCAAGGGCCGTCCTTCCGTGGTTATATCCGGCGCGCATATTGTGTTTGGGTGCTAGATCGAGCTACCATGGCGGCCGATATAGGTCAGGAGTTAAGGAAGATGGTAACTCACCTCCGAGTCCCGGAACTCAGGGAAGTGCTAACTAAGCTGAGACTAGCGAAAAGCGGGAAACGGGAAGATCTTCTGCGTCGGTTTGAGCGAGTGTTCTCGAATCCCGCCTTAATACAGCAATGCGGAGGCAAACATTCTGTCGAGGATGCCATACATTCCGCCTACAGCTGCCTATCTGGCTCGTCTGACACCCGCGTTTCTACTCTGAAAAGAAAAATGGATGAACGCGTCTCGTTGCGTGGTAGCAGCAGCAAGACCGAGGCATGTGACGATGGTACCGAACGCATGTCCCGAGCGTGCGACAATTCACATAGCAACGGGTCATTCGACAGACCTATATGGGCTCGTTTTCTAGCTGCAGATCCATTTTGGGCACCAGCAGGAGACAATACGCTGCCGGGAGCACTTGGCATGATTGTGCCACCGACGCGGCTAAGACTGAATGCAGGGACAAACCAGCAATCGTTGCGACGACTCTTTTACTTGAGTGATGCGCATATTGATTTGATTCGCGCTCACCCGGAGCAATACCAGCTGCAGCTAGCTTGTATATTGATTGATGACCCTGTGCCAGCTCGACTGCACTGGCCGTTTCTGGCGAGTGTGAACATCAACGGTCAGCCCCTTCCAGTTATGGTAAAGAATCTCTACATGCTCAAATAATACTGCTATTTTGTTGACATTCCCATTTCGTACATTCATCGTTTCCTGTCATGGTTTACATTTTATTTCGATATGATCCCTACCATCTGTACCGACAACCAGGGTCTGCCATGGGAGAAGCTGGGCGCGACCCGCCAGTGAGTGTGCATCTAGGTACCATAACTGAAGGGAGCAATGAGGTGTATATGCACTGTCATGATGAAAGAGCTTTCTCTATGGTGATGCGTTTAGTTGTGCGAAGATCTCTGAATGAGGTCAAAAGTATGATTCCTGCACCTGCGTCCTTTCCTTTAGCGAAGGCCATGCTAGAGCTCAAGATGCGTGGGCGGAATAAAGAGGAAACAGATACGGACATCATCATTAAGGACAGCTTGATCTTGTCGCTACGGTGCCCTATTTCTGGTATGATCTGTAAAACCCCGGCAAGGACACGACAGTGCCTGAGCTTAGCAGTATTTGACCTTGATACTTTCATAGAGCTCAATGCAAAAGTTCGCAAATGGACATGCCCACACTGTGGTGTGACCGGGCGGCCACACGATATCATTATAGATGGTTATCTCGCACGCGTACTTGGTGTATTGCGTGCCCGAGAAAGACAGACCCGTGAAAATGCCACAGAGCGAATAGAGATAGAATCCAGTGGGCGTTGGCGGCCGGTGATGACGAATCCGCTGGAGGGCAAAACTGATGCACGATGGATCTGTGCGGAGACCATGCTTGGCGTGGTACTTGGAACCGGAGGATCAGTGCTTCATGTTCCTCAAGAGCTAGTAGAAACAGATGACAGTGTTCGCATTGCAGGCAATTGTATGGGCGGCAAACTTACGGATAAACTTGAAGGTCATGGAGAGGCTGTAGGAGATGACAAAGGGCGAGATGGTGCAATTTGTCAGGTTCGTGTGCAGCGCGAACTCAGCAAAGACGTACTATCGCCTAGTTCTCCCGAGGTCATTGTCATATCGGAAAGCGACGACGACGACGCCCAAAAAGGCACGGTATCTTACGATCAGCCCTTTACAGCAACCTTCCTGCCTCTCGGAATTATCGACAAAGAAAAGATATCTCCGTGAAGTGTACGTCATCATCATTGCCTTTGTAATATTAACCTTAGAAGGATTATTTGTTCCGAACATACGTACATCGTGTGTAAGTATGGGCGTTCCACCTTTTCAAGGACACAGAGCAAACGAAAATGCAAAGAATAAGAATTGCATCCCCGATGCACTGTCCAATAGCTTCAAAGACAAACTTTGGTGTGAAGACTGCGAAAGCCATTAAATGGTTGCGCTGAAAAGCAACAAATGTTACGGTGAGAATCAGGACAGCCAGGCGAAAGGTGGTGTAAAAAATCGAGGCGTGAGCGAGCGCGAGGTCAAATCTAAACACGGATTCTTCGCCGCCATTTCCTTCATCGGACCAATACATTACGACAACTCCAGGTAGCGTTATAGATGCCAAGATATCTCCAGCCCAAGTATTGCAAGCAAGTAAAACTCCCATCAAGTAAAAATGGAAAAATTTGAATCCGATGAATGCACTCGAAAATTGCAAACAATCAAAAGTGCAACAGTGCCCACTCGCAAAAAATAGCTGAGAAGTAGACACCTGCCATGCGAAAAGCAGGGACGACTCTGTCCGCGCATCGGCCGATATAGAGGAGTGAGAACTATCGAGGCTGGCGTATACCAATGACGCATATTGGATGAACACGAGCGAGTCCCATAGTGCGCCTCGCTCCCCTAAAGATAGTGTATATATATTGATGAGTGCCCATGCGAGGTAATGGGTAGCTCCTTGCACTGTGTAACGTAAATGATGAAATGCGGGAGCGACCGGTGCAGGAATACTCAATGCAATGAACGATGCACAATATGTAATCCAGGGTAGAAAACAGTCCAAGGCATACAAGAATATACCCGAAAGTTCTGAGCCTATAAAACGCCAAATTGCACGAGACCCGGGTCCAGCAAGCATGAAAATACGGAGACCCACGGAAACAGAAATAATAGTAACACATGCTCTCATGCTGTTCATATTGGTCTGCGTTAAAGTCCGATGACAGATCCATGGGAGTAAAACGAATGCAGAGAGCAGCGCGTTTCTCAAATCTGAAGCAGATCGCGTAACATGCAGGTCATACCATGCCCTATCCACAGTATTTCGCTTAACCCAGCTATCTCCAAGCATTTGAAGTCCTATGATGCTGGTAAAGAAAGCTGCTGTGAGTACAAACCTAAGCATCTTCCACACGTGCTTAATGCGATTTCGTCTATAAGGAGAAGAAAATCCTTTAAGCACATAGAAACAGTATACAGAAGCAATTATGAAGTGTGCAACATCTCCTTCTGCTAAAATAAAACTGTTTGAGAGTCGTTGCCCCGAAACAAGGGCAGTTAACAGGCACATAGTCACAGTTTCGAGCAGTTGCGCCCGCCAAAACAGTTTGAAGAGGATGACACGACATCGGCGCGTGTCTAGGTACTTTAGCCACTGCATCACGCAAAAGAACAAACTGCGCCTGGAGTGTGCGTAGACTGTAATTGACATCACAAAAGGGCAGAAAAGGAGAAGAATACCAACTGCCATCTTCCACAAGCAAAATTGTACCCACTTTTCTCTCGTTATAGCTGCTGCGGTGTGGAGAAAATGCTTTATGTTTTCTATGTCATCCCTTTGCACTCCGCTTTCGCTCGATGCCAAACTGCGAAGTTGCAACAGGGAGGCCCATTCGTTGGAGGCAAACGGGTTTCCAGCTTTGGCCGTGTACTCGTCAATATAACGCCACACTTGTGTTGCTGTACCCCTGAGAGAAATAAGGTACTGTTCGTCCATGTCAGAGGCGCAAAACTCTGTGTCACAATATCTTGAATGATTCCAATTTTCCTTCCGCGGGCTGGCTATTTCATAAATTCTTTGTTGCACTGTACCGAGGTTGCTGAACGGGATCGGCAAGTCAAGGATAGCAGAGATGGTAGGTGCAAAGTCGATTTGAGCCACGGACAAAAAATCCGATGACTGATGAAATCTCGAACTCGTATTGCGCAATGTTTGTGACTGATTCAACTTGGCTGCGCGTGGGCGGTGAACAAAAATAAATGTATCAGTTTCATCTTGAGTACTTCCTCCATGGTCTCCATCGGTGGTCATGCCATGATCACCCATAACAATAAACAGCGTGCGATCGAAAGCTTCGTCTGCCGCGATCATGGAAGCTGCAGCTTTTATATCTGCATTGGTTTCCTCAAGTTTGCGCGCCATGGCTGGGCTGTCAACACCGTAGGTATGTCCCGCGTGGTCGACCCCGAGAAAGTGACAAATAAGAATATCCCACTCACCTGGCTCGTCAAGAGCGGACATCAGGTGTTTTCTAACGTTATTATCAACAGTGTCGAGATCATTGACGTTGTAAGATGGATGCGGATCCATCCCTGCGGCAAAATGTGCTGGATGAAATAAATCTACCCACGTATCGTCTCCAGAAAATGAAACTCGGCGACCAGCGGCCGCGGCTTGGGCTATGATGTTATCCTCTACTAGTTTCACCGCGCCAAAACTTTTACTAATATCAAAAAATGTTGGCAAACCTCCTGTTAGGATGCCCTTCAGCCTCTGTTGCGTCGTAGTTGGGGAGTCCGCGACGAACCGAAATAGTTCGGCTATCTCGCAGTCGTCTCCCAATATCTCATTGATTGCCTGCAGTGGAGGTCTATCTGACAAAAACGCATTCTTTTCGCCGTGAGGAAAAGCAGTCGCGAAATCGAAACGTGCCCCATCTACCACAAACAGGACCAATTTGTCCACACCTGGCTCCAACCAGCAACCTGTTTGCGAGTCCGCAGACACAAAAGGTATCCTGAGGCGATTTGGGTCGGCGCCAAAGAAATCTTCGCAAATACTCGTCTCCAATAGCTGGGTTCGCGTGAGAAAGAACCCAAAAGAAAAAACAACCAGTGCCAGCACCTTTGCCACAGCCAAAACATAGAGTAGCCAACGTTGAGAAGGCAGCTTTTGTTTTATCATTGGACACCAAGTTCCGGTGCAGGTTCGACTGATTTACGAGCTGCCCAAGTTGTAAGCGACCAAAAGGCGCGTCAGCATCGTTGAAATCACCGCTTTCACGGCACTATGCACGTTTTGAGCGCTCTGCGCATAGGGAGCAACAAGACAAGCAAGGCACCACTTCGTTCACATACGCAATTTAACGACAAGATCTTATTGCATACTGATGATATCCTTGCTTGTACTTGTATTACTGATCCTTGCTTATTACTTTGTAAAATAAAGTTATTATCTATACCCGCCGTATTATTATATATTATTATACATTATTATTATATATTATATATTATAATCTTAAGATCTTATTAATAATAATAAGATATTATCTTCGTTCGTATTAATAATTTATTATACGTATATTAAGTTTCGTTCGTTCGTATTTATTTATTAACACATATTAATATATTATCATACGAATAAGTTACGTGAAAAGTGTCACACCCTGATGAAATTCAGAATACTTTCGTATTTTTTAAACATATTATATTTTTATATATTCTAACCTAGCTATAATATGATATATATCATAATAATCTATCATATATTCTTAGCTTTATTTAAAATGATGTAAAACTCTGTCTTATAAATTTCGATACAAATATGCAAATATTTAACTATATAATGATCTTTTTCCCTCGTATAGTTTGTTATTATTTTATTGATTGCAATAATTTTATTTTCGTCATTATTATTGCAGTATATATATACGATTATATACGTACATTATTATTATATTTAATTTTTACGTTTTTTTTTAAATGATGTCATGCATTGCAAGATCGAAGATGATCTATCATTTCGGGATGTTATTTGTTTTGAAGTTTGGCGCGTAGCGCATGTCAGTATTTGCAACCGACCGGCGTTCATGGTAAAGAACATACAGAAGATCTACCGGCAGTGGCAGTTTCTGAAAATATACAAGTTAGTGCACGTGTCTCGAAGACTCTCACGTGGTAAAATCTCCGTGGTAGAATTGGTACCTCGTAACATTCTCCGTGATGGGTAACATTTAATATAGCGGTAATGGTATATTAGTTTTGTCATCGCTTGCGGTCTTACACGTGAAGCCATCAGCAAAGTGACTAATATATATACTACGTACATACATACGTACAATCATCAAATAAATATTACCTGAAGGTAACGTTTCTAGCGTGGAAACAACATGTAACCGATGACTGGAATTTGCCGCTGTAAGTTCTGGCGAAGTATGCGGGGAAGTGACAGCATTTATGAAGGGGCGGAAGTCAACTGTGGAATACCCGAACTCGGCCTTCCTTTGTGCACGCGTTTGGATATTGCACCTACGGTGCACAGGGCAATGGCGCATTCGCAGCCGCTTTGGCAAAGGCATCTGCCATTGCAGCAGCTGCGACTGCCTGTGTTTGAGCAGAATCATCTCGAGCAACCCGCACTGTTTTAGAAAGTCTGCACACAAAAAGGTTGGGGTCATGCGATGTCGTATCTGTCGGTCTGTCTGAGTCCAGCGCCAAAGGGGCTGACCCAGCTGCAGACGCACGCGGAGCAAATGTGCTTCTCGTCTTCAGAAGTTCGGTTGCCGGCAAAATGATTGCTGCCGCTGTTTCTGTCCCAGCAACATGGCCTTTCTTCAGGCAGTGTGCAAGACCTTTCTTTCGGCGAATGCATAGAGCACACCGCTCTGGAATCTCAACGCCGGCTGTCGCAAGTGCAGTCCCAACTGATTCAGAGACGACGAACTTTCCGTTTCCACCGCGACGAGCCGCTGTTCTTGGCACGAATTCTGTCTTCGCATCCACTCCCCTTACAGTCTCGTTCCTTACATCTGCGTCAATTCCTGCCAGACCAGTACTGTGACCGCGGGAAACGCAGTAAGCGATACTCTTGTGAGAACGCGAACATGACTCGCATCGTTGCACATTAGAGAGAGCATCATGTTGGATCTCGATTGCCTTGCGCTTTGCGTTCAGCGTGCTCTCACGAGCCTCTTTCTTGCCCCTGAACCTACGCTTTAGAAGATCAGCGGCTATAAAGTTCTGCTTACAATCCTTGATGGAGGAAATATGTCTGGTAGGACGTGGACTCGTCTCTGGGTCAATCACTTGTACGGACTCGTTCCAAAGCCGTATGCCAGCAAAGTATTCTCCACTGTCAAGCTCAACATCGTGGGAATAAAAATCAACATAAAACACACAAACTCTTCCACTGCAGAATTGGTTATTATTGCCAATCATGATTTTGATCCGTTGCCCAACAGCACCCTCCCTTCGAAGAGCAAGCAACGCCCCCGCGTGCCCCGTGCGGGCGACGCGCACAGCAGAAACCTGAGGACACTTGAGATGACGGAGCAATGCCCGATTAGAAGGTGCATCGGTCCGTCTGTCTAGGATTTGCACACGAGATTGACAGGTTTGGCACACGCCGCAAGGTTCAGGCTCAGCAGCAGATGCTAACGAGCCAGTATATCCAGTTGGACCAAAGTTGTTGACACCGAAAATCCCAGAGCGCTCTCTATACGAAATCGCCCTCGTTTTTAGAAGCTGCGAAGGAGGCATGGGCATTGGCCTTGGGTACCATGTAGCCTTTAGTGTGCCGCTTGATTGACATCCAGACTTCTTGATCCCTTGATATGGGATGGCGTGGTGTTTAGCCGCCGCAGTGATGGTTGATGCCGAAACTTCGGCAAGGTCATGCTGCACACTTCGTCCTTGTTGCAGCCCATCTTGGAATTTCAACTTTTGCCACGTGCGGCTCCAAATCCTTGCTTCTTGACAGGCTCGCTGAAAACTGGCGGTGTGCCTCTTCACATTTTGAGCCATGCGATCCTCAAAGTTTTGATCCCTGAATGTGAACAGGCTAGAAGCGGGCAACCACTGGTATGTGCGGTCCCCAAAGAAAACCACTAGTTGGTGAGAGTCCGCGGTGGCTCCTTTAACCTTGATTTTGAGAGCCGTATCAGGAATTATATTTTTATTTTTCTCGCGGTGTAGGGAGATACCAGGCCAAAGCACCTGCTCCACACCCTTTCCCAGTCTCCATGGCGCCCACACTGGTCTTCCTGACATCAAAGGGTCGTCAATATTATTCTCGTCTTCATCCCCCGAGAGCAATAACTCACGACTCTCTCTTTGAACTGGTTCATCCTGCTCCTGCACCTCTGTAATGTTTCTTTTGCTCTCAAGGAAACCCATGTTGTGCATGATATCATCGACGGAACCTGAGCCAGAGGCGCCATGATTTGACCCGCCGTCTTCGTTTCTGCTTGTTAATTGCCGGGCTATGAGTTTATGACCGCTTTGAGTAACAAGAGAGGGCTCTGCCGATGCAAGATCTGCGAGGTCCTCCAAGCGAATCAAGTCATCACAATGTGGCTTATCCTCGGTGTGATTGGTAATGTCCTGCGTAGCCGTTTCGCCATCTGGATCAAGGGCCTGCATAACAAAATAAGGTATGTCGGCGTTTGCGATCTGTAGAGCTGTGATGTACGATGTAGTCACATGGACTGATGGGATGGCACCCTCTTGATGCAGAAAATCTCCGAGGGGGACAAATGGAAGACGCAACGGCATATCAGACCAGTCACGCAGGGCATGTCGACCTTTCCAATCCGTTCGATCATTCTGCTGCTGAGAGTGACTACCATGTGGATGCATATTCCAAGCTGCCTCGGGCCATGCTCTTCCTTCAGGATCATCCAAACCGCCTGGGATTTCTTTGCAAAAAGGAGTACCTAACTGCTGACATTGAAACTTCAAAGCGTATGGATTGATTAACCGTTGTCCTATCCATCGCGCATGAGGGACTGCGCTAGCCGATGCAACAAGTAGAATTCGAACGATGAAAGCTGCTTCGCTGGCTGTGAGTATCATGTCATCGTTGTCACTTTCGTTGCCAGAATATTCGGTCTCAGATGTGATTTTCCGGGGGGAAGCAATCGGGTCAACTGATGTGTCCTTGGCTGATCTCGACGGGGGTTCAATACCGCCGCAGATGTCGCCGTGTGTACCCAAAGCGCCAGCACACGCCTCAATTTTGGCTGGCGCGCGATAGTGCTGCTCTTCTGGTTCGATGGAGTGTAAATTTTTTTCAAGGTTCCTGCCAGACTTGCCAACATTTTCTACATTGACACGTTGATTGGAAGAGAATATGGCGGATGGTCTTGAATTCAATCCAACACGCCCTTTGTCAACCTCATCCTTGCTTCTATTGTCACGAGGTAAACTTTCATCGCCCGAAACTTGATGCGTCTTTTTGCAAGGTTCTTCACTGACCAAACTCTCTGATGCGTTCAACTGCGTGCAAGGTTCTGTCCAGCCTTGAGGAAAACCAAACAACCGTTCAGCGTCGCATACTGAGAGCATTGCGGCTTTTGTAACATGCTCTCGTACGATGCATATGCGCCGGATGTTTCGAGAAGTGATCGTGTCAATCTCGTGAAGCACAGGTGGTCTACGTTTCTGCAAAAAATCTACACAAGCTGCGACTTGTGTCGGCTCCGAGCACTGTGGATTCGTGCTGAAACATGTGTAGCATTCGCGTGATCCAGACTTTTTACATAATCCGTCGCACCGATTATGATGAGAAAGGATCACATCGCGTGGATCACCATGAAGGCTTGCAACAATAAAGACACGCCGACGATGATGTGGCACCCCGAAGCCTGCGCAGTGGGGAAAGTCGAGATTTCTTGTAAGCTTGATGTTGTGATATGGAGAACCACCTCGTAAGAATCACAACGGCTTCGATGAAAATAAAACAGTATTCAAGGCATGGAAAATTGGATGGATTTGAAGTGAGTAGAACTTTCCATGAGTGCCTCCTCAAGGTAGTTACTCACCTCGAAGATCAATGACACGATAAGCCCATCTATAGCCGAGAAGCTCGAGTTTCTTCACCAGATTTACGACAGGCGGCGGTCGCGCCGTGGCAAGGGGCAATCCACGTGCATGCAAACACTTTTACAACTAGTTTGCCATTTTTAAAATGATTAAGGTACAGGAAAATCTTGTTGAAGCCAAGGAAAAAACAGGGGAAAAGAATGTAAGATCATTTCCCTGCCTGGAGTTGAGGCAGTTACCCATCTGAGAAGTGTTGTTGGAAATTCTAAGAGAACCCAGGGAACAGGACGGACGGCAAGGAGACGGAAGATATGTGAATGTCCCTTTGCAGCAGCTGCGCGGGAAGCTGGGAGCCAAGGATGTTCACTGGCAACTTGATCATTCAACGCATTGTCATTCTGCTCTGGCCAATGCAGGGATGATGCGAGAATGTCGGTTTCGGCCGGGAGCTCCTTCAGATCACTAACTTCTCGGGTCAAGTGTGCCTTCGGAAATCGTTTTTGCAGCACAGCAGCGCAACGGTCATCTCTCTCGACCTGAAGAATCACCTCATGCCCTGCCTGAACAAGGCTGGGGGACAGGTTACATGTGCAAGCATCAATGTCGGTTAGAGATCATGATTAAATGCATTGCGAGTCGAGCTTTGACTGGGGAGCGAACCCAGGTCCGGTTACGATGGGCGAAGTTTGTTGCGGAAGTCTGAGGCGAAAACTCACCCAAGATCGAGCCCTCCTATGCCTGTGAATAGTGTCGCGATCTTCATATCCCACGCGATGGAATATATATAAATATATCGCTTTGCACCGTGCACACGGCCCTCGCCTGGGGGCGCAGGTGTTACGGTCAGCAGATCGTTTAGTGAATGTCCCACCGGGACGTCGACAGTGGTGAAGTGGTTTCTGTTTGTCGACAAATATTCGTGAACTTTTTACATTTATTACGGCGAGTTAATTAATTTTATTATTATTATTAGCACTCTCATCTACATACATAATGGATTTCAATCAAGCGTGCAGATTTTATTTTTAATATCTTGATAGATTATTTATTACGTACGTGGACGTAAGCGGAATCTTTAACTTGTTAAACTGTTTGCCCACTGGAGTGATTGTGTATCGTAATGATAGGTATTTAATTTCTTATTATACTGTAAGACTCTTAGAGAATTAAGATCTTTTTCGGAGCCAACCCCCCCTTCGCGCCTTTGGCGACCACGTGGTGCTCCGACGCGGAGACCTACACCCGATCTGAGCCGCGAGTCCCGTGCATGACATCGTATGTAAGCACTAACATGCGCGAAGCGCGCGGCTCGATGCGCGTGAGATCGTGCCCCGACCGCATAATAAGCTCGACGACCTATTCCTTACAGGGCAGCGCTGGGAGTGCACATACATTAAGCAATCAACTGTAATAATTTAATCTTCCAGTGGCGAACGCGTTAGGGAATGACTGATTCGGTGGGTTCGCTCCATGTGGGTCGGCATAGCCTCCGAGGAGGTGGTTAATTACCTTCGAAGGTACGAAGGTATTCTGAATTTCATAAGGGTGAGACATTTTTTACGTAACTTAACTTGATAACAGTTAAGGATAAGTCGCTTACGTGAACATAAGCGGAATCTTTATACTGTTTGCCCACTGGAGTGATTGTGTGGATGTTTACGTTCTTTTATAAAATCGTTCTGCATTAAAAAATGTCTCACCCTTATTATGAAATTCAGAATACCTTCGTACCTTCGAAGGTACGAACGAAACCTTATTACGAATTAAATTAATTACAATATCGTGACGTTTGGATAACGATACCAGGTGAGGAACCCTCGGATCGGCTGTCATGCATGTATGAAGCGCTGAACAAAGATTTTCGAATTTAAAAAAAATTGTCGACAATGTATGAAACGAATAGACCGTGATGTTTGGTTCACGATACCAGGTGAGTGCGACATTTTTTTATTACATTCCAAAAATTTCAGAGTCGTGTAGAAGCGGGTTCTGCGGGTTCACGACTTGTTCTATGCCGAATAACATGCGCCATTATTGCTAACTTTAAGCCGCAAAATTATCTGAAATTCCCCGCTCCTCCCAAACAAGCCGTGAAACACACCGATATGGGAAATCAGCAAGCCCGACGCATGGCCTCAGCGGCAATCGGAGAGGTCGAATCCGGGAATGTCGTTGACGAGTCTGTCAGCTCGCCTATTCGAAAATCTCCGCTGGCGCCTTTAACTTACGGGTGGGTTGAGGCCGTTTCCTGATGCAGGGTGTTTCTTTGTTGTTTTCGACTTGTTCAACAGCTGAGGTCAAATCATATCTTCTCTGCTCTTTACAACCAGCCCCCAGATTTCAATGGTACCCAATGCTCCGTCCACAATACAATCAACGAGGACCTTCCAACCCTCGCCTGAACTATCTGGTTGGCCCGAAAGTCCAATACTGGTCCCTGTTGCTATTAACTGGACACAGGGCGGCAGCATCGTAGAAGTTGAAGGTAGTTTTGATAATTGGCAGTCGCGCCAGGCTCTGCATCGAAGCGGTAATCGAGAATTCGCAATTGTCAAGATGCTACCGCCAGGGGTGTATCAGTACAAGTTCATCGTCGATGGAGAATGGAAATATGCACCGGACCAGCCAGCAATGTATGACGAAATGGGCAATGTCAACAACGTATTGGAAGTGCAAGAATATGTTCCCGAAATCTTGGACTCATTAGACTCCTTTCTTGCTCCCTCGAGCCCGCCGGAGAGTTACAACTGCGCCTTATTCATACCGGATGACTTCGCCAAAGAGCCTCCCACTTGTCCACCGCATCTCCATCTTACGCTTCTCAACATGCCACAAATACCCGATGCACCAAATCTGCTACCCCGCCCCCAACATGTTGTACTCAACCACATATACAACGACAAAGTAATGAATATGGGAGGAATGCAAGTGATAGGTACGACACATAGATACAGATCAAAGTACGTTACCGTGATCTTTGTGAAGCCCTAGTGTTGGCAACATGTTGGGGCTACAGTCGTAACAGCTGAAGTTCGCAAGTAAGACACCATAAACCTCGAGCTCTTAAAGTTCTTTGCTAGCTACCTAGCAAATGTAATAAACACTTGTAAATGTGCGTCATAGAGAGCATTCCAAGTGTAAAACCTATACGATTGGTTGTCAAAACTCATCTGAAGCAACCAGAGTTTATATGTGTTGAAGCACAAATACATACAAAGGTAAGTGCTTCAAAGGTTAGGTTACATTTTTACCAAATAAAGATGCACATATTCTCAGCTAGCTAGAGTATCTATACGTAGTCATATGAAATAGACTCCCTCGTGGACGGGAATTTATGATACCTCATAAGATAGGGGAGAGTTCCAACCGTTGATTTCGAGCCCTAAGGAACTCGAAAAGAACTCGACCGGCAAAAGCGACGTCTTCAGCCGTCGTGTATTCTTCAGGACTGTGACTGATACCGTCTACACATCTTACAAATAACATTCCGATTGGACAGGTTGAGTGTAAGGCAAGAGAGTCATGGCCAGCACCACTGATGAGAGTGGAAACGTTGCTTTGCAAATACTCATCTCCTGCATTGTCGTGGCGCTGTGCTCCAATTATTGCCTCGTTGAGTGCTTTTGTAAGTTCAATATCGCAATTAGCTGCCGGAGCTTCGTGCTTCAGATCCACTCTGCAAATCATGTCACGTTTTAGACAAGCACGATTTACAGCTTCTGTAACTCTTAACACAACGCCTTCCCTCTCATGATTGCTTCTTGACCGTATGTCAATTGTAAAATTTGTATTACTTGATATCACGTTGCTTGACCCGGGCCAGATGCGAATTTCTCCTACCGTGCAGACCAACATTGTGCCCCCATCTGATACTTGAGCTTGAGTCTTGCAAAAAGTTTCGATGAAGTGTATAATTTCAGCTGCGCCGGCGACTGCATCCTTTCTGGTTGACATAGGTACTGTCCCAGCGTGACCTTGGGTGCCATGGACGCTGACTGTTAGTCTAGTCTGGCCAGATATAGCGGCCACTGGTGCAACGGATTCCCCGCGCGTATGAAGCACGGGACCTTGTTCAATGTGTACTTCAACATAAGAAGAAATGGTGTCAGATATGTTTGCAGTTAATATGGACTGTCGCGAACCTTTAAAACCGCCATGCCTGAGAGCCTGCAGCATGCTAATACCATTCTCATCGGTTGCATTATCGGCGCTTTCAGAAAGTAACCCGACCATGGCGCGGCTGCCAAGAAAAGTACTGGAAAAGCGGACACCTTCCTCATCAGAAAAGGCAACTACTTGTACAGGGCCTGGGATCTGCTGGCCAAAAACAATTGAGTTGAGGGTCAGAGCCTTAACGCTGGAAATGCCGACGAGCACCCCTAGAGTTCCGTCGAATTTCCCTGCATCTTTTACCGTGTCGATGTGGGAGCCAACAAGTAAGACCTTTTGGTTTGGGGTTGCCCCTTCGAGTCGTCCGTGCACGTTGCCTACTTCATCAACCCAAGTATCCATTCCGCCTTCACGCATCCACGACTCAACTTTATCCATCGCAAGCCGCGATGCAAAGCTTAAAAACGTGCGCTGTAAACTACCATCTGTAGCATCACTTACGGCGCCCAAGGCCAGCAGATGGTCCCAAGTTTCATTGTCAAGTGCCCGAGCTGCTTCATCACAGAAGGCCGAGGTGCCAGCGAGGAAAAGAGTTAAAGCGAAGACGAAAACAAATACAAACTTTCTCGTGTGTGATAGGGAATGCCGAAGCATTTATCTTTACCCAGACGATGCGTACTGAGGAGGCGGATATGCGCTGATGTTCACAGCCTTTCTTAAGTGTTGGTTGGACTGCTCTCGAAACAGACGTGATGTTTACCTTCGTATTTTCCTGTAAAACTGATCAAGATTTGTTCTGTATTATATGAATATTAAACATGGGGTTGTAAGGCCTAACTATTGCCCCCTAGCTAGCTAGTCGAGGGTTAGTTTAATTTTGAACGTAACTTATTATATATCAATAAGGATGGGAATTTTTTTCCGTAACTTAACTTGATAATCGATAATGATAAGTCGCTTATTAGGTGAACATAAGCGGAATCTTTATACTGTTTGCCCACTGGAGTGATTGTGTGGATCGTAATGAAAGAGAAGAGTGTCGCTAGAAAATGCTTTAATGAAATGGCAATGTGGCGCTGTAACCAATATCTAATATCTGACTGAATTTTACGTTCATATATAATCGTTATGCAGAAAAAATGTCCCACGCACCATATATTGAAATTCAGAATACGAACTGTTAAGATTTATCAAGTTACTGTATGTATGAAAAAAATGTCTCATCACCCTTGCTTGCTTACTTATTACTTATTATTATGATATGAAAATCAGAATATATCTTCAAATAAATAAATAAAATAAAGGATAATATAATGATATATAACATTATTTCGTAATAAGTTTTTCGTTCGGATTATAACGCGTACGACGCCAGAAATAGGAAGCTAGCTAGATGTAGGTTGGAACCCGGATAAAACAGGTTTGGATAAAATGTGCAGAATGCCTCTCACTCTTAGGCAATTAAAGCTCTTCCGAACGTCAGTCGATAAATACCATTAACCTTCGTCTCGAACAGGAAAAAGCATCCAGTGCTTTTTGCGAGGCACAAGAATGGCAGCCTGCAGTGCGAGTTCTGTCCAATTCGCGGTCGCTCTCGCCGGAAAGAAATCCTTCCGGAAAGATTTTCGAGGCACCCGGATCACCGTACGCTCTCGCTTTGCCGAAGCTCGGCGGATTAAATCGAAGGCGAGCGCCCCAAGATTACGTAAATTTCTCCCCGTTTTGCCAAAAAAGTAGCAATCGCGTCGCGACCCCTTGGTTTGACTCGCTGCATCGATAAGCCGCTTTTCCGGCCACTTTACCGTCGCGTGGTGCCCTCTCCTCACCGTGTCACCCCTAATAATTCCACATCCAACTCGACAGGCTGCCCGCCGCAATCTCGTCGTACGCGCATCTGATGTAGATGATGAACTCGCCGCCGTCTCCGCAGCAGTAGAAGTGAGTATCCCATCATCTCGAATGTTTTGCTGCCACTCTCACGCTAGCATTTCGAACTGTTTTGTACGTTCGGCATTTTGGCCTGGATGTATCCCGCAACCATCACGGTTCCTCCGCCCGTCTTGGCGTACTACTCGATCCGAAATTTGCCGCTCACGATTTTATAATTTCTCTATATGCAGGCTCTCCGTCTTGAAAATGAGCGCCTGAAGAATTCACTGGATCCCTCATCAGTGGTAAGACCTGGCCCCGTTACCCGCGGCTTGAAAGAAACTCACGGCTCGTTTTTTCTGACAAATTATTTTTTATCATCGTTCAGGTCGATCAGGCTGGGACGAGTGAACAAACCCCCGCAATCAATCCATCGCCGCCAACGACTTCGGCGAACCCCGCCCCTGCGGCGACCCCCTCCCCTGCGGCACCCCCCGCCCCTGCGGGGCCTTCTCCCGCACCCGCGCCTTCACCACCTCCTGCGGCCCCTTCCTCAGCTGTCCCGCAAGCCCCACCTTCTCCTACTGCACCAGCGCCCCCAGCAGCGCCCCCAGCAGGCAGCGATTTTGCTCCTCCTCCTGGGGCATCTGTAGCAGCGGCCGCGCCACCTCCCCAAGAACCGAACGCTTTCATGGCGGCTGCCGGCGGTGGTGCGAATCGCCCTCCAACTGGCGGCCCAGCCCCGGCCCGTCCTGGCGGTCGACTTGACCCACAGCAGATTAAAGATTTCGACCCCGTTACCCCAACGAGGGCGAACACCAAACCCATATATGGTGCAGAAATTAAACCAATCAACGAACCCAAGAATCGCTTTGAGACCTATCAATATCCGCCCATTACTGGCGACGGCTGGGGCATCACTGCGCTGGATGATACATTGAACCAGTACCGCGACCATCTCGGCTATCGATGGTCAAAGTATTGTGGACTGCGAAATGCAATCGACGAAACTGAGGGAGGGATCGAAAAATTTTCTCGAGGATACGAAGTCATGGGTTTTACCCGGAATGAGCAGGGTATCACTTATCGTGAGTGGGCGCCAGGCGCCAAGGCAGCGTGCCTTTTTGGGGACTTCAACGGCTGGTCCACCGGAGCTGAGGGAGTTTGGATGACGAAGAATGACTATGGTGTGTTTGAGGTTTTCCTGCCTAACCTTGCGGATGGATCTCCCGCTATTCCGCATGGCACACGCGTCAAGGTTCACCTGGAAGTCGAGGGTCAGGAGCCTGTTGACAAGATCCCCGCGTGGATAAAGTTTGCAGTTCAGGCTCCAGATGAGATCCCTTTCAATGGAATCTATTATGACCCGCCACCCGAGGAAGTGTATCAATTTAAGTATGCACGACCCAGGAGCCCGGACGAGCTCCGAATCTATGAAGCTCACGTTGGCATGTCGTCTATTGAGCCAAAAATCAACTCTTATGTTGAGTTCGCCGACGATGTCATCCCCCGAATCGCTCAGCTCGGTTACAATGCCGTGCAGCTGATGGCTGTACAAGAACACGCATATTATGCGTCTTTTGGATATCACGTCACAAATTTCTTCGCCGTATCTTCGCGGTGTGGCACGCCAGATGAGCTCAAGTACTTGATAGATACAGCACATTCTTATGGCGTCGCCGTTCTCATGGATATTGTCCACTCTCACGCATCTTCCAACGCCACTGATGGAATAAATATGTTTGATGGAACAAATGGGCAGTACTTCCACGATGGTCCTCAAGGATACCACTGGATGTGGGACTCGCGTTGTTTCAATTACGGCAACTGGGAAGTATTGCGATTCCTGCTCTCAAATCTCCGATACTGGATGGAAGAGTTTAAATTCGATGGTTTTCGCTTTGATGGCGTTACGTCGATGATGTACGAACATCACGGCCTACAGATGGCCTTCACAGGAGATTATGGCGAGTATTTTGGCATGGCAACCGATGTCGACGCCATGGTATATCTCATGCTGGCTAATGATATGCTCCACACCCTTTACGCTGGGAACTGTGTCACCATCGCTGAAGATGTTTCTGGCATGCCAACACTCGCTCGGCCTGTGAGTGAAGGCGGTGTTGGCTTCGACTACCGTTTGCAGATGGCGATTGCAGATAAATGGGTCGAGGTTCTAAGTGAGTGGGGCATGGATGATGCGTGGGATATGGGTAACCTCGTCCACACCCTTGAGAATCGCAGGTGGGGTGAAAAATGCGTCTCGTATGCCGAGTCTCACGATCAGGCACTGGTCGGTGACAAAACCACTGCGTTTTGGCTCATGGATGCTGCTATGTACACAGATATGTCCACTTTAACACCGGACACCGCAGTCATCACTCGCGGAATAGCTCTGCACAAAATGATCCGCCAGCTCACCATGTGTCTTGGTGGAGAGGGATACTTGACCTTCATGGGGAACGAGTTCGGGCATCCAGAGTGGATTGACTTCCCACGCGGCGATCGTATCGAAGCTTCAACTGGAGAATTCGTCCCAGGAAACGGAAATTCGTATCACCTCTGCCGTCGCCGGTTTGATTTGGCCGACATGGACCACCTCAGGTACAAGTACCTTAATGCGTTTGACACAGCAATGAATGACGTTGCGGCGAGGTTCAAATATCTTTGCTCAGACCACCAGTACACCAGCTTGAAGTGCGACAATGACAAGATTATAATCGTTGAGCGAGGAGAGTGCGTTTTCGTATTCAACTTTCACCCTGTCAACTCTTATGAAGATTATCGCATTGGCCTGAAGCACGGGGGCCCCTGGAAGCTCGTTCTCTCATCAGACAACCCAGAAATGGGGGGTTACTCAAATCTTTGGACATATACCTGCCCAGAAATCTTGTCTGAAGAGTGGGACTTCAATAACCGACCCGCATCCATGTGTGTATATGCACCAGCGCGATCTGTCTCTGTCTACGCACCATCTGAGAGTGTCCGAATGAAATACGGCGCATGATTTTATTCCCATTGGTTGCGAGCACGGACGCTGATTCCTGAGTCTTTGCACGTTGCCGTTGTGCCCTCTGGCATATTCTTCTAAAGTCTATGGCTCCGAATCACATCGGAAGTGTTCATCGTTACTTAGGGATCCTCGCCGTTATTTTGGAAGGTGGAGGTTTGGACTGACCCTGTGTGTTTCGTTTCGTATGGCTAACAAAATGCGTTGTAAAACAATTCGATGCCAAAAGATTTCAACCAAATTATATGCATCATTATATATGCATATAATATGCATCTTCTTATTTCTTCACGTTGTTTGTTTTTAAGCACAGAGGCCTCCTTCTCAAAATAGTCTCATTCTCTGACAGGAAGATAACTTCTTCAGTTTCAGATTTGTCCATCTTGCGTGTTCTTATTCCTTGAATCACTTCTCTCCCAATGCTGCTTGGACACCTTCTTCACAATGCCCTGGAAGCAGAGTATAAATAACGAGAGGAGACGTAGTCGAAGGTTCAGTGCACAACAGAAAAAAATGGAGGCAGCTTACCATGAAATACGGCCCTTTTCTCGCAGGCGGTGCTTTTGAAGCTTGTTTCTTTATCGACAACAGAGCCGCATTTAGGACATCCTGTGGAAGAATTGACAGGAAAGACTTAAGCTGACTGTCAAACTCATCCTCTGATAAAGTCCCTTCGCTGGAGACACAAATTTCTTTGACAAGCCGATTCACGGTGTTCGGGTCAACCAACTGCCTGATCTTATTGCGCTCGTTTTGGGCGCCTTTTGATTTCGTCATTTTCTTTGATTCGACAAATTCCTTGCGCTTGCAGTCTTCTATGGATACTTTGCGACCACGGAAAAGAGTGCCGTGATACGTTTTTGCTTTTTTCGCCGCCTTCCGAGTTTTAAAGTCAACGAAGGCAAAGCCTTTGAACTTTTTGTTCGTCTGTGCACCTCCAGCTAGCCTGACCGCGTGGATGTCTTCAGCACAACCACTTCTCTTCAGGATTGTCTTTAGCCATGGTACTATATCCTCCACCTTTGTGTCATACGGCAGCTGGCCGAGAAAAAGTGTCGTAAGCTCGGAGGACCCTTCCTGCTTTACGCGCTTGCGTGTATGTTCCGGCGCATCATCCGAATATTTTCGTTTGATAGAGAGTAGGGGGTCGGATTGTTTCATCTATGAGAGCCGTATCTTCACCTCGCCGCTGTTTGCTGAGAGTTTATGAAGCGCCGTACACTTTGTGGGGTGCTGTGATTTTTTTGAGGCGCTCGTGATCACGCCAATAAATATTTGGCATCTCTCATATATTAAATATATATTTATCTATAGATATCTTCGTACGTATATATATTATATCATACAAGTACATATTATATTAAATATAGACATGATGACATATATGTATATATATATTACTAGTCATTTTGCTGATAGCTTCACGTGTAATAACCGCAAGCTAGCTATATTATGACGAAACTAATATACCATTATCGCTATAACGCCAGTCGGTTGCAAATACTGAAATGTGCCACGCGCCAAACTTCACAAATATCATTATTGATAAAATAAGTTTTAATAATCAGTGATAGATGATGTATGTATTAAAATAAAATAAAAAATACATAAGATTTTAATAATTTTACGTAATTTTAAATAAATACAGCTGAAAATTTGTTAGGGGAGAACATAAAAATATCATAAATCTTATTAAGATCTTAAGATCTTATGTTCAAAAATACGAAAGTATCAGATATATTCGTATCTATTCTACAGAAATATCGGCGTATTTACAGTTACTAACAGAGCATTTCACGTAACGTAACCTCCAGAACTACGTATGACTTTAACAGGCAAACGGTTAGGCGACGCTTCGGCTTCCATGTATGAGAGCAGTACGGTATAATAAACCCTCGTTTTCTATGGGCGGTTTAACTTGAACTTTTGGCGGTCTAATTATAATGGCGCACAGAGTAAACAGTCAGACTCTTAAAAAAGCCTTTATACTTGTATATACTAGATACATACAAATTTACATATGATATTTATATATATGATAAGAATATCTATGTCTTTAATAAATATAATAATCAAGCAATTAAGCAAGTAATAATAAGTAATTATATATCTGGTCCTTATTATACATATCGTAAGTGTGGACTTTATTTTTCATCTTCTATCTTCGCCGTCGTCTCAGTTCGAAACCCTCAGATCAGATCCGGAGTTTCGTAGGAACTCAAGAGTTGTGTTCAGAGGAGCACCAGTCATTTCGCCCAAGCCGCAGAGAAGTCATACATAGTGAAAGTCCATCGGGCGCATTGAATATCACTGACCCTGACTTT
>MDSW01056430.1_pt1 | contig 21493 bp, 17 predicted proteins | sample 811171 | NCBI WGS metagenome assembly MDSW01 (sample SAMN05326641, study PRJNA326480) | marine metagenome | isolation source: seawater | place: Atlantic Ocean: North West | collected 2012 | reverse complement strand
ACTGGTCCCCATACGACCGCGTTGGCGTGGTGAACGCCGATCCTTAAGGACTTTTGCCGGCGCATCTCTCCGCCCACCCCTTGCTTTCAATCCCCGCCCTCTACGCCTTTGAACTCCGCTTCTGACGCCTTTGAACTCCACAGGTTCCCCCCGACGCCGCTCGGCGTTCCCGCGCAGACGCTCACTCGGCGGTGCGTCCTCCTCGACGGCATGGTCTCCAGCGGCGAGCTCTCGAGCCCGCGATCGCGCGAGGAGTTTAAAGAGGATCTCCGAGAGGAGTGCGCAAAGTGCGGCATCATCGACGCGATGGTCGTACCGCCGCCGCCGCGGGAAGCGATAGACGCGGGCGATCCCGGACGCGCGTACGTGTCGTTTCAGGCGGAGTGCAGCGCGCGCGCGGCGAAGGACATGCTCAACGGACGGGTCTTCGACGGCCGCGTCGTCGCCGCGTCGCTCGCGTCCGACGCGGAGTTCGAGCGCGCGAGGAACGGCGAGTGGCTCCCGCCGCGGCCGCCGCCGGGCGATCCGTCTCTGTGCGGCATCCTTCGCGTGCGCGGGATGCCGCCCGAGGCGACCAAGGCGGACGTCGTGAACTTCTTCTACGGGATGGGCGCGGAAGAGGACAAGGTGAAGATCATCATCGCGCCCGGGATGGCGAACCTCGCGGGCAGCCATCCCGGGGCGATGTCCACGGGCGAGGCGTTCGTGGAGTTTAGCGGCGACGACGCGAACATTCAGCAGGCGGCGCTGAAGGACCGCGCGGTGCTGGGGGGGAAGCCGGTGTCCGTGTTTCGGTCGTCGTTGGAGGAGGTGCAGAGAGTCGCGCTCATGGGTCGGACGATGATTTGATCTGATCTGATGTTGGCGTTTGATGGGTCGATGGCGTAATGCGGATCCATACTTCCATAGCACTACGTATGATATCAACGCACGACGCGGTACAGAACCAAGCGCTCTCGCCCTACGACCGCTACAGCTTGTATATCCTCGCGCGCCTCTTCCCGCCTTCGTTCCCGTCCGCGTCCACGGGAACCCACTCCAGCGAAACGTCCAACGCGCGGTGATCGTTCCGCGCGGCGTCGCACTTCGCCATCCCCACTCTCACCTTCACCCCGTGCGCGGGGCGCGCTTCGCCGCCGAGATCCGATTCCGATTCCGATTCCGAACCGCCGCCGCCGCCGCCGCCGCCCGTCGTCGCGAGGCACCCGTCCGGATGCAAAAATATCGGCTCCGGGAAGTGCAGCATCGCCTGCGCCCAGTGCGTCTTCTCCTCGTACGGACTCGTGGACAGCGTCGTCGGCGCGTCGACGCAGAACCGCGCGCTGAACTCCGTGTCGAACCACAGCACGACGCCGTGGCAACTCACCGGGCCGTTAGGGTTCGGGTCGGAATCGCCCGAGAAGCCGTCGGCGCCTCGGCCGCCGCCCGCGCGCGCCGACGCGTCTTCTTCGTCGCCGCGGACGCCGTCGCCGCGCGCCGTCAAGACGCACTCCGACGACGTGAACTCCGTGTCCTTCACGGTCATCGTCGCGAGGTCGAGCCTCTGGACTTCCGCGGAGGATGTCACGACGTGCTCGCCCTTCACCGGGCACACGACCGCGAAACCAGAGCGCGCGGCGTCTTGGATTAAACGCGACTGCACCTCCGGCATTCGAAACCCGTACACGTCGTCCCAGAACGGGAGGCTCGTCGCGTTGCGGCCGAACCCCGCGACGTGAATCGTCGCGACGTCCGGGAGCACCGCGCCGCCGGGCTTGAGCAGCGCGTCCCGCGCGGCGATGACGGTGTCGAGCATGGACTCGTACAGGAGCCCGTATCCCATCCACTCGGACACCAAGACGTCGAATTTCGACGTCGACCCGTCCGCCGCCGCCGCGCGTAATAACCCGCCGCCGCCGCCTTCTCCTTCTTCTTCTTCTTCTTCTCGAAGCAACTCCTCCAGCTTCCCGTGCACGATCGTCACCTTATCCGACAATCCGTTATCCCTCACGTTCGCGCGCGCGACGTCCGCGATCGCGGCCGCGCCGTCGACGCCGACGACGCTCGCGGCGCCGCCTCTCGCGGCGAACATGGACAAGATCCCCGTCCCGCAGCCGACGTCCAACACCGTCGCGCCAGCTGTCAGCGTCGGGTTCTTCTCCAACGCGACGCGGTACGCGCGCGTCCGAGGGACGTCGTCGAGCATCGTGCGGTGGATGTCGAACGCGGCGTACGAGCTGAAGTACCCGTCGTCGACCTCCTGGACCGCGGTCTTATTAGGGCCGGGTGGCGGCCGACGCGCAGCCGGCGGCCGACGCGCGGGCGGCGGCGGCGCGGCGGCGACGCGGGAGCCGCCGAGAAGCGCCAGACCGACGTTCGCCGGCGCGTCTTCGTTCACGTCCACCCCGAGAGGCGTTTCCCCGAGCTTCCCGGCGAGCTCGAGGACGCGCAGGCGCATGGCGTCGCGCTCGGCGCGCGCCGCCGCGAGCGCCGCGCGAAGCGTCGTGGCGTCCGCGTCGGCGTCCGCATCGTTCGCGTTCGCGTTCGCATTCGCATTCGCCGCGGCTTTCGCCCTGCGCTCCAGCTCGTCGTCGTCGTCGTCGTCGTTCACATCGCCGCCGCCGCCCTTGACGTACTCTTCCCAGTCGAACAGCAACGGGTCGTTCTCGAGCGCGGGGACGAGGTACTTCTCGTCTCGATGCTTCCCCGCGGCGATGCCTTCGATCGCAACCTTCGCCGCCGCCGTCGCGTCGCCGTCGCCGCCGCCGCCGCCGCCGCCGCGTTCGCGCTCCGCCGCGACGCTTCGCGCGTAGTTCAGACACTGAATCACGCCGTAGAAGTCGAGGTCGTTCGCTCTCACGATCGCGCGCAGGTCGAACCCGTGCGCGTTCGCCGCGTGCGTCAGCGCCGCGGCGGGCGTCGGATGTAGGACGCCGCCGCCGAAGACGCATCGCGTCGCGCGATCTTCATCGTCCTCCTCCTCCCACTCCGCGAAGTCGCCCTCGTCCCCGGCGGGGTAGTCTGGGTTCTCGTCGTCGACGTAGTCGTCGTGATGATGAGACATCGCGAGCGGCGTCCTTCGCTCGCGACCGCGCGCGGGGGTCGAGGCGCTCGCGGTGTGATGGCCGATCCGCGCGCGCCGACATTTTATTACACAGCTGTGCGTTTCGTCGCGCTCGAGCGCGAGCGGAGCGCGCGACGACCCGACGACCAGCCTCGGTCCGTCGTCACTCGCGACGTCGCCCCGGCGCGCGGCACGAGCGCGCGGACGCGATGGCGCCGCCGCCGCGGAAGATTAAGCTCCGGAACAAGGACTTCTTCGAGGTGGGTCCTATCGCGCGCCGCGTCGTCGTCGATCCTCGCGCGTCCTCGCCTCGACGCGCGATCGTCGCGCGCGTCGTTGCGCGTTTAGGGTTGATCGTTCGATTCCATCTCGAAGCCGCCTCCCTCCGGTCTCCTCTCCTCCCTCCCTCCCTCTGACGCGCGGCGTCCTCCATACCTACCCTCGCCCCCACCACCGCGACGAATAGAGCGATGAGTACCTCCGCAAGCTCGAGGGCGTGACGTCCCGCCTCGCGGGCGCGTTCCCCGGTCAGGACCCGACGTCGCGCGAGGACGTCGCGAAGACGATCATGGAGATCCTCCAGGGGCACGAGGACACCCTCGGCGCGTCCTCCCCGACGCCGCGGCCGATGATGAAGCTCCCGGCGCGGTGCTTCCGCGACCTCGCCCCGGGCGGCGCCCTGTTCGTCATCCTGAAGCGGTGCTTAAGGCGGAAGCACGAGGGACGGTGGCGGCGGTTCGACTGGCAGAGCGAGCACAAGAGACGAGAGTTCGTCGGGATGATGGTCGAGTGCGAAGACGACCTGCGCGCCAAGGGGCTCCTCGGTCACGCGAAGATCCACGTGTCGTCGGACGTCCCGGCGGAGAAGCGCGCGGAGTTGACGCGCGCGATCGCGGCGTGCGGCGCGGTCGCCGCGGTGTCGCAGTACGAAGACGGTGTCACTCACGTCGTCCACGAGGAAGACATCGCCGCCGCCGCCGCCGCGGCGGCGGCGACGAGCGACGTGCTCGTCCTCGGCGTCCTCGGAAAGGAAGCGCACGTGCACTACACGCGCCACCCGGGGAGTTACGACGCGTGGATATCGCTGTCGAGCGCGCAGGCGAACGCGGCGGTGGGGTCGAACTTGACGTCGCCGCCGCCGGATGAGTTCGAAGACGACCCGAACCTTCGGCTGGGGCTCTCGCGACGCGCGGAGCCCGCGAAGCATGTCATCGCCGCGTGGTTGTTAGACAGCGCGCGGTTCAACGAGTACTGCGAGGAGAGCGATTACGCGTGGGAGGACCCCGCGGTGCGCGCGATGCGCGCGATGCGCGAGGCGGCGGAGGCGGCGACGCGGAACGCGATGGACGCAGTCGCCGCCGCCGCGTCCGCGGGCGCCGCGGAAGCCGCGGGGCCCGGCGCCGGGGCTTCGCCGAGCGTCCTCGGGGAGAAGCGCCCCGCGGTCGACGACGCGGCGGGGACGAACGAGGAGACGACGGCCGCGAAGAAGAGGGCGTTCGCGCCGAAGAGCGAGGGCGGGGAGACGCTGGCCAGCGCGAGGCTCGCGGAGCGATTAGGCGCGAACGTCGTTCGGAGACAACTCACGACGCCGCACGCGTGCGTGGACGACGCCGCGGCCGCGAGCGCGGGGACGCCGCGCGATCCACCCGGGGAACCCGTGGTCGGGTACCACGGGTACGTCAGCGTGGGGGGCGTGATGATGAAGCCGCCGAGAGGGTCGACGATGGAGAACATCTCGAGGGGGCAGACGCCGGCGGCGAGAGACGCCGCCGCCGCGGTGGAAGCGTTCGCGAAGACGGCGACGACGTCCGCGCTCGCGGAGGCGGAGACGACGATAGAGACGGGGACGGGAACCGAGGTGCGGTATTCGATCCCCGAGCACTCGGGGTGGTTCGCGTGGGGGCGAGACGAAGTGAGCGATTTCGAGAAGGACGCGCTGCCGGAATTTTTCGGCGACGGCGGCGGCGGCGGCGGCGGCGGCGGCGCAAGGGAGACGTACTTGAAGATTCGATCGACCGCGATGGCGCGGTTCAACGCGCTGCTCTCGTCGGACGGCGCGAGCGCGCGGTTGTCGTTCGCCGCGGCGCGGAAAGGGTTAACGTGCGACGTCGACGCGTGCCAACGCGCGTACGAATTTTTTAACCGCTGGGGGCTGATCAACTGGTCCCCGGACGCGGCGGCGACGGCCGCGACGCCGGCGGAGGTCGAACCCGGCACCAACGCCGCCGCGGCGGCGATGCTGTACCGCTTCGACTACCGCGCGAAGCGCCGAGATGGCGGCGGCGGCGGCGCCGACGACGCGGCGGTGGGGGGGCGCGTCTGCGTCGGATGCGATCGCGCGCTCGGCGGCGTGGGGAGAGTCTACTACCGCTGCGCGGATCCGCCCAAGGGCGCGGTGGTTCCCGGCGGCGGCGGCGACGGCGCCGGCGACGGGCCGATCGACGCGTGTGTGAAGTGTTTCACCGGCGGCGTCCTCCCCGACGGCGTCTCCGGCGCGTCGTTCGTCAGGAGGACGTCCACGAAGGAGTCGGAGAAGGAGGACGAGAAGGAGGCTGAAGAACGCGCCGGCGGCGCGGGGGGCGACGCCGACAAGGAGAACGGCGACAAGGAGAACGACGCGGAGAAAGAGGCGTTCATGTGGAGCGACCAAGAGACGCTGCTGATGTTGGAAGGGTTGGAGACGCACGGCGAGAACTGGAGCGACGTCGCCGCGCACGTCGGGTCGAAGACGGTCGAGGAGTGCGTCCGAAGGTTCGTTCGCTTACCGATCGAGGACGCGTTCATCGACGACCTTCAGAAGACCAAGTCGGGTTGCGGAGGCGGCGGCGGCGACGACGACGCGGTCCATCGCCCGTTCGAGCGCGCGCCGAACCCGGTGATGGCGAGCGTGTCGTTTCTCGCCGCGTGCGCGGGGCCGCGCGTCGCCGCCGCCGCCGCTCAAGCCGCGCTGGCGTCGCTCGACGACGAAGAGGACGCTCCGACCGCTCCGACGACCGCGACGACCGACGTAGACGGCGCGGATGACGGAGAAAAGAAACCACCCGCGCCGACCGACCCGCACTCCCTCGGCCCGCCGCCGCCGGTGACGGAGGATCGATGCCGCGCCGCCGCCGCCGCTAGCGTCGCCGCCGCGGCGAAGCGCGCGAAGCAACTCGCGGATCAAGAAGCGCGCGAGATTCAAAAGCTCGTCGTCGTCATCACGGAGAACCAGACGAGGAAAGTCGAGCTCAAGCTTCGATTCTTCGAGGACCTCGAGGCGGGGCTGAACCGCGAGCGCGAGCAGCTCGAGCGCCTGAAGCGGCACATCGCGGACGAGAGGGCGGCGAGCGCGAAGTTGAAGCGGGAGCGGGAGGAAGCCGAAGCCGCGGCGGCGAAGACGGACGAGCCCGCCGCGGCGTGACGTGACGACGCGCGCGGCGGATCGCGACGGACGGACGCGCGTTCTAATAAATTCGTCTACTGTGCGCTTAAGGTTACGTAGCCTCTAGGGTTGACTATCTATTGACGCGTCCCCCCTACTGATAAGGTTACCGTCTCGTTTTCGGCTCCGCTAGTTCCGAGATCTGGTTCCTCCCCCCCGGCGACGACTTCGCTCTCGCGCGAGTGCGTCTCTCGCTGCCACCGCAGCGCCTCGAAGTGCAACAGGTCGATCTCGTTCGCGATGATCTCGTAGTCGTCGTACCTCAGCTCGTCCATGAGCCGGTACTTGTCCGCGAGGATCTGCACGTCCTCGGGGAACCTGTAACCCGTGGACAACCTCGCCGCATTCTCCGCGCATCGACGCAAGCGCTCGCGCTCCTCGCAGAGCTTCTGCATCTCCAAGTCTAACATCTCGTCCGTCCCCGTGGTCGCTTCCTCTCGCTTCGCCTCGAGCAAGTTCGCGACGACGTCCGCGCCCTTCGCGAGCGCCTTTCGCTTCAGGGTCTGCTGCTCTTGCACCTTCAGTTTGAGTCGCGCGCGGACGCGGAGTATTCGATCGTCGATGTCCGTCTGCACCTCGCGCATCGCCCGCAGCGTCTCGTCCAGCGTCGTGAGGTGATCCTTCACCATCTCCTTGAGCTCCAGAAACTTCGGCGCGAGCTTTCTGCGCGTCCCGCGCGACGTCGCGTCTGCCTCCTCTCTCTTGTATTCCATCCACTGCTGCGTGAATTCCGTGCCGATGACGGCGATCGGGAGCGCCAAGAGAAGCAACGACACGACCATCGCGCACGACGCGACGAACTTCCCCTCCGGGTTGATCGGGACCACGTCGCCGTACCCCACGGTCATGATCGTCACGATCGTCCACCAGAACGAGTGCCATATGGATTTGAACGGGCTCTGCGTCCGTTCGCATCCGCTCGCGAGCGTCTTCCCGTCGGACGCGAAGAGTTGGTTTCCGTTGGTGCCGTCGCACGAGATGTCCGTCTTCCTCGAGTACACGTCCTCGTCCTCGTAGTAGCTCCCCTTCTCCGCGAAGTATATCATCGTGCTGAAGATGATGACCGTCATCGCGAGTAAAAAGATCATCATCGCGAGCATGTCGACGCTCTGCCTGAGAGAGTTGGTCACCACGGTGAACTTTCGGTTGTGCCGCCCGAGCTTCATGACTCGAAACACTCTGACGAGCCTCACCGTTCGGAACATCCGCGAGCTGTTCAGACCGCTGCCGGTGAAGATCAGACCGACGTAGAACGGCAAGATCGCGATGAGATCGATCGCGTTCATCGGGTCCTTCATAAACTTTTTCACATCCGGCGTCGACGATATCCGCAGCAGGTACTCGAGCGTGAAAAATCCGATGCAGACGCACTCCACGACGAACAGTTCAAACTTCCGCCGCGAATTATCCTCGAACTCGTGCGTGGTCTCCAAACAGAACGTCACGCTGCTCAGGACGATGAGAAGCAGGATGAACACCGCGCACGCGAACGCGAGCCGGGACGAGTGCGGGTCTTCGAAGAAGATCCACACGCGCCCGCGAAAGAGTCGAACCGCCTCGCCGAAGACGTCGCCGCGGTCGTCGTCGACGCTCTTGTTGCTCGTCGCCCTCGCCGCCGCGGTCAGGCGCACCGTCTTCGAACGAAACGGCGGCGGCGGTTTCGGCTCTATCGGTTTCGGTTCTATCGGTTTCGGTTTCTTCTCGCTCCCTTCCTCCTCCTCTTCCTCCTCCTCCTCTTCGTTCTCCTCCTTGGTCGTCGCGAGTCTCTCGAGGCGCCCCCACGACCGCGTCGGTTGCGTCGCCGCTCCGGGATGGAACGCGCCGTCGTCGTCTGGGTTCGTCAGCGTGAACGGCGAGACGTATCCGCGCACGTTCGCGTGCGTGTACACGTCGTGGATCACGTGCAATCGTCGCTCGTCCCTCATGGTCTCGGTCTCCATCGAGAACACGAGGTTCGCGAAGCGCGCTTTGAGCGAGGGCGCGCTTTGAGCGACGGCGTCGGCGTCGGCGGGCGCGTCCGACGCGCCGTCCGCGGCCGCGCCGTCGCTCGCGGCGGCGTCTCTCGGGCCCGGGTCCGAGTTCCTCCTCGACATCGTCTTCGTCGTCCTCCTCGACGAACCCGACGGCGTCCTCGCGTAGGGCGCGGCGTCGGGCGCGCGCGACGTCGGCGCGTCCACGCTCGCGAGCGACAGCGCGGGCAATCGTTCGGAGTGCCTCTTCCTGAGCGACGGCCTGGGCGTCGGCGCGGGTTCCTCCTCGCTCCTCGGGGAGAGGTCCACGGACGACCGCTGCGGGCTCAGTATGATCGGCATCGCGCGACTCCGTCACCCCCGCGGGCTCGCGCTTCGCCTACTGAGGACGACGACGGGCGGGGCGTTGACTCAGATCAGCAGCACGTGGCAGGCTGCGTTCGTTAAAAGCGCGGTGACCGTTTGCGAACTCGAATGTGTCGCGGTTCCGCGCGGCCATCTCGCGCGCACACGCGCGCGCGCCGGGTTCGGACGACGCCCGCCGCGATAATGGCCGCGGCGGACGCCTCCGAGGCGCCGCCGAGGAGGGGCGACGCGGAGATGGACGCCATCGCGGAGGAGGAACCCGCGGTCGCGGGTCCCTCGACGGCCGATGAGCGCGAGCCCCGCGACGACGACGCGGACGACGAGAACGAGGAGGAAACCCCGGACGCGCTCTTCGCGATGCTCACGCCCGCGTTCTTGGAGCACAAATCTCGCGCGTCGCTGGACGCGGAGGAAGCGCACGGGCTCGCGCGGATGCTCGCTGAGGTCTCCGACGAGGGCATCGCGGAGACGCAGGTGGACGGCGCGCTCGCGCTCGCGCGCAACGTCATCCGCGCCTTCCTCCGAGCGAACGCGGAGGGGGCGTCGTCGTCGGACGACGCGACGACGCGCCGGAGCCGAGCGAAACCGAAGAAGCGCACGCCGGAGCCGTCGCCGCAAAACGACGTCGCAGTGACCTCCTACGTCCCGTCCACGGCGGCGTCCGCGCACGAGGTGGCGCGCGCGGCGGCGACCGCGCGCGCGCACGAATCCGAGATTCGAGCGCTGGAGATGAAACACGCCGCCAAGCTGGACGCGCTCGCGGACGACCTCGCGGAGACGGAGGCGCACTGCGCCGCGCTCGCGACGGACAACGCGCGCCTCGAGGACGCGATGACGCGAGCGATGGAGGACGCGGCGGCGGCGCGGCGGGGGGCCCACGGCGGGATGATCGCGAGGGGCCCGGGCGCCGCGACGACGACGACGACGAGTCCCGGGACGGAGCGCGCGCGTCGCGCCGAGCTGGACGCCGCCGCGGACGCGGTGGACGCCGCGGACGCGGAGGCCGAGCGCGCGCGCGAGGAGTGCCTCGCGCTGAGAGAGCAGCTCCGCGACGCGAGGGAGGAGGCGGTCCGCGCGACGCGGAGGAAGGAGACCATCGAACGCGCGCGGCTGACGCAATTCGCGGATCAAGCGGAGAAGGACGCGCGCGTCGACGCGTTGCGGAAACAGCTGAAGGCGACGCGGAAGGCGCTGACGGCGCAGCGCGAGGAGACGGAGACGGCGCTTCGAGAGCTGAAGGCGGTGAACGACTTCGCGGAGCAGCGCGAGGTGGAGCGGTTGATAGAGGTGCGGAAAGAGGCGCGCGAGAAGGGGAAGGAGAATCTGCGGAGCGCGACGCACGTCGAGGCGGCGTTTCGAGCCAAGTGCGTCAAGGGGATGCAGGACATGCTGGAGGTAAACAAGAAGCTCGAAGCGCGCGTGCTTCAGGAGCGAGAGCGCAGGGTGACCGCCGAGGCCGAGGTCGGTCAGCTGAAGCGGACGCTGACGTTTCAGAGGACCGTCGGCGCGATGCAGAGCTTCATGCGACGGGGGAGGGTGGAGGACGTGGAGGACGAGGGCGCCGCGCGGATTTTGGACGACGCCGCGACGGTGATTCAACGGCGACACCGCGGGATCGCGGGGAGGAAGAAGGCGAGGGAGATGTGCCGGGAGATTTTCGAGGAGGATAGCCCGTACGACGAGCACGACGGCGTGGACGCGACGATCAAGGATTTAGTCGACGCGACGGTGGAGAGAGCGCTCGCGAGGGCGGGAGACGCGTAGCGCGGGTATTCGCGTTTTTTTGGCGTGGTTTTCGATTCGCGCTCGTTCGTTCGTTCGTTCGTTCGTTCGCTCGTTCGTTCGCTCACATCGTACTCGGTTATCGCCCGCCGTCCTACCCATGTTCGTTCATGAAGTCGCGAAATTGACGAGCAACCTTCATCATCGGATCCATGTGGGCGTCGTCCTCTTCTTAGTCGGACGCTGACGAGCCAGGCCGAGATGAGGTGAGATGATGAGACCAGATTTCAGTGTGACCCTCGGCGGTGGGAGCCTCTTGCTATCCTAACCTAACCTTAATTATACTCGTACCACTCCACGGTCTCGACCTCCGGGTGCTCCTCTTTATACTTCAACGCGTACGCTCTGATCTCCGCGTTCAGCCTGTCCTTCTCCTCCTTCGTCGCGAACACCCCGATCTTATGCTTCGGCTGTTTGATCACGACGTAACAGATTATGATCGCGCACAGCCACCGCATCGCGTGATTGATCCAGATCACGTACGGCTTGTGACAGCTCACGCCGACGGGGATGATCCACAGCAACCGCGACGGCGTCTCGCGCTTCGTCGGCGGCGCCGCGACGACCCACCCGGTCTGGCCGACGTCGCCGCCGCCGTCCTCCCACGACACCGTGGGCACCCCGGCGATTATTCCATCCTCATCCGCGCCGTGACACCGCGCCACGACGATCGGGTGGTCGATCCACGCGTGGTAGTACGCGCTCCAGAGCCACTCCCCGGGCTTCGTCTTGTGCACCGGACCGTAGCGGTTGTGGATCTGGACGTCAGTGAAGGTCGCGGTCGCGAGAACCTTGGCGCCCGAGCCGACGCGTCGCCACGCCGCCGGCGCGGTGAACGCGAACGCCGACGCGTTCACCTGCACGAGGGCCATTCCATACAAAAATAGTTCACCGGTCAGTTGAAAGGTGACGCGATCAAATGTTGAAACCGAGCGGTGGGTGAAAAAAATTTGTATAGAACGCACCTGCACGCTCGTCCTCTCGCCGATGTAAAATCCATCCTCGAACACCGCGAACGTGCGGTTCAGCAGGCTGGCGTCGTTCTGTCGGATCCCGCGGCGCGTGCTGAGGATCGCCGCGCGCGCGAGCTCGAACTTGTCCGCGTAGAAGGGCGTGTCGAGGTCGTACACGACGCCGACGTGACACCTGTCGCCGTCGCGCATCTTCCTACGGAACGACACGGCGACGTCGACGTCCAGCTTGCGGTGCTGCCCCGCGCCCTTGAGGTCGTGGCGCAGCGTCTCCACGCGCGCGGAGGACGTCGACAAGACACCGCGCGACGCGTTCGCGTGCGCGAAGAGGTCGCGCTCGCGGAGACCGAAGTGCCTCGCCGCCTTCTCGCGCGGCGTCCCGAGCGGTTTGGGCTTGACCGTGACCGGGAGGTCCTTCCACCGCGGGATCATCCCTTTCTTCCTCGCGGGCGGCGCGGCCGTCGGCGCGTCCGCGGCCGCGGCCGCGCCCGCGGTGGGCGGCGTCCGCGTCAGGAGGAGGAGGACGAGCGCGAGGAGGACGCGCATCGTCGCGCCCCTCGCCATCGTCGCCGCCGCGCGCGACGAGATTCTGACGTTGCATTCTGTTTGACGCCGACTTCAAAAAAATCGTCGTCGCGCTGGCACTGCTCGGGTCGCGTCACCGCACCGCGCTCATCGCGCTGCCCGTCATGTCGCCCTCCGCGGCCGCGCACCCGGCCTGGCGCGTCGCCGTCCTGCGCGCGCTCGAGAAGAACAAGGCGCGTCGTCTCTCGCGTCGTCGTCGTCGTCGTCGCGCCATCGCGCCACCGCGCGTCGCGTCGTCGCCACCACCCCAACCCTAGCCCTCCTCCGGTCCGTCCACGTCTTCGCTGACCCGACCCGCGCGCCCTCTCCACCCCCCGTCGTCGTCACCCTCCGCAGAAGCACATGCCGTACGCGAAGTACTTCCAGCTCGCGACGGTGAAGCCGGACGGCAAGCCCGCGAACAGGACCGTCGTCTACCGCGGCTTCCGAGGTCCGTCCCGGGTGCCGTCCCGTCGTCGGACGTCGATCGCTTCTCCGTCCGGTCCGACGCGTCTGATCCTCGTGACTGGTTCCCATACGACCGCGTTCGCGTGGTGAACGCCGTTCCTTAAGGACTTCGTCGTCCTCCTCCTCCTCCTCCTCCTCCGTATCTCTTCGCTCTCGATCCACGCCAGGCGACACCGCGGACGTGACCGTCGTGACGGATCTTCGAAGCGAAAAGGTGGCGCAAATACGCGCGAACCCCGCCGCGGAGTTCGCGTGGTATTTTCCCGACTCGCGCGAGCAGTTTCGAATCGCCGGCGACCTCGTCGTCGTGGACAAAGGCGCGTCCTGTCACACTGGTCCCCACGACCGCGTTCGCGCGGTGCACGCCGTTCCTTGAGGACTTTATCTCCCGGCGGTCGTTTCTCTCCGCCCATCTCCCCTCGGTTTCAAACCCCGCCCGCGACGCCTTTCGACTCCGCTTCCGACGCCTTTCGACTCCGCCCCGTCGTCGCTTCGTATGGGCAATTACCCTCCCCGTAGACGGCCCGGAGGCGCTCGCGGGCGAGCGACGGGCCGCGTGGAACCGGATGAGCCCCGGCGGGAAGGCGCAGTTCGAGTGGCCGACCCCGGGGTTCCCGCGGTTAGACGACGAGGAGGCGAAGGAGGGCGGCGGCGGCGGCGATCCGTTCGACGTGGACGACGAGAAGACGCGGCAAGGTTCGCCGGCGTCGGAGAATTTTTGTTACGTGGTGATGACCGTGAACGAGGCGCGTCCTCCCTCCTTCTCACACCAGACTGGTCCCCACACGACCGCGTCCGCGTGGTGAACGCCGATCCTTAAGGAGTTTTGACGTCCTTTCTCTCTTCCCACCCCTCGGTTTCGATCCCGGCACACCGCGATGCCTTTCAACTCCGCTTCTGACGCCTTTCGACTCCGCCCCGACGACGCTTCGCGCGGAACGACCCCGATCAGGTGGACCACCTGAGCCTTCGCACGAACCGGCGGTATCATCACGTGCGGAGCCGCGAGGAAGGCGCGGAGGGGGACGGCGGAGGGTGGGTCACCACGGAGGTGAACCCGTGAGCGGGGCGTAGCTCGCGGACGGCCACGCGAGCGCTCGTACGTCGTCGGCGACGCTTCATAGTCTACGGCACTTCCGGGACGAAACGAACAGAACTCTCCCAACTTCCTGTTTCGTTATCCCGAGATCTCCGAAACGACGGCTCCCTCGCCGCGGCGCGTCTCCCGCGCGCAGTCTCCACCGCACATGCGCTGCGCCCGAAGCGCGCTCAGAAGCACCGCCCGCGTGCTCTCTTTCGCGTCCTTCTCCGCGTCCGCGTCCGCCACTTCTCCGATCATGGCCAGCGCCGCGACGACGACCGCTCGCGCGCCGGTGACGTCGCCCGCGACGACGCTCGCGAAGCGCGCCTCTCGCCGATCCGCCGCGCTCGCGGCGCGCGCTCCTCGCGGCGCGCTCACGCGATCCTTCGCCGCGAGCAACGCGCCCGGGTACGCCCCCGGCGACGTCCACCCGTTCGGCGACGTCGTCGTGACCGCGTCCGAGAAGACCGCGGAGCTCGCCGCGGACGCGCTCGTGCTCTCGATGTGCGAGGCGGACGCGGCCGCGCTCACCGCGTCCGACGACGTCTTCGAATCCTACGGGAAGGGCCTCGCGGCGATCGTCCACGACGTCGCGACCGCGGAGGAGTTCAAGGGCAAGGCTGGGTCGAGCGCGTTCGCGCGCGTTCCCGCCGCGATGGGCCTCCCGTTCAAGCTCGTCGGCGTCGTCGGCGTCGGGAAAGCGGGCGAGATCGGCGCGGACGCGTGGACCGCTCTCGGCGCCGCCGCCGCCGCCGCGGCGAACAAAGCCAAGTGCGAATCGCTCGTCGTCGCCAAGTACTGGATGGGCGACGCGCCCGAGGAGTTCGAGACCAAGGCGCGCGCGATCGCGGTCGGCGCGTACCTCGGCGCGTTCGACGACCAACGCTTCAAGTCGGAGAAGCGGGCGAAGACGCTGCGATTAATCTCCGTCGCGACGCCAGCCGGCGCGGACGTCTCCGGCGCGCTGACGCGCGCGAAGGCGACCGCCGCGGGCGTCGCGCTCACGAAGCAGCTCGTCGCGGCGCCGCCGAACGTCGTGACGCCGACCGCGCTCGCGGACGTCGCGAGGGCGATCGCGGCGGAGTTTAAGGACACGATGTCGGTGAAGATTTTGGAGAAGAAGGATTGCGAGAAGCTCGGAATGGGGTCGTTCCTGGGCGTCTCCGAGGCTTCGGACGAGCCGCCGAAGTTCATTCACTTGACGTACACGCCCAAGGGGAAGAAAGCGAAGGACCTCACGAACGTCGCGGTCGTGGGCAAAGGCCTGACGTTCGACAGCGGCGGGTACAACATCAAAGCCGGCGCCGGCAGCATGATCGAGATGATGAAGTTCGACGTGCGTCCACTCGCCCGCCCGCGCGTCGTCGCCGTCGCCGTCGTCGCGACCACCACCACACGATCGTCCACGTCATCACATACTGACCAATCAATCATGTCCCTTCCTTCATATCACCATCCACCACGTCATCGATCGATAACAGATGGGCGGCGCGGGCGCGACCCTCGGCGCCGCGCGCGTCGTCGCGGAGACCGCGCCCCCCGACGTCGCCGCGCATTTCATCGTCGCGTCGTGCGAAAACATGATCGGCAGCCGCGGCCTCCGCCCCGGCGACATTCTCACCGCGTCCAACGGGAAGACCATCGAGGTGAACAACACGGACGCGGAGGGGAGGCTCACGCTCGCGGACGCGCTCGTGTACGCGGAGAAGACCGCGGGCGCGACGAAGATCGTCGACGTCGCGACGCTCACGGGCGCCATCATCGTCGGCTTGGGTGCGTTCGATCGCCAGGACACACGTTTTTCACCCACCCGCGGTTTCAACATTTGATCGTGTACTGTATCCCCGTTGGTCCCTTTCAAAAGAACTGACCGATGAACATTTTCGCGCCGTCGAATGTCATCGCCCGCGTCAGGCCCCGAGGTCGCCGGCGTGTTCACCCCCGACGACGGCATGGCGAGCGAGATCGACGCCGCGGCTCGCGACGCCGGGGAGGCGTTCTGGCGGATGCCCATGCGCGAGTCGTACTGGGAGCAGATGAAAAGCGAGATCGCGGACATGAAGAACACCGGGACGAGGGGCGGCGGGAGCATCACCGCGGCGTTGTTTTTGAGGCGGTTCGTCGAGAACGACGACGCGAAGTGGGCGCATCTGGACATCGCCGGGCCGGTGTGGGACGACAAGAAGGGCGGTGCGACCGGGTTCGGCGCCGCGACGCTCGCGTCGTGGATCTCGAACGCCGCGAAGTGATTGATGTCCACGGTGGCGTCGCGCGAACCGTTCGCTAAGTGACTGCATACCAATCGTCATTCATCACAATCATTCTCGGCTGTCGATCGTCCATCTCATCTCGTCAGCCATCACACGAGCCCCGCCAACACGACGCCGACGAAGAACGCCTTCTCCGCGAGCGGGTGATCCGACGCGGGAAGTATCCGGTGCACGCTGTCCCAGAACCTTCTCTCCCACCGCTTCACGACGTCGTTCGCCTCGTCGGCGTCGCGCGGCGCGGTCCACTCCCTCGGCGCGTACGGTTTCACGTACGCGTCGTACGCGCGCGGGCCGAGATCTCTCGGCAGCGCGTTCGTCTGCGTCAGGATCCACATCGTCCCCAGGAAGAACGCCACGGGCGTGAAGAGGTTCTTGAGGAGGAGCTTGAGGAAGTAGAACCACGCGAAGCCGTAGACGAAGCACGTCGCGAGGTCGCCGACGGGCGGAGCTTTCGACGAACGGCGACTCGCCGCGCGCGCGACGCCGGGGGCCGCGAGCGAGGACGCGAGGACGAAGAGCGCGGTCGGCGCGGCGACGCGGCGGCCGCGGTCGCCGCGGTCGTCGTTCCCGCCGCCTCCACCGCCTCCGCCGCCGCGGTTTCCGCCGCCTCCGCCGCCGCCTCCGTCGTACAAGGCGCGCGTCGACTTCTCCTCGGATCTCGCGAGCAGCGCGCGCGGGACGAGGGCGTCCCGCCGCGTCGACGCCGCGCGCGCGACGCGACGGCTCGACGCGCCGTCGCGCGCGAGAAGTCCTCCTCGAGTCGACGCCCTCGGCGTCGTCGACGCGTGCACGAGCGATCGCGTCATCGCGCTCGCCGCGCGCGCGATGGAGAGTGACGTTCCGATCGCGCAGGGTGCCTACAGCCAGAGAGCAGAAAAAATCTGCGGCGGCCAGCTGCAGAATTTCACAACAGAATCGCCGGCGCGGACTCGACGGCCAAGGCTCCGGGCGTCTCGCCGCCGCACCCCGACCACCCACCCGCGCGTCCGCGCGCCGCGAGACGTCGTCCGTCGCGTCATGACCGCGTCGGGCGCGCCGCCCGCGGACGCGAACGCGAAGAAACCCGCGACGACGACGCTCGCGATGGGTTTCGAAGGCTCCGCGAACAAGGTGGCCGTCGGCGTCGTGCGCTCCGACGGCGCGATCCTGAGCAACCCGAGGAAGACGTACATCACGCCGCCGGGGACGGGGTTCCTCCCCAGGGAGACTGCGGAGCACCACAGAGAGGTGATCCTGGACCTCGTCCAGGCGGCGCTCGACGAGGCGGGCGTCGCGCCGAAAGATCTCGACGTCCTGTGTTACACGAAGGGGCCAGGGATGGGCGCGCCGCTCGTCTCCGTCGCCGTCGTCGTGCGAATGCTGTCGCAGATCTGGGGAAAACCGATCGTGGGCGTGAACCACTGCGTCGGGCACATAGAGATGGGGAGGGTCGTCTGCGGCGCGGTCGATCCCGTCGTGCTCTACGTCAGCGGAGGGAACACGCAAGTCATCGCGTACAACGAAAAGAGATACCGCATCTTCGGCGAGACGATCGACATCGCGGTGGGGAACTGCCTCGATAAGTTCGCGCGCGAGATCGGCCTCAGCAACGACCCGTCGCCCGGGTACAACATCGAGCAGGAGGCGAAGAAAGGCACGAAATTTATCGACTTACCGTACGCGGTCAAAGGCATGGACGTGTCGCTGAGCGGCGTGCTCACGTTCGCGGAGAAGGAGGCGAGGCGCGTATTCCTCGCACTAGTCCCCATACGACTGCGTCCGCGTGGTGAACGCCGATCCTTGAGGACTTTCTCTCCCGGCGTTCGTTTCTCTCCGCGCATCCCACGCTTTTTCAACATTCGACCCTATGACGCCTTTCAATTCCGCTTCTGACGCCTTCAACCTCACCCCGACGACCCTCGTCAGGGAGCGCATGCGTCGCGGCGAGTGCACCGCCGCGGATCTGTGCTTCTCGCTTCAGGAGACGATATTCGCGATGCTCGTGGAGATCACGGAGCGCACGATGGCGCACTGCAACACGCAGGACGTCCTCATCGTCGGCGGCGTCGGGTGTAACGTGCGGCTGCAGGAGATGATGGGAGAGATGGTGAAACAACGCGGCGGCGCGCTCTACGCGACGGACGATCGATACTGCGTCGACAACGGCGCGATGATCGCCTACGCCGGGCTGTTGGCGTTCATGGAGGGCGACGTGACGGCGATGAAGGACACGACGTGCACGCAGCGATACCGCACGGACGACGTGCTCGTGACGTGGAGGAAGGATAAGGAGTAACGCGCGAGCGATGGAGACGTAGACCTCGTTCGTCGTTACTCGTACGATGGCGGGAATAATAATAAAAAACGAAACGCCCGGCGAGGCGCCCGAACTGAAGCGGACGCGGCCGCGCCCGGCCGCGACACGCTGTCATCAACCGAAAGAAAGATCGGAGGAATATCTCGCGCGTTCCCTCAGGCTCCGCACTCGACTCTGACGCGCCGCACGCCGCACGTCGAGAGATGAGCTTCACGCTGTGCGCGAGCATGCACGCGACGCGCGCGAGCGCGTCTTCGTCGAGCGCGCCCGCGCGCTCTTTCCGCGCGCGCGCCGCGCGCGCGGAACGAAATGCAGCCCACGTGTCAACGAGTTCGAAGGCGTCGTCGCGAGCCTCGTGCCCGTCGCTTCGCGCGCCGCGCCCCGCCGCGCGTCGCCGCGCCGCGATCGCGCTTCGCGCGGCGAAGGACGACGCCCCGAAGAACGAGGATGACACGAAGAAAGAGCCCGAACCCGAGCCCTCCGCGGCGTCGAGCTCGGAGGACGCGGAGAAGCTCCCGACGCCCGAGGACGACGTCGCGCCCGCGCTGGAGGGCGACTGGCGCGATTTCCGCGCCAAGCTCGTGAACTCGGAGAGCGCGGGATCCGACGCCCCGGGCGCGTCCGCGGACGAGGCCGCGCGCGTGGAAGCCGCGAGCGGAGAAAACATCAAGCTCCTGAGCACGCAAAACCCGGAGCTCGCGTCCGAGACGCCCTGGGCGCACGTCATCGGCGCCCCGGAGAAGGGATGCCTCCTCCTCGCGTCCGAGGAGGAATTCAAACTCGGCCAGCAGTACTTCCACCAGGCGGTGATCTTAGTCCTCGAGCACCACGAGAAGGGCAGCATGGGGGTCATCCTGAACCGCCCGACGCAGTATAACATGGGGTACGTCGGCGGCGACGACAGCAGCCCGTTCGCGAACAACCAGCTCTACTTTGGCGGCGACGTCGGCGACGGCACCGTCTCGTTCCTCCACGGATCTTCCGAGGTTGCCGGCGGGAGCGAGGTCTTACCCGGGGTGTACCTCGGCGGGTACGACAGCGCGTGCGAGCTCGTGAAGGACGGCACGCTGAAGCCCACGGACTTCAAGTTCTTCGCGAGGTACTGCGGCTGGGCCCCGGGGCAGCTCGAGAGCGAGTGCGAGAGAGGGGTGTGGTACCCGGTGGCGTGCTCGCGGCAGCTCGCGCTGAAGCAGGTGATTCAGCTCCCCAAGCCGCTGTGGAGGGAAGTCATGGAGCTGTGCGGGGGGGAGCTGAGGCAGACGAGTAAGCGGAGCTACGGCGAGGAGGAGACGTGAAGGTGGGTGAAGACGTCGTGAGACGCGCTGCTGCGCGCGCCTTATCATATCAGCGCGGGAGCGGCGTGGGAGGGGGGGCTGGGCGGGGGGTCGAGTTGAAAGAAATTAGCGCGGGCGGGGACGGGTGAAAGAACAGAACGAGGAGAGTCGAGTTTCGAGAGCTGCGAGCGAGATATCGCGATAGTATATCGCGTTTCAATGAAGATGTACTGTACTACTACTGCGAAGCACACGAAAGACGCGCGCGCCGTGAGATGGACGAACGCCGTCGAGGCGCGCGGGTGAAAAACGTAAACCTCGTTCAATATTTTCGACCATCCTCAACTAGAGGCGGGAGCCGACCCCGTCGGTCCCGTCCTACTTACAGACAAAAAGTTATGCTACACACCCGATCCGATCGCCGCGCGCCGCCGCCGTCTTCCGACTCGCTCGAAGACGTCTCAACCGTGTTTTGTGCCGCGGGAAACGCGCGAACGAAACGAATACTTTGGGCTCACTGCTCCTTCTTCGCCTCGCCCGTCACCGCGCTGACGGGTTCGTCAAACTTCGGGATGCACCCGTCCTCGTCGCAATCGTTTTCGCTCTTGAACTTCGCCTCCGCGAACAGCTCCGGCGCGCACCCGTCGTCGTCGCACACAATCTCACAGAAGTACACGGGGAATCGCGTCATCGCGAATCCGCCGACCGTCGCGGCGATCCCCGAGGAGACCAGAATCGCGAGCTTCGCGGTCACGCTCGCCACCGGCATCCCGACGAGCGCCTGCTCGATCAGGAACAGCGACATCGTGAAGCCGATCCCCGCGAGCATGCCGACGGTGAGCATGTGCTTGAGGTTCATCCCGGGCGGGAACGAGCACAGGTTCATCTTGATCGCCGCCATGCAGATCGCGGCGATGCCGAGCGGCTTGCCCACGAGGAGACCCGCCATGATGCCCTGGCCCACGGGCGCGGTGAAGACGCCCGCCATGGCCGACGCCTGCACCACGACGGCGCAATTCGCCAACGCGAACAGCGGCATGATGAGCATCGACGAGATCGGGTGAAGGAAGTGGATGAGGTCGTCGATGAGCGTCACCTTCATGCCGTCCTCGAACGCGTGCGCGTGGGATCCCGCGGGGGCGTCCGCGTCCGCGGGGATGGCGAGCGCGGCGACGACGCCGGCGATGTCCGCGTTGATGCCCCCCTTGAGAAGCGCGAACCAGAGCGCGACGCCGAGCGCGGAGTAGACGATCATGTTGGACACCTTCTTCTTGCAGCAGATCGCGAGCACCGCGCAGATGCCGGCGGAGGCGGCGAGGTACGCGGGGACGATGCCCTTCGCGAAGCATACCGCGATGACCGCGATCGCGCCGAGGTCGTCCACGGTGGCGAGCGTGAGGAGGAAGGTGGCGACGGCGGGGGGCATGCGGTTCTTGAAAAAGTTGTACACGCCCATCGCGAACGCGATGTCGGTGGCCATGGGGATGGCCCAGCCCGCGGGGATGCCGCCCGTCACGGAGTTGAGCGCGAGGTAGATGCCCATGGGCGCCACCATGCCGCCGAGCGCGCCGAAGCACGGAAGGAGCGCGGCTTTGACGTTGGAGAGAGAGCCGAAGACGAACTCGCGTTTGATCTCGAGGCCGACCATGAAGAAGAAGATGGCCATGAGACCCTCGTTGACCCACTCGTGCGCGTTGAGATGGAGGCCGAGCGAGGCGGGGCCGATGTGGAAGTGCTCCCAGAACCCGATGAAGCCGCCGCTCATCGCGGAGTTCGCGAGGAAGAGCGACAGCGCGGTGGCGCCGAGGAGCATGATGGAGCCGAGACCTTGGTCGAGGAGCTCGTGGATGTCCATCTCACTCCATTTCTTCTCGCGGACCTCGCCGTCGCCCTCGACGACGGCGACGGACGACGGCGACGACGCGGGGATGACCGAGCGCCTGCGGTGGGGGCGGGGGGGGGGGGGGGGGGGGGGGGGGGGGGTTTT
>MDSW01060098.1_pt1 | contig 21494 bp, 16 predicted proteins | sample 811171 | NCBI WGS metagenome assembly MDSW01 (sample SAMN05326641, study PRJNA326480) | marine metagenome | isolation source: seawater | place: Atlantic Ocean: North West | collected 2012 | reverse complement strand
GTAAAATTATTACAATTAATTTTGGATGAGTCTGGATACAGTCAAATGCTGAAAGATAAGAAAGATTTGGAAAACGAAAATAGGCTCGAAAATATTAAAGAGCTATTAAATGCAATGAAAGAGTTTGATAATCTTGAAAGTTTTTTAGAGCATGTGGCACTTGCAACTTCTATTGACCAAGATTGGGAAGGTCAAAAAGTAAACTTAATGACGATGCACTCGTCCAAAGGTTTAGAATTTGATGTTGTTTTTTTGCCAGGCTGGGAAGAAGGACTATTTCCTCATCAAAAATCTATGGAAGAAAAAGGACAAAATGGTTTAGAAGAAGAGAGAAGATTGGCTTATGTTGGAATAACTAGAGCAAAGAAAATTGCTCATGTCTCTTTCTCAATGAATAGATTTTACCAGGGTGACTGGATAGATAGTATTTCATCAAGATTCATCGACGAATTGCCTGATAAATATTTAGAAAAAAATAACCAATTTTTACAAGAAGAAAATGATGATTTTGATTTTAATCAAGATATAGATTACGAAAGTGAAATAAAAAGCCCAGGTTGGCTTAGATATCAAAAAAGAATAAAATCATGATAAGAATTAATAAATTAAAAACACTTCTAAAAAAATACTATTTAGACGCATACATAATTCCAAAAAATGATGAGTTTTTTGGGGAGTATGCTTTCCCAAATAGATTGAAAACTGTGTCTAATTTTTCTGGATCAGCTGGATTTTCAATAGTGACAAATTCCAAAAATTATTTATTTGTTGATGGCAGATATCTAATCCAAAGCAAAATTGAAAGTGGAAAAAACTTCAAAATAATTGAAATACCATATTCTTATCCAAAAAATATTCTGGATTTTGATAAATTTAAAAGAATTGGATATGATCCAAAACTCTTTACTTCATCAACACTAAGAAGATATTTCGGAAATAAATATCAATTAATACCAATAAAAAAAAACTTGGTGGATGATGTTTTGCTAGAAAAGAAGAAGAAAGAAGATTTATTCTTTGTTATCAAAGATAAGTTTGTAGGAGAAAGTGTAAATTCAAAAATTGATAGACTTTATAGAATAACAAAAAAAAACAAATGTGATAGTATTTTTATTTCTGCCCCAGAAAATGTTGCTTGGTTACTTAATATAAGAGGAAAAGATAATCCAAACAGTCCCATTCCTAATTCAAGAATTATAATTAGTAAAAATAAAAATGTATATTTTTTTAGCAATTTAAAGAAAATAAATAATATAAAAAAAAAAATTATTTATAAAAAAATAAAATTTTTTTCTTTTGAGAGATTTTATGAAGTTTTATCAAAATTAGACTGTAAATTTTTTACAATAGATGAATTAACATGTTCGATATATTATGAAAGTCTTATAAAATCGAAATTTAAGATTAAAAGTTATACAGATCCAATTTATTATTTAAAAGCAATAAAGAATACAGTTGAAATTCAAAATATGAAATCTGCTCATATTAAAGATGGAGTTGCGCTTACCAAATTTTTATATTGGATAAAACAGGAAAAAAATTTTGGATTTGATGAATTTTTTTTAGAGAAAAAACTAGAATCCTTAAGAAAGAAAAATAAAGACTATATCTATCCAAGTTTTAATACTATAGCAGGATCCGGGCCTAACAGCGCAATTATTCATTATAGGTCCTCTAAAAATACAAATAGAAAAATTCGTAAAAAAGATATCTTTCTGTGTGACTCTGGAGGTCAATATAAATATGGAACAACAGATGTTACTAGAACTGTATGTTTTTCAAAACCTTCTAATAGAGTTAAAAATATTTATACTAGAGTTCTTAAGGGTCATATTGCTGTTGCAATGAATGATCTAAATAAATCAAAAAAAGGATATTTAATAGATAAAAAAGCTAGAAAGCCGTTAAAAGAAATAAATTTAGATTATGGTCATGGTACAGGTCATGGGGTTGGTTTTTTTTCTAATGTTCATGAGGGTCCTCAATCAATATCAAAATTTAATTCTATTGAGCTAAAGGAAGGTATGATTGTAAGCAATGAACCTGGGTACTATGAAGAGGGAAAATTTGGGGTAAGAATTGAAAATCTAATATACGTTAAGAAAGTAAAAAATAAATTAAAATTTAAAAATCTTACAATGGCACCTTTAGATAATGATTTAATAAATCAAAAACTTTTGAATTCAAAAGAATTAAAATATTTAATGAGTTACAATAGGGAAATTTATAATAATCTTTCAAAATTTCTAAATAGAAAGGAAAGAGCTTGGTTGATTAATTCAAGTCAATAACTTGTTGAATTGATCCTGGTTTATTATTTTAATATTATAATCTTTGGCTTGATTTACTTTTTTATTCGTCGGCTTATCTCCTACGATTAAGAAATTAAGCTTTTTATTGACAGTGCTTAATATTTTTCCTGAGTTTTTTTCAATAATAGTTTTTACTTCTGCTCTACTCATTTTTTCCAATTTGCCAGTAATCATAAAACTTAAATTTTTAAATTTACCGGAGTCGTTAACAATCTCATTTTGTATATTTAAAAAAATTGATAGATCTTTTACTACTTTAAGATTTTCATTTATAGAAAAAAACTTTTTCAAAGAAGAAATTTGAATTTCCCCAATGCCATCTATATTTTTAAAAGAGTCAAAATCATAGTTTTTATCAATTTCAATAAAGTTACTTTTTCTTTGAAGATTTTTTGCAATTAATTTTGCATTTTCCTGACCTATATGACGGATACCAAGAGAGTATATAAACTTGTTTAAAGAAATTTTTTTTGAGTTATTTATTGAAAATTTTAAATTTGATATAGACTGGAAGCCCCAACCGTCAAGATTTTCGATTTTTTTAAAATCTAATTTAAAAATATCTTGGGGGAAACGTATAATTTTTTTTTCCCAAAATTTTTCTATAACTTTTTTCCCTAGTCCTTCTATGTTTAACGCATCTTTTGACACAAAATGTTTAATTTTTTCGATTGCTATTTTTTCACAACTAAAACCGTCTGAAGAACACCTTTTAACTGCATCATATTTTTTTGTTTGTTTATTAAATTCTTTCTCAACTCTAGAGCCACAAGATGGACATTTATCGGGAAATTTATATTTTGCTAATTTTGAATTTCTTTTATTAAAATCAACAGAAACTACATGTGGTATTACATCACCTGCTCTTTCAACTTTAACTATATCACCTATCCTTATATCTTTTTTATTTATTTCATCTTCATTATGTAAAGTAGCATTGGAAACTATTACTCCGCCTATATTTACTGGTTTTATTTTTGCTACAGGAGTGAGTGCACCTGTTCTTCCTACTTGCACTTCAATATTTATTATTTTGGAAAAAGATGATGCTGCAGAAAATTTGTGAGCTGCTGCCCACCTTGGAGCGTTGCCCACAAAACCTAATCTATTTTGGAGATTAAGGTCATTAATCTTATATACAAGTCCGTCAACATCATATTCCAATTCATATCTTTTGTTTTCAAATTTTTGATGGTTTTTTATTAAATCATCTACTCTAGAAATTACATTATTGTGATCACTTGTTTTAAAGCCCCATTTTTTTAAAGATTTTAAAAACTCTGACTGCGTATTAAAATTATTTTTTTCAAAAAAACCAAATGTATAGGCAATGAATTTTAAAGGGATTTTTTTTGTTTCCGAAGACTCTTTTTGTCTTAAAGATCCAGATGCTGCATTTCTCGGGTTTGCAAATTTTTCTTTTAAATTTTCAAAATCTTTTTTTTCTATATAAACTTCACCTCTTATTTCAATAGTTTTAGGAAATTGCGGCATAAGTATTTTTTTTGGAATGTCTTTAATTGTTTTTAAATTTTCAGTTATTAATTCACCTTCATATCCATCTCCTCTTGATAGACCAGTGTCCAAATTTCCATTTTTATAGGTTAATGATGCAGATATACCATCAATCTTTGGTTCAACGCTATATTCAAAATTATAATTAGAATTTAAATTTAAATAATTTTTAATTTTTTTTTCAAAATTAATTAAATCTTCTTTATTGAAGACATTTGATAGCGAGAGCATAGGGACTTTATGCTTTTTTTTTTGAAAATTTTTTGATGGTTTGAAACCAACAGATTTTGATGGAGAGTCTTGATGATTCAAATATTTATGTTTTTTCTCTAAATCTAAAATGCTTTTCTTTAATTCATCGTATTCTTTATCTGAAATTTGAGGATTGTCTTTAGAATAATATAATTGATTATGTTTTTTTAAATTTTTAATTTTATCGATATATTTTTTTTTTATCGATGTGGTCTTTTCCATTAGAATATTTTTGATTTAATTTTATCTATTAAGTTAGATTTATTTTTTTCTTTTTTTAATCTAACTATTTTCTTTTTGTAATTTTTATTAAAAATTAAGTAAGTTTTTTCATACCAATCACTTGACTGATAATTATATCCTAAAAGATAAGCATACTTTTTTGCTTCATCTTCCAATCCAATTGTATAGTGTATTTCAACTAATCTATGGAGTGCTTCCTCAACAAAAATTGTATCATTATATTCCTCTACAACTACTTTAAATCTATTTACAGCTGGTATCCATTTTTCTCTGCTAAAATAATATCTTGCTAGATACATTTCCTTTGAAGCTAGCAATTCTCTAATTAATTCTAATTTAAATTTTGAGTCTATTGCATAATCAGTTGTTGGATAATTTGTTAAAATATATTCAAAATATTTTTTTGCTTCAGAGATAGATCCTAAATTTTTTGTTTCATCTACAATTTGATCATAATAAGCTATTGCTAAAAGATAATAAGCATAATCTGTCCTTGGATGTTTTGGATATGTTTTTAAAAATCTTTCAATTTCATAAATTGCATCATTGTAATACTCGTCGTTATAATAGGAATAAGCTGCCATCAATGCTGATCTAGGTGCCCAAGCTGATTGAGGAAATAGTAATTCAGCTTCACTAAATTTTTTTGCTGCAGCCAAGCTATCTTTCCGAGCTAAAGCATCCAGTCCTTCTTGATATGCATCTATCATCTGTAAGCTGATTTCCTTTTCTTCAATTACTTCTACATTAGGTTTTTTTTGAGCACATGATGATAAGGAAAGTAAAAATATAACAAAAAAAAATAGTAAATTTCGCATACACATCTATTAACAGAAATAAAAAAAATTTCTATTTTTAAGCGATAGATTTAAGGTAGGTTCTGTCTAAAATTTGATAGGGTAAAGTTTTTTCTTTTATTTCTATTACTGTAAAGTTAGATTTGTCTGAGAAAAGTTTCCTTAAAATCTTATTGGTAAGTCTGTGCCCACCTTGACTGGTTTCTAAAGAGCCAACTATTCTGTATCCAGATAAATAGAGGTCACCCATACAATCCAATATTTTATGGTTTACAAATTCATTTGAATTTCTTAATCCACCATCATTTAACACTTTTTCATCTCCAACTACCACTGCATTTTCTAAGCTACCTCCCTGAGCTAATCCAGCTTTTTTTAATTTTTCTACATCCTCATAAAGACAAAAAGTTCTAGACTCAAAGATTGAATTTAAATTATCATTAAAAATATTAATTTTATTTCTTTGTATTCCTATAATTTTATTATTAAAATTTATTTGAAAATCAATTTCTGAAGAAACTTTTGATTTATTTAAAAATATTTTTTTATCGCCCTCTTGATAAGATATTTTCTTTTCAATCTTTATTAATTTAATTGGCGCATTTAGGGATTTTAAACCTTTAGATAGAATTTTTTCCACAAATATTTTCGCAGAACCGTCTAAAATTGGTAACTCTTGTGAATTAACCTCAACAATCAAATTATCAATTCCTAAACCATACAAAGCACCCATTAAATGTTCAATGGTTGAAACTTTTGCTCCATGGTTATTTGATAGAGTTGTACATAATGTAGTATCAACTACATTATTGTATGCTGGAATAATTATATTGTTTTTGATCAAGTCTATTCTTTTAAATATTATTCCAGTGTTTGCATTTGAAGGTACAAGTGTTAGTTCAACACTTTTACCCGTATGTAGGCCCACTCCTTTAAAAGAAATTTTTTCGTTTATTGTCTTTTGGTTTAGAATTGACATAACCAATTATATAAAATTTATTTTTTTTGCGAAAAACAACTAATGTTACAGAAAATTGCTAGTTACGGCTAAAATACTCAAATAACTTTTCAAAAAACCCTTTATTTTCAAGTTTTACTATGGATTTTGATGGTTGTAATTTTTGGTTGTATGAGTGGAATTTAATAGTTGCATCAAATAGATCCTTTTTAAACTCATCCATAATGGACATTTCACTAACAAAATCGAATTCTGGACCGAAAGAAAGCAGGTTTTCATTTAAAACTTTCGAACCGTTGCCTGTAAAATACAAACTTATTTTTGATTTTAAAACATTATTTGTTACAAATGGACAATTATTAAATAATAATTCTATAATCTCCTCTAATCTAGAATTAATAATTTTTTTTAAAAGCCTATTTTCATTGTTTATATTTTTGTAATGTTTATTTTTTGAAAATTTTATTTTTTTTGCTTCTGCTGTCCTATAATCTATTTTTAATATTTTACTTATATCTTTTGTAATATGATCACCACCAATATGTGTATTATTCATAAATAAAAACTTATCATTATTAAAAATAGACAAACTGCTTTTTTTAAATCCAATATCAATAAAAGAATTATAGCCAGATATACTAAACTTTTTTATTAAACCTAATGATTTAAAATAACTTGTGCAAAAAATTTGATTTACAGAAATATGTTTCTTAAACAACAAATTTTTTACATCATCGCATGTTTTTTTACTTATTAAAATAAACTTTAAGTCTACACAAACTAAATTAGCTACATGATTCGTATTTTCAAAATTATCTATGATTTTATTATCGAAAAAAATTTTTGATATAATAGTATGTAAAATATAATTGGATTTATAATTTGATCTTACAATGTTCTCACTTTCTATGATCAAGTGATCAATATCATCTTTGGTAATTAATTTTTTCTCAAAATTTTTATTTATTGAAAAATCTAAAGAAAAAATACAAGAAGAATCAATAAGCAATAATATATCGTTTAAATGTTGCCCAATATTTTTTTCAGCTTTATCTATGATAGATGAGATAGTATGTAATTCTTCAGAAACTTGATTTTTGGTATAATCAATTTTTTCCTCATAAAGTAAGCTTTGTGTTATAATTTGATTTTCATATATAGCTAAACCAAGGTGAGTTGATCCAAAATCTAAAACTGAAGTTGGTGAGACAAATTTATTCATGATAAAATAACATTGTTTTTTATTCTTAGGTCTATAATATTTATATTTTCCAAATCTAATTTCTCAATAATTTCCTTAAGTAAATTTAATGATAAATTTAAATCATCAATTGGTAATTTAATAATAATTTTATTTTTGTATTCTAGATCCCATCTATTTGATTTAAATGAAAAAAACTTGGTAAAATCTTTAAAATTTAATTTATTTAGAATTATTCCTTCTCTTAAATCTAAAAAATTTTTGGGTTTCAGGTCTCCAACAATTAATGGCAGAGTATCATCTATCGTTTTTTTTTTTATTTTTTTTCCATTTTCACCTAAATAAAACTTTTGGTTATTTTCAAAATAATAAGCAATTATTTTTGTTCTTTCATATTCAATATTAATTAGGGAAGGGTATTTTTTTTTTATTTTATAATTTCCTATATAATTAAAACTTTCTAAAGTCTTTTTTATTTCATCTGGGCTAATTTGAAATATATTTAAATCTTTAAACTGATATAAAGAATCTGAAATCTCTTTATTTGATATCTCATTTGTATTGCTATGTATGTTGATTTCTTTAATTTTAAATAAACTATTAACTGAGTCGGAAAAATTTATATTATGAAAACTAATTAAAATTAATATTAAAAATAAATAGCAATAAATTTTTTGCCTACCTGTTAATTGAAGCATCATTAATTATCCATTTGATTAAATTGTAAAAATTCATTCCTTTAAACCTTGCTATTTCTGGAACCAATGAGAGTTCAGTCATACCTGGTTGGGTGTTAACCTCTAATAAATAAAATTTATTTTTATTAAATCTAAAATCACTTCTAGTAATTCCCTTACATCCTGTAATTTTGTGAGCTTTTAATGCGATATTTTCTACTTCTTTAATCTTTTTTGAAGGTAAATCGACAGGTATTACATGTTTAGTTTTTGCAGTCTTATCATATTTAGCTTTATAATCATAAAATTTTCTTTTTGGAACCAATTCAATAGTCCCCAATTTTTTGTTACCAATTATAGCAACCTGTATTTCTCTTCCTGGAATATAATTTTCCACTAAAATCTCTTTTTCAAATTTTAGTTTTTTTAAATTTCTCATAAAATTTTTTTTATTACAAATATAAACTCCTACACTTGATCCCTCATTTGTAGGTTTGATAACAACAGGGAATTTAAATTTTTTATTAACAAATTTAAAAATATTATTTGGATTGCTTTTTATATTTTGCTTAATAATATTAAATTTTGGTGTAAGAATTTTATTTTTTTGAAAGATTTTTTTTGAAATTAATTTATTAATACAAATAGATGATGCTGATACACCTGAGTGAGTATATTTAATTTTTTCAATTTCTAATACTGACTGAATATAGCCATCTTCACCATATCTTCCGTGAAGAGCATTAAATACAATATCTGGTTTAAATTTTCTTATTTTTTTAATAAATTCTTTATTTGGGTCAAGTATTTTACATTTAAACTCTTTTTTGATCTGTTTAAATACAGCTTTAGCGGTTTGAAAACTTATTTCTCTTTCTTTAGAATAACCTCCAGCTAAAATAAGAATTTTTTTCTTCATTATTATGAAGTTAAAATTATTTCTAATTCAAGTTTAACTCCTGTTTTCTTATATACTTTATCTTTTACAAAATTAATAAGACTTTTCATATCATCGCTTGATGCCTTTTCTTTATTAATAAGAAAATTGCAATGTTTTTCTGATAATGTGGCATCTCCAAACATTTTGTTAACCTCATTAATGTCAATTGATTCTTTTATTAATTCCCATGCTTTTTTTTTAGTTTGATTAATTGGATTTTTAAAAGTACTACCACTTGTTTTTACTCTAATTGGCTGAGTAATTTTTTTTTTATTTTTAAAATCATCAATTATAATTTTGATTTTTTCTTTGCTTGATATCTTTCCCTTTAATGTTCCACTTAAGATAATTAAATTTTCAGGAAGATTTGAAGATCTGTATTTAAAATTAATTTCATTTGATGGTATTTGAAATACGTTACCACTAAAATCTATCACTTGAACCGAAATAACAATATCTTTAAATTCCATTCCATAACATCCAGCATTCATTTTTATACCACCTCCAATAGATCCAGGAATACAAGAAAGAAATTCAAATCCTTCAATGGAATTTTCCATTCCAAAAACCGATACTTTTTTATCTAAACACGAGCTTCCCGAGACAACTAAATTCTCACCTAATTTTGAAATGTTATTAAAATTCTTTCCTAATTTAATTACAACACCATCAAAAATCCCATCACCAAAAAGAATATTTGATCCTGCTCCTAAAATTAATATTTTACCTCGTTTATCGTATTTTTTGAGAAATAAAGATAAATCTTTTAAAGAATTTGCAAAAAAATAAATCTTTGCTTTGCCACCAATATTTATCCAGTTTAATTGCGATAAATCATGATCAAAATTTAAGAGTGAATTATCAAAAAATTCGATTTTTTTTAAATCATCAAGTATCATTTAATTAATTTAGGTAAATTTCTAATCCAATTTGATATTGTTCCAGCGCCCATACCAATTACTATTTTTTCTCCAAATATATTTTTTTTAGCAAACTTTGCTAGTTCCTTTTCATTATTTAAAATGACTAAATCAACTTTTGAATTTTTTATAATTTCTTTTGCAAATTTATAATAATTAAATTTAAGCTTTATATTTTCTCCAGCTTTATAAATTGGGCAAAGAATCACTTGATCTGAAAATTTAAAACATTTAGTGAATTTATCTTTTAAAGAATTAAGCCTAGAAATTCTATGAGGTTGAAATATAGATATTATTTTTTTTGATTTATATACCTCTCTTGTTGCCTTAAGTAATTCAAAAATTTCTGTAGGATGATGGGCATAATCATCATAATAAATACTTTTTTGATATTCAAAAATAAAATTGAATCTTCTTTGAACACCTTTAAAATCTAAGATAGCTTTTTTAATCAACTTTATTGATATACCCATCATGATGGAAATCGCTATTGATGCACAACTATTTTGAATATTATGAATGCCTATAAGAGGAATTTTGAAAGATTTTAATGTTTTTTTTTCTTGGTTGGGTAAGTTAATCTCCAAATCAAATTTTGAAAAGTTTTTTTTTAGTATAATATTTTTAATTCTAAAATTAGATTTTTCATTGATTCCGTAAGTGACTACATTTTGATTCTTAATTTTTTTTAAAATTAACCTGTTATTTTTATCATCTATACAGATTAAAGTTTTTCCAAATGAAGGTGTTTTTTCAGCAAATTTTACAAAACTTCTTTTTAAATTTTCGATTGAACCATAATGCTCTATGTGTTCATAATCAATGTTAGTAATAATTGAATATGTAAATGGAAGCTGTAAAAAACTACCATCTGACTCATCAGACTCTAATATGCACCACTCTCCTTTTCCAAGTTTTGCAGAATTTCCTATAGAATTTATTACTCCTCCATTGATTGTGGTTGGATCTAATTTGGATTTAGAAAAAATTGTTGATACGATTGATGTGGTTGTTGTTTTGCCGTGTGATCCCGCTACAACAATATTTTTATAAAGAGATACTATATTTGCTAACATTTCTCCTCTCTTATAAATTGGAATTTTTTTCTTCTTAGCTAGCAAATATTCAGGATTATTTTTTTTTATTGCTGATGAAACAACAACCATTGTAGCATTTAATAAATTTCTTTTTTTGTGACCAATTAAAACTTTAATTTTATTTTTTTTTAATCTTTCTATATTTTTACTACTTTGTTGGTCTGAGCCCTTTATATTAAAACCTAAATCTTTCATAATAAGCGCTAGGCCACTCATTCCTATGCCTCCAATACCAACAAAATGGATTATTTCTTTTTTACCTAAGCTAATTGTCATTTAAAGATTTTATAATAGTTTCATTTATATTTTTCCAAGATGTAGTTTTACTAAAAGTCTTTAAATTATTTTTCTTTTCAAAATAATCTTTTTTATTCAACATAATTTTATTAATGATTTTATATATATCACCAGAATTAAAGTTTTTTTCCTCTAATATCCAGCAACAATTTAAATCAAAATATCTTTTTGCGTTTAAATATTGATGATTATCAGTAGCATGTGGATAAGGTATTGAAATAAAAGGTATATTTAAATGAGATAATTCTGCTAGTGATGATGCGCCTGATCTAGAAATAGCAATATCATAATTGTCATTTCCACATAGAAAATTTTCTTCAAAATAAAACAAATTATTTTTTATGTTATTAATTTCATAATCTTTTTTATAATTTTTTATCTCAAAGTCTTTATTTAGTTGTTGAGTAACTTCTATTTTATATTTTGAGGACAATTGAATAATTTCTTGTTTTAATTTTTTAGTAAAAAAAAGTGATGCCTGACTTCCGCCTAAAATTAATATTTTTAAGATATTATCTTTATTAAATGATGTATTTTTTTTTAAATAAAAACATTTATCAAGTATTGGTGGTAAAGAAATAATTTTTTCAAAATATTTTTTTTCTATACCTTTTAAATTTTTATCATAACAAAAAATTTTATTCGAAAATTTTAATAAAAGTTTGTTTGACTTTCCTATAATTGAGTTTGGTTCGAACAAAAATATTTGTTTATTGAATAATCTTGCTGCTACAACTAGAGGCAAGGACATGTATCCTCCAGTACTAATTATAATATCAAATTTGTTAAAGATTAAATGAATGATCGATTTAATGAGAGCAAAAAATAAAAAAATAATTTTCAAAATAAAGAGGAATTTTTTTTCTGGAATGTTTTTTACTTCAAAAATAGTTTTATCTATATGATTTGAGATAAATTTTGAGCCCCTTATGTCTGTATAAATTTTTACTTCAAAATCATTTTTTAAATGATGATATAAATTGATAGCTGGGATAACATGTCCTCCTGAACCACCGGTCGATATTAATATTTTTTTCAATTAATAAACTCTTCTCTTCGTTAAATTTAAAATTATTCCTGAAATTATAGAAATGCTAATTATTGATGATCCACCATAACTTAAATATGGAAGTGTCATACCTGTTGTTGGCAGAACTCTTAGGTTTACACCAATGTGAATAAATGCCTGTATAATTAATAATGAAATCAATCCAACAAGTATCATTTTGAAGGCATTGTCATCTGTGTTTTGGATTTTTTTAAATATTTTATATGCAAATAATATAAAAGATATCATAATTAGAAAAATTATAATTATACCAAATTCCTCGGAAATAACTGAAACAATATAATCTGTATGAGCTTCGGGGATTTTTGAGTTTAGAGTACCTTCACCAATGCCTTTACCAAAAAAACCACCATCAATTATGGCTTCTGAAGCTTTTTCTGATTGAAAATTGTTTTTTGATGTGTCATCAAAAAAAGAAAATATTCTCATTTTGATGTAGTTAAATTTTTCCACAAAAAAAATTAAATAAGATAATATTGAAATAAATATTCCAAATAACCCAAAAAAAATTGCAAGATTAATTCCAGAAATAAAAATTAAGGTTAACCATGTAACTATAATTAGGACAGACTGACCAATGTCTGGTTGAGATGCTAATAACAAAATTATTGGAACTATTAAAAATAGAGTTAACAAGTATTTAAAATATAAATTATATTTTTGATTATTTAATAGAGACGAAAGAATTACAATATAGAATGGTTTAATTAATTCTACTGGTTGAAAACGAGGAATTAGCGGTAAATCGAGCCATCTTTTGGAACCTTTGACCTCAGCTCCAATAAAGGGGACTAACAAAAGTAAAAAAAGTGTAATAGCAAAAAGGAGCATTGATATTGTCAATAAGTAATTTTCTTTTATTAATGAAAAAACAAACATCACTAATAAACCTATTACAATAAAAACTAAATGTTTTACAAAAAAATAATAAGAGTTGGTATTTAACCTATCTGAAGCGATTAAAGAAGTCGAAACAAGAGAAAAGAATAAACCAGCAATAAAAAATGATATAATAAATAATAAAATAGTTTTATCTAAATTTTTCCACCAACTATAGTAATTTTCATAAATTTTTAAATTAGAAATCATTTTTTAAAAAATTCTCTTTTAATAATTTTATTAAAATGTTGTCCTCTTTGCTCAAAATTTTTAAATTGATCGAATGATGCTGCTGCAGGACTAAACAAAATAGTTTTATTTTTTTTATCTGTTTTAATATCTTTTTTTATTTTAAAAATAGCTTTTTTTAAATCAACGAAATTTTTATTATTAATTTTTTTTTTAAATTCATTTTTGAAAAAATTTTTATTTCTACCTATTATATAAGCTTTGATATTTTTATAATATTTTTTATCAATAATAAATTTATCTCCTTTTTTAAAAATACCTCCAACTATCCAATAGATATTTTTATATGTTGACAAAAGTCCAATTGTTGAAGAAAAACTTGTTGATTTAGAGTCATTTATAATTTTTAAATTTGTTGTATTATAAATAATTTGTTTTCTGTATTTAAGACCTCTAAATTTGTTTAATTGCTTAAATATTTTATTATCTAAAATACCGAATTTCTTGCATAAGATGTAAACAAAATGAATGTTGTTCAAATTATTTTTATCCAATAAATATGGATTTTGGATTTTTTTTTTAAAAAAATTAGTCTTATTATAAGTTATTTTGTATAAATTAGATTTAACTTTACCGATTAAAATATTTTTTTTTATAATTTTATTATTTTTTTCAATATATGAATTTTTTTTTTTGTCTTGAGAATAAATCAACTTTAACTTTGACTTAGCATATTCATTCAAATTTCTATGTCTTTCTAAATGATCAACGCTTAAATTTAAGATAGCGCCATAATCTGTTTTGAAATATTTACTATAAGAGATTTGATAAGATGATGCCTCAACAATAAATATAGTTCTTTTACTTATATTTCTCTCTTGTAATGGAGGTTTTCCGATATTCCCCACCAATTTAATATCAAAGTTATTTGATTTAAAAATATCATATATCATTCGACATGTCGTAGATTTTCCATTTGTTCCAGTTATTGTAATTTTTGTATTTTTGGGAAAAATTAAATAAAAAATATCTAATTCTGTAATAATTTTTTCTCTATTTTTAAGTAAAAAATTTTTTAGTTTACAATTTTTTATATCTATGCCTGGACTCAGAACAATAAAATCAAATTGATTTTTAGAAATAATTTTAACACTTGAAAAAAAGTCTTTATTTTTTTTTGTTTTTAAAGAAATGTTATCATCAAAAATTGTAACTTTGTTTTTTTTATATAGATATTTTAAGCACGAATTTCCTGAGAGTCCTAAACCATAAATTAATATTCTTTTATTAATGAAAATTTCTTTGCTTAACATTATCTCATTTTTAATGTTGCAAGTCCAATCATAGCTAAAATTAATGAAATAATCCAAAATCTGATTACAACTGTAGACTCAGCCCAACCTTTTTTTTCAAAGTGGTGGTGGATTGGAGCCATCATGAAAATTCTTTTTCCAGTTAATTTAAAAGAAACAACCTGCACAATTACTGATACAGCTTCTAATACAAACAAACCTCCTGTGATAGCTAATACAATTTCGTGTTTTGTGACAACACCCACTGCACCTAAGGATCCACCTAGGGCTAGTGAGCCAGTATCACCCATGAAAATTTTTGCAGGTGGTGCATTAAACCAAAGAAATCCAATTGATGAACCAATTATTGCTCCACAAAAAACAGCTACTTCTCCTACTCCTTCTATATAAGGTATCAATAAGTATTCTGAAAAAATTATATTTCCAGACACATAACTGATAAATGCAAAGCATCCTGCAACTAAAATCACAGGAACTGTAGCTAAACCATCCAATCCATCAGTCAGATTTACAGCATTTGATGAGCCAACAATCACAAATAAATAGAAAGGAATAAAAAACCATCCTAAATTTATTACTAAATTTTTAAAGAACGGAAAATATAAATTTGTTTTAATGTCAGACTCTATAAAGCTATAAAATATATATAATGAAATTACACCTAGAAAAATTTGGATGCTTAATTTCAGTTTTGTTGAAATACCTTTTGAGTTATTATTTTTAATTTTTTTATAATCATCCAGTGCTCCCAATGCCCCAAATGAAAAAGTTATAAAAATTAATAACCAATTATATGGATTATATAGATCAGCCCATAAAATAACTCCTGAAAATAAACCTATTAATATTAAAACACCTCCCATTGTGGGTGTACCAATTTTTTTAATTAAATGATCTTCAGGTCCATCTGATCGAATAGGGTTAGTAATTTTTTTTGAGGAAAAATAATTTATAAATTTATCACCAATTAAAAATACTATTAACATTGCTGTAATTACAGCTAGTCCAGTTCTTACAGTTAAAAAGTTAAAAAAGTTTAAAAAAGAATAGGTTTCTGAAAAGTTGGTGAGTAAGTTATAAAGCATTATATCTATAAGTTTAGAATTAATTTATTTAAACCTGTTGAGTTAGATCCTTTTACCATTAAAAAACTCTTATTAGGTAATTCTTTATTAATTAAATTTTTTATTTCCATAGGATTGTCAAGTATTTTGCCTCTTATTTGTGGTTTTAATTTGTTAAATGTATGTTTAGATAGATTTCCATAACAATAAGTTTTGTTGATAGAGGTTTTATTAATATATTTAGCTATTTGTTCATGAAGTTTTTTTGAATGTTTGCCAAGTTCAAGCATATTTCCAACTAAAAGGTATTTTTTATGATTTTTCTTAAAAATTGTATCAAATTTTTCAAGAGCAAATTTAAAAGATAACGGGTTAGAATTGTAGCTTTCATCGATTATAATTATTTTTTTTGATCCTAAATTGTGTTTTATGATTGAGCCTCTGCTTTTTGGGATTTTAAAATTTTTAAATATATTTTTGTCTATTTTTTCAATTTCAAAAAAATTAGTCAAAATACTAATTGAAGCCAAAATATTTTCTTTATAAAATATTAAATCTTTGGAAATTAAAAAAGATTTTGTTTTATCGTAAATTTTAAATGTTAATAAATAATTATTATTTATTTTCTTTTGTTTTAAAAAAACTATATTTGCCTTTTTGTCTTCTTTGCTAAAGGAAATTATTTTTAGTCTTTTAATCTTTGCTTTTTTTAGAAAGTAATTATAAAAATTATCATCTTTATTAATTACCATTGTGCCTCCAGGAATAATGTTTTCAATTATTTCACTCTTAGCTTTTGCTATATGATTTAAATCTTTAAAATTTTCTATGTGCGCATATGAGATGTTTGTAATAAGGCCTAAGTTGGGTTTTATTAATTTACTAAGGTAATCTATTTCACCAATTCTGTTCATTCCAACTTCAAGAACTACAAATTTGGTTGACTGGGGTGTATTAAATAAACTCAATGGAACACCATACTTATTATTTAGTGATTTCTTTGAAGAATAAGTTCTATCTAACTTACTTAATGAGTATCCTATTAATTCTTTTACTGAAGTTTTTCCAGAAGATCCTGTTATTGCAATATTGTTTGCATTTAATGATTTCCTAAAAATTGAACTTAAGTTATTAAAAGTGTATAATGGGTTTTTATTAAACACTATCCTTGAATTTTTATATTTTTTATTTGAGATAGCTAGAGTTGCATTATTTTCAATTGCTTCTTTTGCGAACAAGTTTCCATCAAATTTTTTACCTTTAATACCAATGAATATTGAATTTTTATACATATTTTTTGAATTTATTGATGCTGATTTAATATAGAACCTTTTACTAATATTTTTATTTTTAATAACTTCTTTTAAAATATTTGTTTTAATTGATCTTGATAAAACAGTGTTTTTTTTTTTAATTGATTCTAAAATTTTTGATTTATCAGAAAAATATTTTTTTTTCTTATATTCTTGATAATTTTCGTGTCCTTTTCCAGCAACAATTAAAATATCTCCCGAATGAAGATCGTCTATTGCAGTAGAAATTGCTTTTGCTCTAGAAGGAATTTCAATAAATTTATTTTTTTTAATACCATTTTTTATTTGATTTCTTATTAATTTAGGATTTTCAAATCTAGGATTATCATCGGTTAAATATAGTTTATCACAATATTTATTTGCTATTGCACCCATCATTGGTCTTTTATCTTTATCGCGGTTTCCACCACAACCAAATACTAACGATATTTTGCTTAGAGGGTAGTCTTCTTTGATGCTTATTATTGCATTTTTTAAAGCGTCTGGTGTATGCGCATAATCAAGAATCACTTTTGATTTATTTTTAATATCACCGATTTTTTCTAATCTTCCATTAATAGATTTAATTTTTTTGATTGAACTTAAAATATCTTTAATTTTTATCTTAGACAAATAGGCAGCAATTATTGCAAATATTAAATTTTTAATTTGTATATTTCCAATTAGTGATGTTGAAAATGAGTATATTTTATTATTAAGACAGAATTTTATTTTTTTTTGATCATTTATTTTTTTTATATCTAAAATATTTATAAATGATTTTTTTGTTCCAAAGCTAAATTTTTTTAATTTTCTTTGTTTTGAAATTTTCGTAAGTTTTTCACTTTGAGGAATTTTTTCTTCAAAAATTATATTTCCGTTTTTTTTTAATAATTTATTAAAAAGAATAAGTTTTGAATTAAGATAATCTTTAAATGTTTTATGATAATCTAAATGATCTCTAGATAAATTTGTAAATATTGCCGTTTTGAATTTAATATTATTTAATCTGTGTTGTTTTATTCCATGACTAGAGGCTTCCAAAATTACATTTTCAATTTTAAATTTATTCAATTTTTTTAAGATTTTATGTAAATTTAATGGGTCAATTGAGGTATTTTTTGTTTTTTGTGTAAAGTTTTTTGACAAAACTCCTAGTGTACCAATGCTTGCTACTTTTCTTTTATTTAATGTTAATAATTGGTAATAAAAGTTAGTTATTGAAGTTTTTCCATTTGTTCCGGTAACTGCAATAATATTTTTAGGCTTCTTATTATAAAAATTACTTGCTGCCTCTGATAATAATTTTCTTGGGTCATTGCTCCTTATAAATAGAATTTTATGATTGTTAAAACCTTCAAATTTTAAATTTGAAACAACAACTTTTGCACCATTTTTTATTGCGTCATTAATATAATTGTTACCATTTTGGCTTGTACCATTTATCGCAAAAAAAATATCATTTGATTTACAATCGTTGCTATTGAATTTAATATTCTTGAATTGGATTGATTTATATTTTTTATCTATATCTTTAAGTATTTTTCCTAGTAACATTTATTTAAGTTCTTAGTATTTTGTGGCTAAAATAGGTCCTATTTTTTCAATTATTTTCCCAGTTACTTCAACAGCAGTCCAGCCCGCGGTATTGAATTGTGTTCCTTTAATTTTCAGGCCCGAACCATCTTTATATTCATAAATATAATCTTTGTTTGGTTTTGGCTCATCAAGTATAACAATTAAAACATATTTTGGATCTGAGGCTGGAAATATAGATGCAAATGTGTTGATTTTTTTTTTTGAATAACCACCCTCTACTGATTTTTGAGCTGTTCCTGTTTTGCCTGCTACCTCATAACCATCGATATTTGCAAAGCTAGCCGTTCCTTCTTTCATTGTTACTATTTTTCGTAATGCTGTATTAACTTTTTGCGATACATCCTCTGATATAATTTGCTGATATGTAATATCTCTTTTTTTTTCATTTAAAATTAATGTTGGTTTTATATCATATCCCCCGTTTGTTAGTATTGAATATCCTTTAGCTAATTGTATTGGAGTTGTGGTAATACCATGTCCATAAGCAGAGGTTGCTAGTTTACACTTTCCCCATTTAAATTTTAATGGTTTTCCAATTTCTTCGATATCGAAATCTAAAGTTGTGAGCAAACCTAGATCACCAAGAAATTTTTTAAATTTTTCTTCACCTACTTTTTGAGCTATTCTTACTGAGCCTATGTTCCCAGATCTAATCAATATTTCCTCTGCTGTAAGATCAGATGGTATTTTTTTATCGTATTCTCCGATAAGAAATTTACTACAGAATATTTTTTTCTCAAGATTAAGGAATTCTGTGTCTGGTTCTATTAGACCTTCATTTAATCCTGCAGCATATGTAAATGTTTTAAAAACTGAACCTAATTCATAAACACCTTTGGTTGCTCTGTTAATTAAATTTTTGTCATCAAGAAATTGTCTTTTATTAAGGTCAAAATCAGGTAAAGATAAAAGTGATAAAATTTCGCCATTATCTGAGTTCATTAAAATAGCTGCTGATCCAATGCTACCAAATATATGCTGAAACTTAATTAATTCCTCTCGTATTAAGTATTGCAAATCGAGATCAACAGTCAATTTAAGATTTTCATTTGATTTTTTTAAATTTTCATCAAAGCTTTTTTCTATTCCAGATATTCCATTATTTTCATTATCTATTTGACCAATAATGTGGCTAAATAAGTTTTTTTGAGGGTAAACTCTTGTAATTCTATTTTCTGGTATCAAAGATTTATCACCAAGCATCATTAATTTCTCATAATTTTGTGGATCTAATTCTTCAGCAAAGTAAAAAAACTTTTTTCCTTCAAGTTTTTTTTCAATTAAATCATAATTTTTATTTGGGAAATGAATTTTTAAATTTAAAATTAATTTTTTTTTATCTATAACTAGATTTGGATTAATTCCAATATTTCTTGTTACTAAGGTTTTAGCTAGTATATTATTGTTTCTATCTAATATGTTACTTCTGATTTCTTTTTTTGCATTAAGGTTATTGCTAATAGGTAAATCTTTTCCAGTTAAATAAAACGCTTTTAATGAAAAAACTAATAAAACTAAGACAAATGAAAAAAAAATAAACGCAATTCTATTGAAGGAAACATTAAGTTTATTTTTATTAAATTTTTTGCTAAGTTTATCGAAATCATTTTCGGGGGTTAAAAAGTAATTATCACTGTTCATTTTGATTTATATCTAAATTCAATTGGCTTATATCAGTTATTATTTTAATATTTTCTCTTGGTGTTTTTTTAAGTTTAAAATCAAAATAGTAATTATTAAGTTCTAATAATCTTTCAGGTGAACTTAAGTAATCGTGCTCCAGCTGCACTAGCTCTTTAACATTATTTAAATAATTGATATTCTCTTTTACAGAAAAAATTTTTTCATCTAGTTTTTTTGTGTGATTTTTAATTAAAGTTGTTGAGATAATTAAAGCTAAAATTATCAAAATAAATGTTTTTTTTAACATAGTTTATTTCCTAAACTCTCTATTTTTAATAAATAATCAAATTTAGATAAAAATTCATCAAAATTTCCACCTTCTTTTATTTTTTTTACATATCTAAGTTTTGCAGATCTCGAAGGAGGATTTTTTTTAATCTCTAAGGCTGAAGGTGTAATTGGTTTTTTATTTAATAAATCAAAAATTTTGTTATTATTTTCTGTTATTGGAAGATATCTAGAAATCTTTTTATCTTCAGTGTAATTTTTAAAAAAAAATTTAACAATTTTGTCTTCCAAAGAATTAAATGTGATTACCACTATATATCCTCCAATTGGAAGTATTTTATAAGCATTTATTAAACCATAAATTAACTCGCTGATTTCTTGATTTACAAAGATTCTTAGTGACTGAAAAATCTTGGTTGATTTGTCAATTTTATAATTATAATTTTTTTTTTTTGAATTAATAATTTCAGTCAAATCCTCAGTTTTTATAAGACTTTTTTTTCTTTTAACTGAAATTGTTTGTGAGATTTTTCTCGCATCCTTTTCATCTCCAAAATTTTTAAATATTTTAGCTAAATCATTTTTATCTAATTTATTTATTACATCGTGTGCTGAAAATAGGTTTAAACCCATTTTCATATTTAATTTTCCTTTTGATTTAAACGATAAACCCATTTCTGCATTTAATATTTGATCTGTGGAATATCCTAAATCAAATATTATTGCCTTTAAATTTTTAGCGTTAATCTTTTTTATTTCGCTAAACTTTTTGTGGTGGAATTCAAATCTATCTTTAAATTTTTTTTTAAATTTTTCTGATAACTTAATTGCATTAAAATCTCTATCCAATGTAATTACTTTATTTTTGGAATTTTCTAAAATTTTTTCTGAATATCCACCTTGACCAAAAGTACAATCTAAAAAAGTGCCACTATATCGAGGGGAAATGATCTTGATTAGTTCATCAAG
>MDSW01027075.1_pt1 | contig 21500 bp, 13 predicted proteins | sample 811171 | NCBI WGS metagenome assembly MDSW01 (sample SAMN05326641, study PRJNA326480) | marine metagenome | isolation source: seawater | place: Atlantic Ocean: North West | collected 2012 | reverse complement strand
TTGCGATTGGTCGCCTCTTCATAGAAGCAGTGATAGCCCTCGGGCCAGAACGCCTCGACGCCTTCAAGCTGGTGCTGCTGCGCCTTGAGTTCCTGGATACAGACCACGTCCGGGTCCTGCGCGAGCATCCACTCGAAGAACCCCTTGCGCTGGGCGGCACGTATGCCATTGGCGTTGAAGGACATTACCCGCATCGAATAACCCGCGTGTCTTGGTCGGTACAAATCAAGGCGCTTATCATACGGGGTTACCGTTTCGCGCTCCTACCTGCAGGATACTTACCGCATGCACGCCCACAGCCTGGATTTTCTCGATCTCGCCATGGAATACGATGCCCTGCGCTTCGGCGAGTTCACCCTCAAGTCGGGCCGGGTCAGTCCCTATTTCTTCAACATGGGCCAGATCGCCTCGGGCGCGGGCATGGCACGACTGGCCGACGGCTATGCGGCCGCGCTCGAACATGCAGGTATCGACTACGACAGCCTGTTCGGCCCGGCCTACAAGGGCATTCCGCTGGTCGCAACGCTTGCCTGCGCGCTCGTGCCCCGCGGTTACAACGTGCCGTTCACCTACAACCGCAAGGAAGCCAAGGACCACGGCGAAGGCGGCACGCTGGTCGGCGCGCCGCTGGGCAAGCGAGTGGTGATCGTCGACGACGTGATCACCGCAGGCACCGCGGTACGCGAAGCCATCGACATGATTCGCGCTAACGGTAGCGAAGTCGCCGGCCTGCTGGTCGCCCTCGATCGCCAGGAACGCGGCGCGGACGACCGCTCGCCAATCCAGGCCCTGGCCGAGGACGAAGGCATCCCCACCGTGGCCGTGGCTACGCTGGATGATGTCATCGCCTACGTCGAACGGGCCGGGCTGGATGATGAAACGCTCCGCAGCATCCGGGCTTACCGAGCCAGCTATGGCGTGAAGTGAGCCGAGGCCAAAAGCGGTTCGTCGAAGAACTCATGTAGCCTTGATCGATGGATTTCGACCAGCTCCAATACCTCCGCCGTCAGCACCCCGCCTGGCGGCTGCTGGCAGCCGACCATGCGCCGCTGATCGTTGGCTTTTTGCATCACACGTTCATCGCGCCCAATATCCGCGCGGTCGGCGAGGCCGGCTTGGTAGCCGCGCTCGATGACTATCTGTTTGCCATCCACAACGCCGCTGGCGAGACAGTGTTTCCCAAGGCCAGCCGCGATTATCTAGCCGACTGGACGGCCGACGAGCGCGCCTGGCTGCGTCGCTACTATCCGCCCGATTCCGACGAAGCCCACTTCGACCTCATGCCGGCGGCCGAGAACGCGATCCAGTGGGTCGTCTCGCTGGAATCCCGAGCGCATTTTGTAGGTGCCGAATCACGACTACGAACCATCTTTGAGCTGCTGCGCGAACTGGTGCACGGCGCCGAAACTGATCCGCAACGCCGGATCGCCGAACTCACCCGTCAACGCGATGCCATCGACGCAGAAATCGAGCGCGTTCGCGCGGGTGACATAGAGCTGATGGACGCCACCCGTCAGCGCGAGCGTTTTCTGGAGGCTACCGGCACGGCGCGGGCGCTGCTATCCGATTTCCGCCAGGTCGAGCAGAACTTTCGCGATCTGGATCGCAATGTACGCGAACGCATCGCCACCTGGGCGGGCAGCCGCGGCCAACTGCTCGGCGATATCCTCGGCGAGCACGACGCCATCGCCGATTCCGACCAGGGCAAGAGCTTTCGCGCATTCTGGGATTTCATTATGTCGCCGGCCAGCCAGGAGGAGCTCACCGAACTGTTGTCTGCGGCCATGGACCTGGCGCCGATCGCCGAACTGGCCCCGGACACAGCGACCCGGCGGATCCACTACGACTGGCTGGCCGCTGGCGAGACCACCCAGCGCACCGTGGCCCAGCTATCCGCCCAGCTGCGTCGTTACCTCGACGATCAGGCACGACTGGAAAATCGCCGCATCATGGATCTGATCGGCCATATTGAGCATCACGCCATCGCGGTGCGCGACGACCCGCCTGCGGGCGTCTTCACCGCGCTCGACGCCACTGCGCCGACGCTCGACCTGCCGATGGAACGCCCCTTGTTCAGCCCGCCGATCAAACCCGATATCCGCGATCAGGTGCTGGTCGACGGCGACGAGAACATCGACGCCAGCGCGCTGTTCGAGCAGACCTTCGTCGATCGCGAGCGCCTGCGCGGGCATATCCGCGCGGTCGTGGCCGCCAACGATCAGGCCACCCTGGCGCGCGTGATCGAGGCCCATCCGCTGACCCAGGGTATGGCCGAACTCGTGACCTATCTGGCGCTCGCCGACGAGCCGGCTGGCGGCCTGACCGCCACCATCGACGAATCCACCCGCGACACGGTCGACTGGTTCGATAGCGAGCGCGGGCCGCGTCGGGCGCAGATGCCGCGCGTGATCTTTTCCCGCGTCTGAGGCGCGCCGTATGCTAAGCGTCATGAACACCCACGACAGCCAAACCGATTCCGCGCCAGTTACCGATACGCCGTCCGCGGACGACGGCCTGTCGCGGGTCGTGATCACGCTCTGCCGCGGCGTGCTCCATCGCGACGCTGTCCCGCGCGATTGGCAGACACTGCTCGATCTAGCGCCCCGGGTGCGCGACTACGTGGCCGTGCTGGGGCTGGATCTGAGCATCGACGAGGTCGAGGGCCATGCCTATCTGGCCCAGCGCGCAGGCGATGACGACACCGAGCGGCCGCGCCTGATCGCCCGCCGCCAGCTGTCCTACCCGGTGAGCCTGTTGCTGGCGCTGCTGCGCAAGAAACTGGCCGAACACGATGCGATCAGCGGCGAGCCGCGCCTGATCATGACCCGCGAGCAGCTCATCGACCTGCTGCGTGTGTTCTTGCCGGAGACTGCCAACGAAGCGCGCGTCACCGACCGTATCGACGCACATATCAACAAAGCCGTGGAACTGGGCATGCTGCGCCGGCTCAAGGGCGCGGCCCAGACCGACGCCCCGCGCTTCGAGGTGCAGCGGATCATCAAGGCATTCGTGGATGCCCAGTGGCTGGGCGAACTGGATACCCAGCTGCAAATCTATCGCGCCTATATCGATCCGGAAGCGCTTGACCCCTCGGCTCACACCGCTGAGCGCTGAGCATGTCGTCACTCGCGCTGGATTTCGCCGCCAACGAGAGCCAAGCCGGATTTCGTCTGCACGCCGTAGAACTCTACAACTGGGGCACGTTTCACGATCGCGTCTGGCGCATCGCCCCGAACGGGGCCAACAGCCTGCTGACCGGCGATATTGGGTCCGGCAAATCCACCCTGGTGGACGCCGTGACCACGCTGCTGGTACCCGCCCAGCGCATCACTTACAACAAGGCCGCCGGCGCGGAGACGAGAGAGCGCTCACTGCGCTCCTATGTGCTGGGCTATTACAAGTCCGAACGCGATGACACGAGCACCAGCGCGCGCCCGGTGGCCCTTCGCGATACCAATAGCTATTCGGTCATCCTCGGCCATTTCCGCAACACCGGCTTCGATGCCGACGTGACCCTGGCCCAGGTGTTCTGGATCACCGGCCAGGGCCAGCCCGAGCGCTTCTATGTGATCGCCGATCGGGCCTTGACCCTAGCCGAGCATTTCGCCGATTTCGGCCGCGACATCAATGACCTGAAAAAGCGCTTGCGGGCGACCGATGCCATCGAGCTGTTCGACAGCTTCCCCGGCTACGGCGCGGCGTTCCGGCGCCGCTTCGGCATCGACAACGAACAGGCGCTGGAGCTGTTCGCTCAGACCGTGTCGATGAAGTCGGTGGGCAACCTCACCGAGTTCGTGCGCACCCACATGCTTGAGGCCGCGCCGGTAAATGAGCGCGTCGATGCGCTGATTGCCCACTTCGACGACCTTAACCGGGCCCACGAGGCGGTGGTCGATGCCCGCCGCCAGGTCGAGGCGCTTACACCGCTGGTCGCCGACCACCAGCGGCTGGCCGAGATCAACGCCCGGATCAGCGCCTGGCGTGACGCCCGCGACGCGCTCGAGCCCTGGTTTGCCGGCCTCAAGGCGGACCTGCTAACCAGGCGCATCGACAACCTGGACGGCGAACTGACCCGCGCTGAAAGCCAAATCGAAACCCTGACGGCACAGCAACGCCGGCAAGCGGCGACCCGCGACCAGCTCAAGGACGCGATCGCGACTCACGGCGGTGATCGTATCGAGCAGCTCGCCGGTCAGATCGACGAGGCCCGGCGCGAACGCGCCGCGCGGCAGGCCCGCGCCGAAAGCTACAACACGCTCGCCGAAGCGCTAGGGTTCGCCGCCGCCGATAGCGCCGAACGTTTTGCCGACAACCAACGCCAGCTCCCCGGCGCCCGCGAAGCCGCCGAGGCTCGCCGCAGCGAACGGGAGAACGAGCACGTCGAGGCCGAAATCGGCTTTCGTTGCCTCAAGAACGAGCACGGCGAAATCCAGGTCGAGTTGGCCTCTCTGCGCCAGCGCCGCTCGAACCTGCCGGCAGCGGTGCTCGCGCTACGCGACCGGCTCTGCGCCGATCTCGATCTGGCGTCCGAGGACGTGCCGTTCGCCGGCGAGCTCATCCAGGTCCGCGAGGACGAACGTGACTGGGAAGGCGCGGCCGAGCGCGTGCTGCACAACTTCGGCCTGTCGCTGCTGGTGGCCGATGCCGACTACCCGCGCATCGCCGACTGGGTCGATCGCACACATCTGCGCGGACGACTGGTCTACTACCGGGTGCGCGAACGACGAGCCACCGCCAGTACACCGGATCCCGGCCCCGATTCGCTGATACGCAAGCTCGCCATCAAGCCCGATTCACCGTTCTACGGCTGGCTGGAAGCCGAGCTCGCGCGGCGCTTCGACTATGCCTGCTGCGCCGACATGGCGCGTTTCCGGCGCGAACCGAAGGCGCTGACCCGTGCCGGGCAGATCAAGACCGCCGGCGGACGCCACGAAAAAGACGACCGCCACGCTATCGGCGACCGCTCGCGTTACATACTCGGCTGGTCAAACGAGGCCAAGATCGAGGCGCTGGAAAAACAGGCCGCCGATCTGGAAACCCGCATGGTCGACGACGGCGCGCGCATCGCCGACCTGCAGCAGCAAATCACCGTCCAGAACCGACAGCTAGGCGATCTCGCCAAACTCGAGGTCTATACCCGCTTCGACGAACTCGACTGGGCCAGCGTGACCGCACAAATCAGTCGACTGCAGGAAGAAAAAGACGCACTCGAAAGCGCTTCGGACACGCTCCGAACACTGCGCGATCAGCTCGCCAAGATCGACGAACGGCGCCGCGAGACCGACAACGCACTGGAAACCGCCCGCGATGAGCGCGCCCGGCGCCGCGAGCGGCGCGACACGGCTGAAATTGCGCGCGCCGACGCCGCAGCCCGGCACGACCAGGCCAGCGAAACCCAATATCGCGAGACATTTCCCCGACTGGAAAGCCTACGCGCCGAGGCCTTGGGTGACGCCCAACTCACCGTCGAATCCTGCGACAACCGCCAGACCGATATGCGTCGCTGGCTGCAGGCAGCGATGGACCGCGACAGCAAGCAGGCCGAACGCACCTCAGCGCGGGTGGTCGGTGCCATGGCGGACTTCAAGCATAGCTGGCCGCTGGCGAGTCAAGATTTCGACGCGCATGTCGAGGCCGGCCACGAATATGCGGCCCTGCTGGAACAACTCACCGGCGACGACCTGCCCCGCTTCGAAGCCCGTTTCAAGGACCTGCTCAACGAAAACACCATCCGCGAAGTGGCGGGCTTCCAGGCTTATCTCAATCAAGCCCGCGAACGCATCCGCGAGCGCATCGAGACCATCAACAAATCGCTGCACGACATCGACTTCAACCCCGGGCGTTATATCGCGCTGCTGGCCGACCCAAGCCCCGACCCCGAGATCGGTGACTTTTTCCGCGACCTGCGCGCGACCACCGAAGGCACGCTGGCCGGTGATGCGTCCGAGACCTATTCCGAGACCAAATTCGAACAGGTGCGGGCCATCATCGCCCGGCTACGCGGGCGCGAAGGCACCACCGAACTCGATCGGCGCTGGCGGCGCAAGGTTACCGACGTGCGCAACGGCTTCGTGTTCTCCGCCGCCGAACGCTGGCGCGAGGACGATACGGAACACGAACACTACAGCGACTCCGCCGGCAAATCCGGGGGCCAGAAGGAAAAACTGGCCTATACCGTGCTTGCCGCCTCGCTGGCCTATCAGTTCGGCCTGGAATGGGGCGTGCGCCGCTCGCGGACCTTCCGCTTCGCGGTCATCGACGAAGCCTTCGGCCGCGGCTCGGACGAATCCGCCCGCTTCGGCCTGTCGCTCTTCCAGCAGCTCAACCTGCAGCTGTTGATCGTCACCCCGCTGCAGAAGATCCATATCATCGAGCCGTTCGTGGAGAGCGTGGGCTTCGTGCACGCACCCGACGGCGCGCATTCCATGGTGCGCAATCTGTCGATCGAGGAATACCGCGCCGAGAAAGCCGCGCGCGAGCCGAACGAGTCGCCACCGGACGATGGCTGAGCGAACCCGCTGGACGCGCCCGGCCGACCTGCGCGCCCAGGTACAACGCCGCTGGAGCCGCGGCGAACTGCTCGCCGCCCGCGTGACCGGCGCCCGCCTGTTCCCGATGACGCTGCGCCTGAAAAACCCCACCGGCGGTGAAATCGCCGCCGATTTCGAGGCCGTGCGCGCCTGGATTGCCGAACTGCGCGCGGCCAGCGCGGAACAACGCGGCCACGGCTACACGCTCACTTGGCAGAGCGTGCGTAACCGCGTGCACGGCAGCAACGACCTCCCGACCGGCGCCGTCGCACCCACCGCCGAGGACGCTCTCGCACTCATCGGGCGCCGCAGCGAGGCCCGGCGTTTCGACGCGCTGGTCGCCGCCACCCGCAAACGGCTGCCAGCGCTTGTCGACTGGCTCGCACGCCGCCCGCTCAAGGCACTCGAGTACGCCGACGATTGGCCGCGCCTGCTTACACTGGTCGAATGGTTCGTCGCCCACCCACGCCCCGGCTGCTATCGTCGCCAGCTCGATATCCCTGGCGTGGATACCAAATTCATCCAAACCCGCCGCCAGCTCATCGCCGAACTGCTTGATCTCGCCGTGCCGCCCGAAGCCGTGGACGCCGACCATACCGGCGCCGCTGGCTTCGATGCCCGCTACGGTCTGCGCGACAAGCCCGCGCGCCTGCGCTTTCGGCTGCTCGACGAGCGCCTGGCCATCGCCGGCCTGACCGACCTCGCCGTGCGGGCCGATGAATTCGCAGCGATGGAACTCGACCGCGCCGATCCGCCGGTCACCCGCGTGTTCATCACCGAAAACGAGATCAACGGCCTGGCCTTTCCCGTCTTTGACAACGCCTTAGTCATCTTCGGCCTCGGCTATGCCCTGGATAACCTGGCCGGCATCGATTGGCTGGAGCGTGTGCCGCTGTACTACTGGGGCGATATCGACACCCACGGCTTCGCCATGCTCGACCGCCTGCGCTCCCGTATGCCGCACGCGCGATCCCTGCTCATGGACCGCGCTACCCTCGACGTCCATCGTGAACTGACCGGCCAGGAAGCCGCGCACCAACGCTTCACCGGCACGCTCACCCGTCTGACCCATGCCGAACAGCAGCTGTTCCAGGCCCTGCGCGACAACGTCCTCGGCAACAACTTACGACTCGAACAGGAGCACGTCGGCTATGGCTGGGTCGAGGCTCGGCTGGGGCGGCTTGACTGATGCTGCGATCGCAGCGGTTACGTTATGATTGCTTTGCTAGGTGGGGAATCATGCTGAAACTCGAAGATCTTGCCAAAGGCGCGCAGTTGAGCGGTGTGCTGCCCAACGAAATTGTGCGCGTTGTCAGCGTCGATGAACTGGGTGCGGACGCACGCAAGGTCGTCTACGAAACGGCTTCCGGGTCTTTCTCAGGACAGACTATTTTTCGCACCGATGAACACCGGCTCGCGCTTGCCACGGCCGGGCGCGCCTGGGCATTTGACGCCGATCCGGCGGCATTCAAGCTGGGCCTGGAAGCTTATCGAATCAGCCTCGCCCATCTGTTCGATCCGATGATGGCGATCCATACCTCCAACGTGGAACCGTTGCCACATCAGATTTCGGCGGTCTACGAAGCGATGTTGCCACGGCAACCGCTACGATACGTGCTGGCCGACGATCCCGGTGCGGGCAAAACCGTCATGGCCGGGCTTTTGATACGAGAGCTCATGATGCGCGCCGATGCCAAGCGCGTGCTGATCGTCGCGCCCGGCTCGCTTACCGAACAATGGCAGGACGAACTGGTCGAAAAATTCGGCCTGCGTTTCGAGCTGTTCAGCCGCGAAAAACAAGACCAGTGCCACAGCCGCAACTATTTCGGCGAGCAGGATCAGCTGATCGCGCGTCTCGATCAGCTCAGCCGCAACGATGAGTTCAAGGATCTGCTGGGCCAGACCGAGTGGGATCTCATCGTTGTCGACGAAGCGCACAAGATGTCGGCCAGCTATTACGGGCAGAAGATCAACAAGACCGGGCGCTTTCAACTGGGCGAACTGCTCGGACGGCTGACCCGCCATTTCCTGTTGATGACGGCCACGCCGCATAACGGTAAAGAAGCGGATTTCCAGCTATTCATGTCGTTGCTGGATCCGGACCGCTTTTACGGCAAATTCCGCGAAGGCACGCATAAGGTTGATGTGTCCGACCTGATGCGGCGCATGATCAAGGAAGACTTGCTCACGTTCGATGGGCGGCCGCTGTTTCCCGAACGCTATGCCAGCACGGTAAATTACCCGCTCTCCGCCAAGGAAGTGCTGCTCTACGACAAGGTTACCGATTACGTCCGCGAGGAAATGAATCGTGCCGATCGGCTCGACGGGCGGCGCAAGGGCACCGTCGGTTTCGCGCTCACCCAACTTCAGCGTCGGCTGGCTTCCAGTCCGCAGGCGATCTACAGCTCGCTCACGCGGCGGCGCAAGAAACTCGAAAACCGGCTGGATGAGATGAAAATCGCGGCGCGCGCCGACGGCGTCCGCGAAAATCTTGCCGAATACACGATCACGCGCGAGCTGGATCTGCCGGACAACCTGGACGAAGCCGGCGACGAACTCACCGCCGAGGAATACGAAGCCTACGCCGAGCAGGTGGTCGACCAGGCCACGGCCGCAGCCACCATCCCCGAGCTGAGAGCCGAAATCGCCATCCTGCGCCAACTCGAAGAAGACGCCGCCGACGTCGTACGCGCCGGCCAGGACAAGAAATGGGAGGAATTCTCGGCCCTGTTGCAAGACCGTCCGGAGATGCGCACCGCCGATGGCCGCCAGCGCAAGCTCATCGTATTCACTGAACACCGGGATACGCTCGCCTATCTGGCCACACGCATCCAGGGCCTGCTCGGTCGGGATGAAGCAGTCGTGACTATTCACGGCGGCGTGAACCGCGACGCGCGCCGCCGTGTCCAGGAAGAATTCCGCCAGAACCCGGAAGTGCAGGTGCTGGTCGCCACCGACGCCGCGGGCGAAGGGGTGAACCTGCATAACGCCAATCTCATGGTCAACTACGACCTGCCCTGGAATCCGAACCGTATGGAGCAGCGCTTCGGACGCATCCATCGTATCGGCCAGCGCGAGGTCTGCCATCTTTGGAATTTGGTCGCCGATCAAACGCGTGAAGGCCAGGTTTTCCAACGCCTACTGGAAAAACTCGACGTTGAGCGTGAAGCCCTCGGCGGCCGCGTATTCAACGTGCTGGGCGAAGCGTTCGAGGACGTGTCGCTCAAGGACCTGCTCGTCGAGGCCATTCGCTACGGCGAGCGCCCCGACATTAAGGCGCGCATGGAACAGGTCATCGACAACGCCCTGGATACCGAGCATCTCAAGACCTTGATGGCGCGCAATGCGCTGGTCGAAAACCGCATGAGCCTCGAAGAACTGTATGCGGTGCGCGAAGAAATGGAAAAGGCCGAAGCCCGCAAACTTCAGCCCTACTTCATTCGCGCGTTCTTCAAACAAGCGTTTGCCACACTCGGCGGCGAGTTGCGGGACCGTGAAGGCGGTCGCTACGAGGTCCGCCACGTGCCGGCCGACATCCTCGAGCGCGATCGCCAAATCGGCGAAGCACGCAAGCCGGTACTCAAGAAATACGAACGCATCTGTTTCGAGAAAGACCAGATCGAGCGCTACGGCAAGCCCCAGGCCGATCTCGTACACCCCGGCCATCCACTCATGGCCGCCGTAACCGATCTGATATTCACCAGCTATCGAAACCTGCTGCGCCAGGGTGCGGTGCTCATCGATCCCGCCGATGACGGCCTGAAACCCCGCGCACTATTCATGATCGATCACAGCGTGCGCGAAGCGGTGAGCGAGGAGCCGCGCGATGTCTCCAGACGCCTGCAATTCGTCAGCCTCGATGAAAACGGCGCGGCGCATTTCGCCGGATATGCGCCCCATTTGGACCTGCGGCCCATCGACGCCCACGAGCGCAACCAGGCCGCCGATGTTATAGCGGCCGACTGGATTACGCCCGACCTGGAAAACGTCGCGCTCGCTCACGCGGCAGCCGAACTCGTACCCGAACATACCCGCGAGGTCGCAACCCGCCGCAAGGCCCAGGCCGACAAACAACTGGCCGCCGTCAACGAACGGCTGGTCAAGGAAATTCAGTATTGGTCCGGGCGCGCAATCAAACTGGATGCGGACGTCAAAGCCGGCAAGCAACCGAAAATTCAGCCGGACAACGCACGCCGACGCGCCGAGGAACTGAGCGCCCGGCTCAAACAGCGCAAGGCCGAACTCAAGGCCATGGGCGAAGTCGTTTCGGGTACGCCCAAGATCGTCAGCGGCGCGCTGGTCATCCCGCAGGGCCTGCTCGAACAGCGCCGTGGCTCTCAGCAATTCACCGCCGATGCCAATGCAAGGGAGCGCATCGAACGTATCGCCATGGAGGCCGTGACCGACGCCGAACACGCGCTTGGCCACCGCACCAAAGACATGTCGGCGGCCAAATGCGGCTGGGACATCACCGCTTTCGTGGACCAAGGCCCAGACGCACTGGCCGCCGAGCGCCATATCGAAGTCAAGGGCCGCGCCAAAGGCCAGGATACCGTCACCGTGACCCGCAACGAGATCAGCTACGCGCTGAACCAACGCGACAAATTCATTCTGGCCCTCGTCATCGTCGACGGCGAGGACTACGACGGCCCGTACTACGTACGCAATCCGTTCACCCAGGAACCGGATTGGGCCGACGAGAGCCGCAACCTGAGCGTGCCAAGGCTGCTCGAACGCGCGCAGCCGCCCGGGCAAGCTGCTTGATGCCAGTTCAAGCGCTGCCAATAGAAACGCCACCGCGAGGGTGGCGTCGGGCCGGCGATGCTCTCGCCGGCGGGGTTGAAAAAGAGACGCCACCGCGAGGGTGGCGTCGGGCCGGCGATCCTCTCACCGGCGGGGGTAACTTCGTTGAATGTAGGGCTGCCTCGCGTATTTGTCAACGCATTGTTCATTACGGCGGGGGCAATCGATGACGCGAGTAGCCAGTTATATCGATGGCTTCAATCTCTACTTTGGCCTCAAGAGCAAACACTGGAAACGCTACTACTGGCTCGATTTATGGGCCATGCCACAAGCGCTTCTCAAGCCAGGGCAGCAACTTGTTGCCAGCACCTACTTCACTAGCCGCATACGGAATAACGGCATCAACCAGGCCGATATGGACCGTCAGTCCGACTATCTCGATGCGCTGTCGACGAATCCGAATCTGAGCATCCGCGAAGGTCACTTCCTGGAGAAGCCCCGACGTTGTCGCGCCTGCGGCGCCACTTGGACGACCTACGAAGAAAAGATGACCGATGTGAATATCGCAACCGCCTTGCTGTCCGATGCACACCGCGATGAATACGATACCGCGCTGATCATATCCGGCGACAGCGATCTCACCCCGCCGATCCGCGAAGTGCGCCGCGTCTTTCCTCACAAGCGTCTGATCGTGGCGTTCCCGCCTAACCGCCACTCGCAGGATCTGCGTCGTGCGGCGCACGGCTTCATTGCGATCGGTGCGGATACGCTGCGGCAGAATCAGCTCCCGGCCTACGTCACCATGCCGAACGGCCATGTCATTCACCGTCCGGCGACTTGGAAATAACCGACACGCTATGCCCATCAAATCCCCCAAAAAACTCATCGAAGTCGCCCTGCCGCTGGACGATATCAACGCCGCCGCGGCGCGCGAGAAATCCATCCGCCACGGGCATCCGAGCACGCTGCATCTGTGGTGGGCGCGCCGTCCGCTGGCCGCAGCGCGCGCAGTGCTGTTCGCGCAGATGGTCAACGACCCCGGCGGCGAGCGCGGCTATTTCGCGGGCAAGACCAGGAAACAGGCCGACGCCGAGCGCGAAAAGCTGTTCGCCATCATTCGCGACCTGGTGAAATGGGAAAACACCAACAATGAAGCCGTGCTGGAGCGCGCCCGCGCCGAAATCCGCAAGAGCTGGCGCGAGACCTGCGAACTGAACAAGGGCAAGCCCGGCTTCGACCCAGACAAGCTGCCGGCCTTTCACGACCCGTTCGCCGGCGGCGGCGCGATCCCGCTGGAGGCCCAGCGCCTCGGCCTGGAAGCCCACGCCTCGGATTTGAACCCCGTGGCCGTGCTCATCAACAAGGCCATGATCGAAATCCCGCCCAAGTTCGCCGGCCAGCCGCCCATCGGGCCGATTCCTGATAGCGACAAGAACAGCAAGAAAAAATCCACGAAAGATGGGCTCGAAGACTGGTCCGGCGCGCGCGGCCTGGCCGAGGACGTGCGCCGCTACGGCCACTGGATGCGCGACGAAGCCGAAAAGCGCATCGGCCATCTTTATCCCAAGGCGGAAATCACCGCCGAGATGGCCAAGGACCGGCCGGACCTCGAACCCTATGTCGGCCAGGAACTCACCGTTATTGCCTGGCTCTGGGCGCGCACGGTCAAAAGCCCAAATCCGGCGTTTTCACATGTCGATGTGCCGCTAGCTTCGAGCTTTGTGCTGTCCAAGAAGAAAGGCAAGGAAGCCTGGGTGGAGCCGGTTGTCGAGGGCGATCGGTATTACTTCGAAATTCGGAAAGGTACGCCGCCGGCGGAGGCGAAAGCCGGAACCACTGCCGGCAAACGCAGCGCATTCATTTGCCTGATGTCCGGCGTGCCTGTGGACTACAAGTATATTCGTAGCGAGGGCAAAGCCGGCCGAATGGGCCAGCGGCTCATGGCGATTGTGGCGGAAGGCAAACGCGGCCGCGTTTATCTGCCGCCAACCGAAGAACACGAAGCCATTGCTTCCAAAGCCGCGCCTAATTGGAAACCTGACACCCCGCTGCCGAATAATCCTCGGGATTTCAAAACGCCGAACTACGGGATGACAACGTACGCGGATTTGTTCACGCCCCGCCAACTTGTCGCGTTGACCACCTTCTCCGACCTCGTCGGCGAAGCGCGCGACAAGGCCATCGCCGATGCCCAATCTGCTGGCTTCCTCGACGATGAACAAAGTCTCGATGCCAACGGTGCGGGCGCGATGGCGTATGGTGAAGCGATAGCGACCTATCTAACCTTTGGAGTCAATAGGTTGGCGGATCGCAGCTCGTCGATTTGTGGATGGGACTCTGGTTATACAAAGATAAGAAACACATTCGGTCGACAAGCGATCCCAATGACTTGGGATTATTGCGAGGGCAACGCGTTTTCTGATTCTTCTGGCAATTTCGTAAGCCTGCTTGAATGGGTCACTAAGTACCTAAATGCGGCTCCCGCCTCACGCCAAGCATTTTCTATACAAGCAGACGCAGCGAATCAAGGTGCTAGTACAAATAAAGTCATCTCAACGGATCCCCCATATTACGACAACATTGGCTACGCAGATCTTTCTGATTATTTTTACACATGGGCTCGCAGGTCACTCCGATCTACGTTCCCATCTCTGTTTTCAACTATGGCTGTGCCAAAGGGGGAGGAACTAGTAGCAACGCCTTATAGGCATGGCTCGAAGGAAAAAGCAGAAATATTCTTTCTCGGAGGAATGAGCGAGGCTATAAGGCAGCTTTCAAATCAGGCTCATCCTGGCTTTCCTGTTTCGATTTATTATGCTTTTAAGCAGGCAGAAACTAGAGAAAATGACTCAGCCAATACAGGATGGGAAACGTTTCTGGAAGCAGTAATAAGGTCGGGATTTTCAATAGATGGCACTTGGCCGATGCGAACGGAGTTGGGCAATCGTTTGATTGGGTCGGGTAACAACGCGCTCGCATCCAGCATCGTCTTGGCTTGCCGCAAACGCGAAGCCAACGCCGAAACCATCAGCCGCCGCGATTTCCAGCGTCAGCTCCGCGAGGAAATGCCCGAGGCGCTGGAAACCATGATTGGCGGCACGACCGGCCGCTCGCCGATCGCGCCGGTCGATCTGGCCCAGGCGGCCATCGGCCCCGGCATGGCGATCTTTTCCAAATACGCCGCCGTGCTGAATCAGGACGGTACGAAGATGCGCGTGCACGACGCGCTGATTCTCATCAACCGCGAAATCAGCGCGTTTCTCACGCCGGATGCGGGCAGCTTCGACAGCGATACGCTGTTCTGCAACAACTGGTTCGAGGAGTTCGGGTGGAGCGCCGGGCCGTTCGGCTCGGCCAACACGCTGGCCCAGGCCAAGGGCACGAGCGTGGGCGGCGTGGAAGCCGCTGGCGTGGTCGAATCCGGCAGCGGCAAAGTGCGGCTGCTGCGCTGGGCCGAGTATCCCGACGGCTGGGACCCGAAGGCCGACGCCCGCACGCCGGTCTGGGAAGCCGCGCACCACCTCATCCGCGCGCTAAACCGCGAGGGCGAAGCCGAGGCCGGCGCCCTGCTTGCCCGCATGCCCGAACGCGGCGAAGCCATCCGCCAGCTCGCCTACCACCTCTACACGATCTGCGAGCGCAAGAAATGGGCCGACGACGCCCGCGCCTATAACGAACTCATCACCGCCTGGCACGCGATTGTTGCGGCCTCGCACGAGATGGGACATCGCGGTGAGCAAACTGCGCTCGGCCTTGAATAGGATGGGCCGCAGGAGACGAAACGCGGCCATCGCGCAGCGCCCGGTTTTTCTTCGGAGTTCGAACCATGCGTATCGAATCGCTCAGGCTGACTAATTTCAAGGCGTTCAAGGACGCCGAAATGGCGCATATCCCGGCCTACTGCGTGGTCGTGGGCGCCAACGGCACGGGCAAGAGCACGCTGTTCGACGTGTTCGGTTTTCTCAAGGACTGCCTGATCTTCAATGTGCGCCGGGCACTGCAGACGCGCGGCGGATTCAAGGAAGTCATCAGCCGCGGCGCGGGCGCCGACGAAACAATCGGCATCGAGATCAAGTTCCGCATGGAGATCGCCGGCATCGATCGGCTCGTGACTTATCTGATCCGGATCGGCCAGGAACGCGGCCAACCGATCGTGCGGCGCGAGATTCTCCGCTACAAGCGCGGCCGCTACGGCTCGCCCTATCATTTTCTGGATTTTGCCGACGGTTCCGGCTATGCGGTGGAAAACGAGGAAGACTTCGACAAACAGGACGAAGAACTCGACCGCGAGGAACAGACCATCGGCCCGGATGCGCTTGCGATTAAAGGCCTCGGCCAGTTCGCTCGATTCAAGGCCGCCAGCGCGTTCCGCGAGCTGATCGAAAACTGGCACGTATCCAACTTCCATATCGACATGGCCCGCGGCAGCAAGGATGCCGCGGGCTACGACGAGCATCTGTCGGTCACCGGCGATAATCTGCAACTGGTTGCCCGCAACATCTTCGAGAACGACCGAGACACGTTCGACGCGATCGTCAAGACCATGACGCACCGCGTACCCGGTATTCACAACATCGAACCGTTACCGACCGCCGACGGACGATTGCTGCTGCGCTTTGCCGACGGTGCGTTCTTCGATCCATTCATCGATAAATATGTGTCGGACGGCACGATCAAGATGTTCGCTTATCTGGTGCTGCTCTACGATCCGACGCCGCACCCCCTGCTGTGCGTCGAGGAACCGGAAAACCAATCGTATCCCAGCCTGCTGTGGGAGTTGGCCGAAGAGTTCCGCGCCTATGCCGAGCGCGGCAGTCAGGTGTTCGTCTCCAGCCATTCGCCGGATTTTCTCAACGCCTGTGGCATCGACGAGCTGTACTGGCTGGTTAAACGCGATGGCTTTGTTCAGATAAGAAAAGCCAGCGATGACGCCCAACTCGTGGCGTTTTTAGCTGAAGGCGACCAACTCGGCCATCTCTGGAAAGAAGGTTTATTCCCTGGAGCCGATCCGGAATGACGCCATTGGTTATTTTTCTGGAGGAACCATCCGCCCGTGCGATGCTTCAAGGGTTGCTGCCCCGCATTCTGCCCGAGACGGTCGCCGTGCAGTACATCGTCTTCGAAGGCAAAAGCGATCTGGAGAAGAAACTGCCGAAACGCCTTCGCGCCTGGCAGGCGCCGGATGCGAAATTTCTTGTTCTGCGCGATCAGGACAGCGGCGATTGTCGGGTCATCAAGGATGGGCTGGTGCAGAAATGTCACGATGCCGCCAAACCCGATGTTGTCGTACGTATTGCTTGCCGCGAACTGGAAAGTTTCTATCTTGGCGATCTCGCCGCGGTGGCGGATGCGATCGGGCCGAACGCAGTCCGGCATAAGCAACAGCAGAGAAAATTTCGTACACCCGACAAACTAGGCAGCCCGTCTCGCGAGTTGAAGCAGTTGGCGCCGAGTTACCAGAAGATCGCCGGGTCACGCGCCATCGGCCTGCAACTGAATATCGAGGCCAATCATTCGCGCAGCTTTCAAGTGTTGATCGAAGGAATTCGAGAACTGGTCGAATCATGAGCACAGCTACCAAACCCTGGCGCGAAGTCGCCCAACCGCATCAAGACGTGCTGCAAGGCTCGTTCAAGCAGTCCGAGTTCGCCGCCGATATTACGCAGGTCCACGGCGGGACCGCACCGCCGGAATATCAAGACGCCGAACAATTCTACGCCCGTACCTTCATCACCGAAGGCATGCGTCTGCTGCTGACCAGCGTCGCGCAGCGCTTGGCCACCGGCGGCGGCGATCCGGTGATTCAACTTCAGACCGCGTTCGGCGGCGGCAAGACACATACGCTGTTGGCCGTCTATCACCTGGCCAGTCGCACGTGCCCGGTCGATCGGCTTGCCGGTGTGCCGACCATCCTGGACGAGGCGGGCATCAATGGCCTGCCCGAAGCCCGTGTCGCGGTCATCGACGGTATTCGACTATCGCCGAGCCAGTCCCGCAGCCACGGCGATACGACGATCCACACGCTCTGGGGCGAACTGGCATGGCAACTGAACGGCAGCGAGGGCTACCGGCATGTCGCCAACGCCGATCGCGACGGTACGTCGCCGGGCAAGGAAGCGCTTACATCTCTGATCCGATCAGCCGCGCCCTGCGTGATCCTGGTCGACGAACTGGTCGCCTACATCCGCCAGTTCGAGCCGGGCAAGCAGTACATCGGCGGCAGCTACGATTCCAACATTTCGTTCATTCAGGCGCTGACCGAAGCGATGAAGTCGGTGCCGAATGCGATCCTGCTGGCCTCGTTGCCCGAATCCGAGCTGGAAGTCGGCGGCGCCGTCGGGCGACAGGCGCTGGCGGCGCTGGAAAAATATTTCGGCCGCCTGGAGTCGATGTGGAAGCCGGTAGCCGCCGAAGAAGCCTTCGAGATCGTGCGGCGGCGGCTTTTCGACAGCATCGGTAACGAGTCCGACGTTCAAGCCACGGCGCGTGCCTTCGGCGAACTCTATCGCGGCCATCCGCATAAATTTCCAACCGATGTGCAAGAAGCGCGCTACGAAGAGCGTATCGCCCGGTCCTATCCGATTCATCCGGAAATTTTCGACCGGCTCTACGAGGACTGGTCCACCCTGGACAAATTTCAGCGCACGCGAGGGGTGCTGCAGTACCTGGCCATCGTCATTCACCGTTTATGGAACGACGGCGACAAGGATGCGCTGATCCAGCCCGGCTCGCTGCCATTGGGCGATGCCAATGTGCGCAACAAGAGTGTGCACTACCTGCCCACGGGGTGGGAGCAGGTCATCGAGGCTGAAATCGACGGCCCGCGGGCCGAGGCCACCGAAATCGACGGGCACGAGACACGCTTTGGCAGCATTCAGGCCGCGCGCCGCGTGGCCCGCACGATTTTCCTGGGCAGCGCGCCGTCGCACGCCGCGCAGACGAGCCGCGGCATTCGTGTCGAGCGTATCCTGCTGGGTAGCGCCCAGCCCGGCCAGGCCGTGGGCACCTACGAAGACGTCATCAAGCGCCTGCGCGATCGCTTACATTATCTCTACGGCGAGCGCGATAGCTACTGGTTCGATACGCGGCCGAACCTGCGCCGCGAAATGGAAAGCCGAAAACGCAACGTCAGCGAAACAGATGACGTGCGGCCGCTGCTACGTCGCCAAGTGAGCCGCGTGTTCGGCCGCAATCATTTCTTCGACGGTATTCATGTTTTCACGCCTTCCGCGGACGTGCCGGACGATTACGGCCACGGCCCCCGACTGGTCGTATTGCCGCCGTCTGCAGGCTATCGGAAACAGGATGAATCCAGCGCGTTTCAAGCAGCGCAGCAGATTTTGGAAAAACGCGGCGACGCACCCCGGCTCAAGCAGAATCGTCTGCTGTTTCTGCTACCCGATGCCGACACGGTGCCGCGCCTGCGCGACGCGGCGCGAACCTATTTAGCCTGGGCATCCATTGTCGAAGACGTAGGCAACGAGCGCATCGATCTCGGCACGTTCGAAGCCCGACAGGCCCAGCAATCGCGGGATGCGGCCGATGAGCATTTGCGCCAGATGGTGCGCGAAACCTGGCGCTGGCTCCTAGCCCCCGGCCAGGAAATGAAGCGCGGACGGATGGAGAGCCGTTGGGAAGTGGTCGGTGTATCCGCTGCCGCCCCCAATCTCGTCGAGGCTATTCAAAGCAAATTGACCGAGGAAGAATGGGTCATCACGACCTGGTCTCCCATTCATCTCAATCGCCTGCTAGAACAATGGTATTTTTCGGATGACGTCACCCACGTATCCGCGCTCAAGATCTGGCAGGACACTTGCCATTATCTGTATCTGCCACGGCTGGCAAATTCAGAAGTGTTCAAGCAAGCGGTCATTGAGGGCGCTAACGGTCGCGATTACTTCGCCTGCGCGGACGAAGCCACGGAAGACGGCTACCACGGGTTTCATTTCGGCCGCGCTGGGATCGTTGCGCTCGACGAGGATTGCGTGCTGATCAGCCACGCAGCGGCCGAAGCGCGCCAGCGCATGCTGGATGTGAGAGCGCACGATGACGACAGCGCCAGTTTCAACCAACCGGAGCAACCGGAACCCGGCGGCAACGGTGGATCTCGGCCAGCGGATAGCCCCGACACACCGCAGCCAAGCCCCGGCGAAGATTCCGGTCAGCCCACTCGCTTTTATGGCACTACAGAACTCGATCCGGTCACTGCCTCGATGGATTTCAGCACGATTGTCGAAGAAATCGTCCAGCATTTCACCACGCAATTAGACGTGGACGTATCCATCAACGTAGAGATCAGCGCACGCAGCCGCGACGGTTTCGATCAAGGGCTGCAGCGTACGATTAACGAAAACTGCGGCGTACTCAGGTTCAAGACCCAAGAATTTGATTGACCATGCAGATGGTCGAATGTGGCCATCAGAACACCTCGTGGCTCGGAACCTGGATTCTGTCGCAGCTCAAGCCGCTGAATCGCTCTTGCCGCCCGGCAAGACATCTTCCCCCGTCTCGAAGGCGGTCAAGTGCACCGGCCCACAGCCGGCGCCGATCGACGATGCGGAATGGGATATATTTTAGGCACACACAAGCGCGGTGGTGTAATCCATCGAGGCCAGATGCCATAGCTCCGACCCGGGCGCTGCTCAAGCCGGCTCGGGGTCGTTCGGCACGGGCGGCTGAGTGCCCGAACTGCCAATCAGCGTGCCCACGCCGGCATTGGTAAACAGTTCCAGCAGCACGGCGTTTTCGACCCGGCCGTCCACGATATGCGCCGCGCGTACGCCGGAGGCGACCGCATCCAGCGCGCATTCGATCTTGGGCAGCATGCCGCCGTGGATGACCTCGGTGTCGATGAGCTCGCGCACCTGATCAGGCGTGAGCCCGGTCAGCAGGTGGCCGTCAGCGTCTAGAACGCCGGGCGTGTTGGTCAGCAGCATGAGCTTTTCGGCTTCCAGCACCGCCGCGATCTTGCCGGCGACCAGATCCGCGTTGATGTTGTAGCTGCGCCCGTCCGCGCCGACGCCGATCGGCGCGATCACCGGAATGAAATCGTCGGCCTCGAGCCGGCGCACGATATGTGGGTCGATATGCGAAACCTCGCCGACGAAGCCGAGATCGGTATCGTCGTCCACCAGGGCGAGCTTGCGCGCGTGGATCAGCCCGCCGTCCTTGCCGGTCAGGCCGACCGCGCGGCCGCCGTGCTGGTTGATGAGATTGACGATCTCCTTGTTCACCAGGCCGCCGAGGACCATTTCGACCACGTCCATGGTCTCTTCGTCGGTCACGCGCATGCCCTTGATGAACTCGGTCTGCTTGCCGACACGCTCGAGCAGCTTGCCGATCTGCGGGCCGCCGCCGTGCACCACCACCGGATTGAAGCCGACCAGCTTCATGAGCGCGATATCGCGGGCGAAGCCGGACTTGAGCTCCGGATCGGTCATGGCGTTGCCGCCGTACTTGATCACCACCGTCTTGCCAGCAAAGCGACGGATATAGGGCAGTGCTTCGCCGAGCACGCGAGCGACGCGCGCGGCCTGTTCCGGATCCAGCGACATGCGTTTCTGTTCCTCCAGAGGGGTCATCAGGCGGTCCCGGTCGAACCGAAACCACCGACGCCGCGTTCGCTGGCATCGAACGCGTCGACCACTTCCAGCTCGGCGGCCACCACCGGCACCAGTACAAACTGGGCGATGCGCTTGCCGGGCTCGATGACGAATTCCTCGCTGCCGCGGTTCCAGGCCGAAACCATCAACGGGCCCTGATAGTCGGAATCGATCAGGCCGACCAGGTTGCCGAGCACAATGCCGTGCTTATGACCCAGCCCCGAGCGCGGCAGGATCATGCCGGCCAGATTCGGGTCCGCGATATGAATCGATAACCCGGTGGGCAGCAGTTCGCAGTCGCCGGGGGAGAGCGTGAGCGGCTGCTCGACCATCGCGCGCAGATCGATACCGGCAGAACCGGCGGTCGCACGCTGCGGCATGTCGAACTGGCTGCCGAGGCGCGAATCGAGCACCTTGACCTGAAGTTTGGGCATCGTGATGTCCTTGATTCGTTTCAACTTTCGATATTCGAATCGGCCAACGGCAGACGCTCGGCCACGAGCGCGACGAGCTGCTCGGCCAGCGCCGCCTTGCTCGCCTGGGCGAGTTCCTGCTCGCCGCCCTCCCAGACCACGAACAGCGCATTGTCGTCGCGGCCGAAGGCGTGTTCGGGCCCGACGACATT
>MDSW01080879.1_pt1 | contig 21501 bp, 9 predicted proteins | sample 811171 | NCBI WGS metagenome assembly MDSW01 (sample SAMN05326641, study PRJNA326480) | marine metagenome | isolation source: seawater | place: Atlantic Ocean: North West | collected 2012 | reverse complement strand
TTTTTGCGGGGGGGAGGAGGGGCGGGGGGTGGGATGGATGATGTGGAAGGCGGACGAGGAGGGTGGTCGAGGGGGGACGGGACGCGCGCGCGCGCGGGGAAGGGGCACGATTCTCGGCGTGCCGAGGTGGACCGGAGGGCGGGGCGGAGGACGGGGCGCGCACCGGCTTGCGCTCGGACGGCGCGCGCGGGGGCGCGCGCGGGGGCGACGACGCGTCGCTCGCGTCCGAGTCCATCGGGGAAGGACCCGGGCTCGTCCCCGCGTCCGGTCGCGCGCGGCGCGATGCGGGGGAAGACGCGCGAGAGCGGGGCGCAGAAAGCAACAACGAGCGATGTGTCGGATCCGACGTCGCGCGTCGTCATCGGCGGATCGTGCGACGAACTGGCGCCAGCTGGTTTTCTCATCGCCATCAGCATCATCGCGTCCGCCCGCCACCTCGGCGCCGACTTCACACCCGCGCGCGCGCGATGGCGTGGGCGTCCGCGTCGGCGCTCGCGCCGCGCGCGCTCGTCCGCGCGCGCGCATCCGCCCCGCGTCCGCCCCGCGCTCTCCAACCCGCCCGCTCGCGTCGTCGCGTCGTCGCGTTCGCGGCGTCGTCGGACCCCGCGGGGGGTCCCTCCCCGGCGCGCCCGACTTCGGACCCCGGCCGGACCCCCGCGCCTCCTCCTCCCCTCGTGGACCCGCTCCGCGCGACGACCCCTTCCCGCCGCCGCGTCTGCTCGGGGTGCGGCGGCACGGGCGCGGCGCCGTGCCGGACGTGCCGCGGCGCGGGCGCGCTGAACCCCGGCGGGTTCCACGCGAAGAACCACGTGGACGCGCGCACGGTCGTGGGCACCAACTGGACCGCGCACGAGCGCACGCTCGGGTGGAGGCACTTCGAGGCGATCGAGGCGGCGCCCGCGCGCCGCGATCCGCGAGGAGGTCGAAAGGCCGAAGCCTCCGTGCGCCTCGCCGCGACGTGCGACCGCGACGTCACGCTCTGGGTCCCCGCGCGCGAGCTCAAGGACCGCGCGAGGTGGAGCGCCGGGTGGAAGCAGCGCGAAGACCTCGAGTGGTCCGGCGACGCCGACGATCCGCGCGGCGCCGTCGCCAGCCCGAAGCGCGGCCCCCCTTGCCCCGCGTGCGACGGCGAGGGGATCGTGCCGTGCGCGCGGAAAGGGTGCGAGGACGGCGCGGAGAGGATCGCGAGGCAGGCCGCGATCGTGGAGGAGGCGGAGAAGAAGCTCAGGGCGCGCAGGGCGGCGTTGAAGGAGCGCGCGGACGCCGGGGACGAGCGCGCGAAGGCGGAGATGCGGAGCCTAAAGGCGGCGCTCAAGGCGACGACGGAGGGGAAGCGGGGGAGGAGGAAGAAGAAGACGCGCGCGGCGCGGCGGAGGGAGGAGGAGGAGGAGGAGGACGCGATCGGGGCGCGAAACGGGGAGGAGGATTGGGGCGCGCACAGGCGCGCGAGGCGGGACGCGAGGCTCGAGGCGTGGCTTCGAGGGGTCGGGGAGGAGGAGCGGGGGGAGCGGGGGCGACAGTGACGACGCGAAGAAACGCGAGGATTCGAAAAGAGGAGGATCGCGAGCGTCGCGCGTATACAATCGTTCGAGACGCGTTCGTCCGTCGACGCGCGGAAGGCCTCGAAGAACCCCAAGAACCTCGCGTCTCGTTCACTACCGGTTCTTCCCGCCTCTGCTCCTCGACTTCTTCTTCTCGCCGGGGCCGGGGCCGGGGCCGTTTCCGTCGGGCGCGAATCCCACGATGGCGTCGAGCTCGGATTTATGCCTCGCCTGAAGCTCCGCCCAAAACGCGAGCGGGTCGTCGCTCCCCGCGGACGCCTCGACCGGCGCGCGTACCCTCGCCTCGAGGTCCGCGAGCGTGATGCCCCCCCCTCCCCCCGCGGGGGCCGCCGCGCCCGCCGCGGGCTTGATCTTCGCCTCGAGGTCCGCGAGCGACGTCGGCGCGTCGCGCGCCTCGGTTCTCGCGCGGGGAGGCATCGTCACCTTCGCCGGCGTCGGTCGATCGGCGTTCGTCGGTTTCGGCGCGCCGCCGCCAGCGAGGGCGGTCCAGAACGCGGCGGGGTCGTCCGCGCCCGGCGGGGGTCCGGGCGGGGCGGGGCCCTTGATCGGCGGCGTCGCCGGGGCGTTCGCGCCGCCGCGCGGCTTCGGACTCGGCGCCACCGAGGTGGAATCGGCGAACCGGCGCTCGAGGTCCTCGAGCGAAAGCGCCGCCGCGTTCGCCGAGTTAACCTCGGCGGCGCCGTTCGCGCGGGTCCCTCCTCCTCCCCGGGACTGGGACTCGTCCCTCGCCTCCGCGCCCCGTCCGACGCCGAGGATGGACTTGAGCTGGGCGCCGGCGAGCATGGACCCGAGGTCGGGCGCGGCGGCGGCGGCGGCGGCGGCGGGTTTGTTGCTCGAGACGACGCTCCCGACGATGGCGCCCGGGAGGGGTTTCCCGAGCGTCCGGGCGGCGCCCCCCGTTCCGTTCGCCGCCGCGCCCCTTCCTCTCCCCGCGCCGGCGAACCCTCGCCCGCCGTCGGGCATCTTCGGCCCCGCCGCCGCGGTCCCCTGCAGCAGCCCCCCCGCGCCCGGCCCGCCGACGGCGGGCGCGCGCCCGGGCAGAAGCGCCGCCGCCATCGCGAGGACGCCCTTGCCGCCCCCCTTGCCGTCCTTGCCGTCCCACCCGCCCTTGGTGACCTTCCCCTTCTTATCCCGCGCCCTCGTCGCCGGCGCGGCGTCGCCGAGCTGCGGCATGGCGGGCGGGTGCGAGAGGTTCACGAGCTGCGCGACGGGGAGCATCGCGCCGCGCTTCTCGGGGAGGACGCCGTGCAGATCCGTCGCCCCGACGAAGTCGCGCGCGTCGAACATCACCTCCGCCGCCTCGCCGTGCGTGGCGACGACGAAGCCCCGCGTGCCGAAGGGCGGCGACCCGCCGTCGCCGACCATCGCGACGCGGTCGCCCAGCTCAAAGTCTCCGCCGGCGTACAGGTCCATGACCTCGCCCTGCGTCACGGGACGCATCAGCAACAGGGGCGAGACCCCCTCGAGCGAGACCGGCTCGAGCTTCGCGTCCCTCGCGTCCCTCACGCTCTGCCCGCCGACGGCGGCGTGGAGCGCCTTTATGGCCGCGTCGGGGGCGATTTTGGAAAACTTACTGACCAGCGGTTTCTTGGCGCTCGGCGCCGCCTTCAGCCACGCCTTGAGCGCCTTGAGCGCGGGCAGACGCGCCGCCTCGGGGACGTGCTTCAGGGCGACGTCGAGCTCCAGGCCCTCGAACCCGCCGTCCGGGTCGCTCTGCAGCGCCGCGAACACCCACCCGTGCGCCCGCTTGTACTCCTGCATCAGCTGGATCGCGCCCTGGCCGTAGTCCCACCCCGCGCCGTCCTTGCCCGGCCGCGTGAACCCCGAGACGCACAAGCCCTTCGCCGCGGATTTGAGGTTCAGGCCGACGTCGACGCGGGCGAACCGGCCGCAGTCCTTCGTGGGCGCGATCCACAGCGGGCCCGTGAGCGCGGAGAGCGCGCGCGGGTGGAGGCCGAGCTTACGCGCGACGGCGCCCGCGGGCTCGAACCGACCCGCAGCGGAGCTCGCCTGGAGGACGCGGCGGCCGACCCCCGTGTCCGGCGCGGCGGGCTGGACGAAACACTCGAGACCGCGCCCGGGGACGAACCCGGCGACGGTCGCGATGGCGCCGAAGTGCGAGCGGCCGAGGTACAGCGCCGCGTCGCCCGCGCGGAACCCGCCGGAATCGCCGGAAGACGCGTCGGCGTTCGGATCCGCGGATGAATCCGCGCCGCCGCTCGTCGCGTTATTAATCGTCGGGCCGCGCTCCTTGAGCCTGGGGCTGGGGCTCGGGTCCGACGCGAGCGCGAGGTGCGCGGGGACCATGACGTCCGTCTTCCCGAACCGTTTCTGGAGGCTCCCGTCCGGGTGCCTGACGAGGCCCTCGCACTGGCGGCAGTGCAGCTGCACCGCGGTCTGCCCGACGTCCACGCCCTTGGTCTGCATCAGCGCGTTCGCCGCCCGCTGCGCCTCCGCGCCCCACTCCGCGCTCGAGTGCGACTGCCGCCCCGCGCCCTTCCCGACGATCTTCTCGGACTTGTCGCTCACGGCCACCACGACCGATTCCTTCAGGTACGGCCACGATATGAACACGCGGCGGCCGAGAAGGTGCGCGAACGCCGCCGCGCGGGTGGAATCGTCGGCGGAATCGGAATCGGTCAACAAGCCCGGGTCGCCCCCGCGGCCGACGCGCAGAATCAGCGATTCTTTCTTGCTCGCCGTCCCGAAGACGTTGACCCCCGCGTGCTTCAGCTCGCCCCGAGCCTCGAGGCTCGTCATCGTCGGGAACCCGGGCGGGCGGTCGACGCCGAGCTTGACGCCCGGGAGCAAGCAGCCGCGCCCGCCGAAGCACGCGCGGTTCGTCGGGAACTCGCCCGGCGGCATGCTCTCGAACGCCTTGGATTTGCAGGGAAACAAGCCCGGGAACACCTTCGGGAGCGTCGACGGCGCGTCGCCCGCGCCGGCGGGCGCGTGCTGAAACACCACCAGGGGACCGGGCTCGTTGCGCTGAATCTGCGCGGCGCTCAGCTTGTCCCTCGGAACGCTGGCGATGCACTGCTTCAGGAGCGCCTCGTCGAGGAAGGGGAGCAGGACGACGCCCTCCCAGTCGTTTCTCTTGCCCTCGAAGTCCACCTTGAGTTCGCTCGGGAAGAAGGGCGCCAGCGGCGAGTGCGGCGCCGTCATGAGCCAACGAAACGGCTCGGGGAGCAACGCGGCGCTCTGCGGCGGCTGCACGGCGAGGAGCTGCTCGAACGGGCGGAATGGCCGGCCGTAGTCGAACGCGACGGTCAGGTCCCCCAACCCCTTCGCCAGATCGCTCGCCATCGGGGCGTAGTGGAAGGGGTAGTACCACGTCCAGGACGCGACGCCGCGGTAGTAGTACCGCAGCACCCAGTTGAGGCCCTCGAAGTACGCCTGGCGGAGCTCGGCCAGCGGCGGGGCTTCGCCGATTTTCAAACCGAGCTTCTCGCGGTAGTACATCTCCTTCCACCCCTCGATGCCCGCGCCGCCCTCCTCGAACATCGCGCGCTTGGAGGCGCTCATCATCGTCGGGTCGGCGGAGATGCCGGAAGACGCCGCAGAGGGGTCGGAGGCGTCCGGGGACGACGACGACGCGGCGGCCGCGGACGCGTCGGCGCCGGCGCCGGCGCCGTGCATCAGCGCGAGCATCGCCTTCTGGAACGCGGCGTCGCCGGAGGAGTCACCGCCGCTCGCGGGCGCGGGCTTCTTGTTGCCCCCCACCGCCTTCCTGCCGCCGCGCCCGCCGCCGCCGTTCCCGCCGCCGTTCTTCCTCGCCTGTCTCTCTTCGTTCGCCTGCGCATCCCTCGATCGCTCGGCGAGGACGTCCGCCTCGAGCTCTCCGACGACGACGAGAATCTTCTCCAGCCTCTTCGGGTCGAAGGTCCCGCCGCCGTCGTCCCCGGTGACGTACCCGCCCAGGGTCGGGAGCAGCTCCCTGTACGTGCTGAACAGCTTGTTCAGCGCGCCCTCCGCGATGTCGAGGGTGGGTAAGGGCGGGAGGAAATCGTTGCCCACGAGCATCGAGAGGAGGACGAAATCGTCCACGATCCTCTCGCAGTCGTACTCGAACGGCAGCCGATCGGCGACCGTCTTGAACTCCTGGTCGAGGTACTCGCGGAGTAAGCCGACGTGGAGGAGCAGGAAACCGTCGTCCGTGGGGTTACTCAGAACCTCCCTGGAGGGTTGCCCGCGCTCGCCGCCGCCGAACTTGACCACCTCGCGGAGGAGGCAGAAGTGCGGCTCGTGCGTGACGAGCGCGAGCATGATGAGATCCGCGTCCAGGCCGTAGAGACAGTGCGTCTGGTTGGGATCCCACCCGGGCTCGCCCCGGGCCCACCGGATGTGCTCCATGATCTTGTGCTCGCCCTCGCCCCTCACCTCGTGGCCGGACAAAATCACCGTCGCCTTTGCCCACAGCGGATCCTCCGTCTGTTTCTTCTTGACGTAGAAGCGCAGGTGGTCGGAGAGGCGCGCCATGAACGGCGTGCCCGGGGTGATGCAGTTGGAGTCGAACGGTTCGCCCTTGGCCTCGGGCTCGCCCTTCGCCGCCGCCTCCGCGCGGAGCTTCTCCGCCTCCAGCGCGGAGCGGAAGCGGCGCGAGCGCTGCTGGTTCATCTTCGCGCGGGGGGCGACGCCGTCGATGGCCATGTACAGGAGCCGGCGAGGGCGGACCATGCGGAAGATGTGGTCCAGGTAAGCGAACACTTTGCTCATCTGGAGAAGAAGAGAGGGGACGAGAGGCGAGGAGGGCGGGGAGGAGGTGTTCAGTCGCGCGAGGGGGGAGGTCCGCGGCCGCGAGCGTCCGGAAGGGCGGGCGGGTGCGAGACCGGGGACCGCGCGCGCGCGGGGGCGATCGTCCGAGAGAGACCGCTCCGTCGCTCGCTCGCGGGGTTTGCATGCACGTCGCCGCGGCGATCGTCCGCGGTTCGTTCGCGCGCACCATCTCGTCCTCGGTCATGCGCGTGTTCACGTCCGTGCCCGCGCCGTGCGAGCAGTTGTGGATGACGCCGTTCATGTCGAGGTACAGGTTATCGATGATCGGGACGTTCCCGGCGTCGCACGAGTAGTTGAGCATCGGGTAGCGCTCGGAGAGCCATCGGTAGAACTTTGGGACGCCCATGGTGCCGGATCACGGCGCGCTTTTGACGATTCCGGAGCGCCTCCGAACCTCGCGCGCCGCGCGTCGCCTCGAGCGCCGAGCCTGTCGCCGCGCGCGAACCCCGAATACGGCGTCGATCGATCCCCGCGGGACGATCCGACGGACGCGGGAGAAGTGGTGCGCCCGCGCGTCAGGGGGCGGGGCGTTGTGACGCGCGCGCGACGACGAGATCGCGAGGCGAGGTTCCCGCCCAAGTCGAGACAGTTCCCGAGTCGTCAACAAAACCCGCCCCGGCGGCACACCCGGGTGGTCTCGCGCGGCGCGCGCGGCGGGCCGCGGCCCGCCCCTTCACAGTACTCCGTAGCCGCGTTTAATGCCGTCCTCCTCGCCTCGCGCCGCGCGCACACACGCCCCCGCGCTCTCCGCCCGTTCGCGATCGACCCCGCGCGCATCGCCCGGTCGCGCGTCTCCCACCTCACTGCCCCCCCCCTCCCGCGACGCGCGCGGCCCGCGCGGCGTTCATCCCCCCCCCGCGCGCGACCCGGCTCGCGTCTCGATCGCGTCTCGTCGATCCCCGACGAAGCGAATGCCGTCCCCGCCGCGCTCGGGTCGTTTCCCGATCCTCGCGCTCCTCCTCGCGCTCCTCGCGTTCGCCCCCTCGGGCGCCTCGTCCCTGAAGCTCGACATCGGCCGCGAGGACACGGAGTGCGTCGTCGAGCACGCCGCCTCCGCCGGCGACACGTTCAGCGGCTCGTTCATGTTGATCGAGGAGGGCGCGCGGCTGCGACGCTGGGACGGCGTCTTCGACCTCACCGTCAAGGACGAGTCCGGGTACGTGGTGTACACCACGCGGCACTCGAGCGAGCACCGCTTCGAGTTCAACGCGGAGCGCGCGGGCGCGCACGAGTTCTGCTTCACCAACCTCAAGCCCCGCGACGTGCAGCTCTTCTACAACGCCGCGGTGGGGCACCACTACGCGCACGACGCGGCGACGAGCGCCAACGTCGGCGAGTTGGAGCGCGCGCTGCAGTCGCTCCGGCAGGTCGCGGGGGAGGTGGGCGTGGAGGTGCGGTACCAGAAGAGGAGGGAGCAGGCGCAGAGGAAAACCGCGGAGAGCGTCAACGGAAGGGTCACGGGGTACTCCATCCTGGAGGCGTGCGCGCTCATCGGCACGGCGACGTTCCAAGCCAACTACGTCAAAAAACTCTTCTCGCAGAGACGATCGGGGCCCGGGGGAGGCCTCATGACGGGCGTGTGACGGAGCCCCGGGAGGACGAACGCGCGAGGAGGAGGGCGGCGAGGCGCGCGCCCCCGTCGTTTACGATATCACACGCGCGGAACGCGCGTGATGATGAGACAGCAAAGACTTTTGTTCGGCGCATCGTGGTCCCGTCGCTTCGGCTCTCCTCCAAAAAATCGCCTCTCGTATCGAATCACGCCGCCACCTCGGCGCGCTTCTCGGCGCGCTCCAGGAACGCCTCGAGCTCCTTCGCCTGCTCCACGCCAAACTCCACGCACCTCCCGAGCGCGACGCCCGCGGTGTAGTTCCCGCCCAGGAACAGCCCCTCGCACCCCGCGTCGCTCAGCCCCGCCTTGGCCCTGGCGAGGACGTCCAGGTGTCCGACGTTGAACTGCGGGATGGCCTTCTCCCACACCTTGACGCCGACGACGCGGGGGAGGGGGGTCCCGGGCTTCAGGATCGTCTCCAGCGCGTCCTCGTGCACCGCCTTCACGAGCGCCTCGTCCGTCATGTCCTTCACCGCGACGTCCCTCGCGCCGCCGATGTAGTTCAGGAGCATGAACTCGCCGTCGGGCTGCCTGCGATCGTCCTTGAAGAGGTACGAGCTGTAGATGGTGCCCAGGGTGCGGATGCCCTGCGACCGCGGGTGGAGCTGGCCGAATCCCGTCAACCCGCCGTCGGGAAGCGCAGAGGTGCCGTCCAGACGGAACGCGGTCTCCGGGTAGGAGACGGTGACGGACGCGACGGGGGGGTAGTAGAACTCGCGGAGGGCCTCGGCGGCCTTCGGCGCCATCTCCTGGACGACGTCGGCGACGGCGTACGCGGGCGCCGTCATCACCACCGATTTCGCCGTGATCGTCCGCGACGCCTTTTCGTCCCCGGAACCAGTCGCGTACTCGAGCTCGAACGACCCGTCCGGTCGCTTGCTCATCTTCTTCAGCGTCCACTCGAGCATGACGCGCTCGGTCCCGATCGCCTTGGCGAGGCCCTCCGGGAAGGTCTTGAGGCCTCCCCTGAAGCTCCCGACGGTCTGGCCCTCCACCGCGGGCAGGCGCGCGTCTCGAACGAACCCCGACGCCTTCTTCTCGTCGTACGCCTGCTTCTGGGCCTTCAGGGCGCCCGCGACGAGCGACCCGCCGAGGGGCTCGAGGCGCTGGACGCGGCCCGTGGCGGCGACGGAGCTCAGCATCGCGGGGTCGCCCGCGTACACGCCGGAGCAGAAGGGTTCGATGAGGCGCTCGAACGCCTCGACGCCGAGGTTGCGGCTGACGAACTCCTTGACGGATTCCTCCTTCCCCTCGGGCGGGGGGGGGCGGATGCCGATCGCGCCGAGGCCCGCGCGGATCTTCCCGGGCCACGTCAGGAACGTCCCGAGGACCGCGGTGGGGATGTCCTTGGGGAGGGCGCGGAGCTCCTTGTCCCACAGGACGTACCGGTCGCTGTTCGGGTCGGCGAGGAGGATGTCGTCCCGCATCCCCGCGTCGCACGCCACCGTCAAGATCGGGTCCCCGGGCTGGTAGCTGTTCGGGCCCTCCTCCCACACGTACCCGCGATCGTCGCTGCGCGACGTGATGTTCCCGCCGACGCGGTCGCGGGCCTCCGTGACGAGCATCTTCGCGTCGGGCTTAGCGCGCCCGAGCGTGAACGCGGTGCTCAAGCCGGAGACGCCCGCGCCGACGACGACGACGTCGTAGACGTCGTCGGCGGACGCGCGAGGGACGACGAGCGACGCGCGACGAACGCGGCCGCGGGGGCGGGCGCCCGCGACGCGCGTCCCGGGGACGCGCACGGGCGCGGCGAGGGCGGAGCACGACATCGTACGTTCGCGCGGGGGGGGGGAGGGGGGTATCTGGGTGTGACCGCGGGGAGGGGGATGGCTGGCGAGGGGATACGAGCGCCGTCCCACCCGAGTGATGGCATCGAAATCTGCGAGATCTTCCCGATTGCACCAATCACGAAGAGGCACGTGACGCGGGTCGAGGACCCGTCGATTCCTGGTTCGCGCCTTTCTCTCACATCTCAAACTCGTCCAAACTTTCGGAACCGCGAAAGCACGAACAATTTCTACAAAAACGCACCTCCCGTCGGTGTTTTCCCACACTTCGCCGCTCTCGCGGCCTCGAGCCCTCCGCCGCGCCGCGCGCTCGCCTCCGGCCCGACCTCATGCCCCCCCCCTCGCCCGCGCCGGTCGCCGCGCCGGCATCCTGCGCCCCCGACGACGACGCCGCCGACGCGCACCCCCTCGACGGGCTCGAGCGCTGGGCGTCGCGTCGCCCCGGGGCCCTCCGGTTCGCGTTCCTCCCCGACGACGACCCCTCGTCGCGAGCGCCGACGCAGCGCCTCACCGCGGCCTCGCTCGCGCGACGCGTCGAGACCACGCGACTCGCGCTCGAGCGCGCCCTCGCGACGACGACGCCCACGTGGTCCCCGCCCGCGTCCGCCCCCCGTCCGCGCCCGCTCCCGATCGTCGGCGCGACCGTCCTCGTCGTGTTCCCCCCGGGCCTCGACCACCTCCCCGCGTTTCTCGCCGCGCTCGCGGCGGGCGCGTGCGCGGTGCCGGCGTACCCCCCGGACCCGGCCGCGCCCGTCGCGAGGCTCAGAGCGCAGCTCGAACACCTCGACGCCGTCGCCGACGCCGCGGGCGCGACGCTCGCGCTCACCACGCGGGCGTACCGCGCGGCGCTCCGTCTCGCGAGGTTGAAGGTCGCCGTCGCCGACGCGCGCGCCGCCGCGTCGCGAGCGCTCTCGCGTCGTCGCGCTCGGTCCGATCCCGCGGCCGATCGTTCGGCGTGTCGCGAGGGAGACGACCGCCCGCGCAAGGCGCCGCGACGCGTGCGTTGGCTCGCCGTGGACGCCGTGGACGCGTCGGGGGACGTTCCGGTCAAGACCCAGGGGTTCGGGCGCGGGGGTTTTTTGTTTTCTTTCGGGGGCGAGCGCGACGAAAAAAAGAAAACGCCGCCGGGGCGAAAATCCCGAACGAACTTTAACGCGCGCGCGCGCTCGGGTCGCGCGGCGTTCGCGCAGTTCACCTCGGGGTCGACGTCCGCGCCTAAGGGCGTTCTGGTGGGCCACGCGCACCTCGCGGCGAACTGCGCGGCGATCCGACGCGACTTCGAGGTCACCGCGGCGGACGTCTGCGTCTCGTGGCTCCCCCAGTACCACGACATGGGCCTCGTGGGGACGAGCCTGGTCCCGCTGACGGTGGACGTCCCCGCCGAGCGCGGCGCCCTTTCTGATTCTATCGTTCACGCGGGAATGATAAAAAACGGGGGAGGGCCCGCGTGCGCGTGCTTCTCCCCCGTCGCGTTCGCGCGCGACCCGTGCCAGTGGGCGCTCGTCGCGTCGCGCGTCGGGGCGACGATGACGCAGGCCCCGAACTTCGCGTTCGCGCTCTTAGCCGAGCGGTGGCGCAAGCTCGCGCCCTTCCCGGGAGGGGGGGGACGCGTCCTCCCCGCCGAGGCGTCGGTTTTTGATTTCGGCGGGGAAAAGACGAGCGCGAGCGCGAGCGGGAGCGCGACGCCGCCTCCGTTTTCACTCGCGGCGATGCGCCACGCGCTGTGCGCGGCGGAGCGCGTTCGGCCGGAGACGCTCGAGCGCTTCGCGGCCGTCTTCGAGCCGCACGGGTTGCGCCGCGGGGCGGTGAAGGTCGGTTACGGGCTCGCCGAGAGCGTCGCGTACGTCTGCGTCGGCGACGCGTTCGACGCCCCCGCGTCCGACGGCGCCGCGTCCGACACTTCGGAACACTTCGGGCCGCACCCGACGCTTCGAAGGGACGCGCTCGAAGGGTACGGCGACTTCGAACGTCGCCGGCGCGCGGTCGACGCGGCGGCGACGGACGGAGGCGCTCATCACCGGGGTGGTCCGCCGTCGGTCCGCGTGGCGCGGTGCGGCCGCGCGTCCGCGGGCGTCTCGATCCTCGTCGTCGACCCGGCGACGCGGAAGCCGCTCGGCGAGAACGACGTCGGCGAGATTTGGGTCTCGAGCCCGTCCGTCGCCTTCGGGTACCTCCGCGAGGGAGCGCGGAGCACGAGCGGCGGGATCGACGGGAAGACGGTGAGAGCGATCGACGCGAAGACGGTGAGCGCGATCGACGCGAAGACGACGAGTACCGCTCAGACGCTCAGCGCTCAGACGGTGAGCGCGTTCGACGCTCGACTCGACGCCTTGATCGGGGGATCGTCCGCGCTCGACCCCGCGCGGTACCTTCGCACGGGCGACGAGGGGTTCCTCCGCGGCGGGTACCTTCACGTCGTCGGGCGGCGGGTGGACCTCGTCGTCCTCGCCGGCGGGCGGAGCGTCGCGCCGGAGGATATCGAGCGCGCGGTCGTTCGAGCCGGGGGGCGCGACCGCGTTCGGCCCGGGGGCGTCGCCGCGTTCGCTCTGAGCGCCGACCTCTCGCTCGGGGACGACGCGACGGGGGACGAAGAAGCAGCGGGGTCGGATTGTTTTCTCTCGGAACGCTGCGACGCCGTCGGCGTCGTCGCGGAGGTTCGGGACGAGGCGTTCGAAGTAACATTCGCGTCCGACGCCGTCGGCACGCCGTCGGACGATCCGCGCCGCCGCCGCTCGAGAAGAGCCCTTCTCGACGCGCTCGTGAACGACGTTCGCGCGGGCGTCGCGGCGGATCTCGGGATTCGAATCGCGCGCCGAAACGTCGCGCTGGTCGAGCCGCGGACCGCGCCGAAGACGAGCAGCGGCAAGATCAGACGCCGAGAGGCGAGGGCGCGGTTCGAGCGCGGGTCGCTGCGGCGCGTCGCGGAGGCGCGGCGGGGCGCCGAGACGTTCGACGCGTTCGAGGCGCCGGACGACGGCGAACGACGCGCGATCGGCGGCGCTTCGGAAGAAAGAACAGCGCTCACCGGCGGCGACGCGCCCTCGTGTCGCGCCGAGCTCGCGGCGTTCGGGCGCGCGCGCGCCGAGGCGCGCCTCGCGTCGCGCATCGTTCGCCACTGCGTCGTTCACTTCGCGGCGGACGCGCGTCGGACGGACGCGTCGACCGATCTCGTGTCCGCCGGCGCGATCGACTCGCGGACCGCCGCGGCGTTGATCCGCGCGATCGAACGCGCGATGGAGGGAGAGACGCTCCCGCCCGGGTGCGCGCTCGCGGAGGCGAGGTCCGCGGCCGCGCTCGCCGCCGCCGCGATCGAACGCGTCGCGCGGCGAACCCGAGAAACGGCCGACGCGGCGCGAGCGTCGTCAACGCCCGACGCGACGGTCGAAACGGTCGCGACGGTCGAAACGGTCGAAACGGTCGAAACGGTCGAAACGCGCGACGCGCGAGACGCGCGCCTGCTCGCGGCGTTCGACCGACCGGAGACCGCGACGTCGTCGCCGCTCGGTCGAGGCGCGTTCCTGGGCGCGCGAAGCGCCCCGGGCCGGGTCGCGCTCGCGCTCGCGCTCGTCGCGCTCTTCGCTCGAGGCCCGCCGGACCCGGCGCGATTCGCCGACGCCGCCGACGCGGCCCTCTGGCGCTCGAGGTCCGTCCCCGGGTACCTCCCCGGCGGCGCTCGGATGGACGCCGCGCACGCGCGGTTCCTGGAGTGGACGCGGTCCGTGTTCCCGGCGCAGGTTGCCGTGGCGGCGTTCGCGGCGATCGCGAGGCGGGGCGCGACCGCGGCGGCGACGTTTCTTTTCGCCGCCGAGACCGAGACCAGAAAAACGCGCGGCGTCGGATCCGCCGATCGAACGGAAGCGGAGGCGGAGGCGGAGGCGGAGGCGGAGGCGTCGCGACGAACGGCGCGGCGTCGGGCTCGAGCCGCCGTCGCGGCGGTGGTCGCGTCGGCGTCGACGTTTGCGTTTCACGGCGCGCGGGGCGCCGCGGCGGCGCTGGCGTTCGCGGCGGCGCATTTCGTCGCGACGGTTTTTTTAGCGCCGGCGGCGTTTTCGTTCTCCGGAGCCGCGAGGCCCCGCGCTTGTCGCGCGGTCGCCTGGGTCGCGTTTTTCCTCGAGCTCCTCGCCCTCGACGCGCTCGATCGCGCGGCGCCGAAGGCGAGGCGGGGGCGAAGCGCCGCCGGGACGGCGGCGGCTCGGGGGGATGAAAAAACGACGCGCGAGCCCTCGCGGGGGACGTTTCTTCGGTCCGGCCTCCTCGGCGAAGGCACGTTCGACGAACGCAAGGCGCTCCGGTACGTCGCGCTGCGGGCGCTGCTCTTCGGCCTCGAGCGAGCGAAGACACCCGCCGCGCGCGCGCGCCGGAGCTCCGAACTCGCGCGAACACCCGCCGTGCGCGAAAACGACGCGTCGGACGCGTCGTCGACCCTGTCGGAGTTTGCGGATTTTTTTTCGTACGCCGCGCACCCGGCGACGTACCAGTGCGGCCCTCTCGTCCCGTACGCCGCCTTCCGAGACGCGCTCCTCGCGGACCCGCCTCTTCGTCGCCCCGAAGACGACCAATACGCCGCCGCGGAAAAGAAAAAGCCTCCCGCCGAAGAAGCGCCCTCGGACTTCGCCGCGCGTCGAGCGAAACCCGCCGTCGTCGCTTCTTCGCGGCGGCGGCGTCTCCGAGCCGCCGCCGCGTGGCTCGAACGAGCCGACGTCTTCCCCTCCCGCCGCGTGCTCGCGCGCCTCGGCGCGCACTTCATCGCGACGATCGCGTGGATCGCGTCGAGCGAGGCGGCGATGCACTGGGGATACGCGCCGTCGCTTTCGTTTTCCGCGTCGGCCGCCGGCGCTTTACGCCGCGCCAGGCTTCCTCTTCGCGTCGGCCTCGCGGCGGACCTTCTCGCGTTCGCGCACGTCTCCTGGGTCACCTCGCACGTCGTCTTCGGCGTGCCCTGGGCGCTGGCGCTGTTACTCGACGGCGTCGAGGGCGTCCCGCACGACACGCCCGCGCACTGGCCCGCGTCGAGCGCCGGGTTCGCGCGCCACTGGTCGAGTTTCCACTCCAGCCTCTACCGCCTCTTCGCGGCGGAGGTGTACGAGCCCCTGGGCGGCGGCGCGATCGGCGTCGTCGCGAGCGTCGCGGTCAGCGTCGCGTTCCACGGGTGGAAGAGACCGTGGGTGGCGTGGGGGGCGGTCAACGCCGCGGGGTTGCTGATCGAGCGAGCCGTCGCCGGGGGGGGGGGCGCCGGGGGGAGAGAGCGGCGGAGTAGTAGACGCCTTTGGCGACGGTTTTATGTACGTTCGCGGCGGAGAGGCGTCTGGGCCGCCGCGGCGTCGCGGACGCTCGCGATGGGGTCCATGCTCTGGCTCGCGATCGGGCGCGCGGTGGCGTGGTGGGAGTGGGGGGCGGCGCTCGCGTGGGTGTTCGTCGGGGGGGCGGCGGTCGGCGCGTGCGATCGACGAAGCGAACGGGGATGAAGCGTGAACGTAGGTGAAACGCGCGCCGACAAAAGTACCTTCTTCGAAGGTAAATGATGAACTCGCGGGCGATGATGATGCGAGCCGCGCCACTTGGCGTACTTCTGAACTCAGCGCGCCGAAATGTACGATCTCGGTCGTCCTCGCTCCACGCTCACTCGTCCTCCTCGCGCCCTTCGCGGGCTCCGATGCCCGCGCGCGCCGCTCGTCCTCGTCGCGCCTCGCCCGCCCCGGGACCCCCCGCGGACGAGTTCGGCGGCCCTCCCGACCGCGGCGAGGCGTTCTGGCGTTCCGACGACAGCGCGTCGTGGTCGTCGTCCGGCTCGGACGAGGATGACGACGCGGACGATGCGGCTCGGGGGACCCGCGCCCGGACGAAGCAGACGTCCGACGAGAACGACGCCTTACTCTTCGACCCGGACGCGGACGACGAGGACCAGCGCTGGGCGGACGAGCGGCGCGCCGTCGGTCGCGCCGAGGATCCGACGACGCGCGACGACGATCGCGACGATGACGATCGGTGCGTGCTGAGCTGCGCGTGCTGCTTCGTCGACGTCTCCGTCGACGCGTCGCCCGCGTCGCGCCGAGACGACGGGCGGTACGTCGCGTCGAGGGTCACGAACGTCGCGATGGGCGACGGTGGATCGGAGGGACCCCGGCGGGACCCAGCGGAGTGGAGACGCGGAGGGATGCCGTTCCGGTGCGAGGCGTGCGGCGAGGCGCTCGGGACCGTCGACGACGGCGGCGAGTCCCGACGCCGATTCCGATTCGACGTCGGCGCCGTCGTCCCGAGCACCGCGTGAGCGGTGAGAACGATACTCGTAGGGTTTTGAGACGCATCGCGCGACGCATCGCGCGTCAGTACCAGTAGTGTGATATCGCTTCGTCGTTTCCGAATCACAACCGAGACGCCGCGCGCGAATCGAAACGCTCCCTCCTCGGCGTCCGCCTCTCGCGGTCTATGTACACAAAAGAAACCCGTCGTCGTCGGCGGCGGCGGCGTCTCTTCTCGCCTCGAGTCTCTCGCGCGTTCCGTTCATAGGTCTCGGGCGCGTCTTCAGGGGTTCCGGTCGTTTTCGCGTCCTCCTCTCCTCACTGCGTCTTCTTCGCGTCGCTTCCCTTGGGGTCGCCCCTGAGGTGCGCCTGGAACGTGTCCCACCCCGCGGTTTTCCAATCCGGGCTCGTCCACACGTTCACCGCGCTCGGGTAGTACGCGGCGACGTCGGTGAAGGGATCGGTGATGAGCTTCACCAGCCACACCATGGCGATCCTGAACCCGTACTGCATCCACAGCAGGCCGGTGTGCCCGAGGACGAAGAACGCGGTGACGTAGAGCCAGCTTCGCGCGACGGGCTCGAGGGCCTGGACGAAGTTGACCGTGCCGCTGAGCTGGAGCAGGGTGACGAGCGGCGCGAGCGCGTACCCGGCGACGACGAAGCACTTGGACCTGGTGTTGAACCCGAGGAGGAGCTCCTCCTCGTCGTGGCACGGGGGCTCGAAGATGGCGTGGCCGGACTGGCGCAGGAAGAGGCTGAACAGGCCGAGCACCATGGTGGTCGTGCAGTCGCCCCAGATGGTGTAGTAGTTGAAGATGAAGATGGTGCTGGAGATGAGGTGCATGAACTGGTTCACGCAGTTGCTGTGCGACGCCTTGTGGTCGTCGTGCTTGCGGCGCATGATCTCCTCGTAAAACTCCTGAAGCGTCGTCGGCGGCGTCGCCGTCGGCGCCCTGGGACCCTCGTTCTCGGGGAGGCACAGAATCTCCGCGAGCAGACCCTCGCGGACGATCTTCATGACGGTGTTGTACGCCATCTCCTTGGCCATCGCCTGCCCGATGCTCCGCGCGGTGATCGGGGACTCCTCCGTGCCGAGGTACCACCACCCGTCGGCGCGCATCTTCTCCGCGGCGCTCGTCAGCGCGCGGCGCACCTCCGCCAGGTCCTTGTCGGTGAAATCGAGCGACACCAGGAGCCGCCCCGTCCCGACCCACGACATCGCCAGGCCCTCGCGCCGGAGGTAGTACTGGAACATCCAGTGGTACCTCCCGGGCTTCTCGAAGACGATCGTCCAGACGGTCGTCAGGTTACGGACCCGAATCGGAAACTTGCGCCGCTCGAGCTCGGCGTTGGTCCCGACGATCCAATCGTCAAACGTCTCGCCGACCCGCGCGTACGTCGCCCTCGCCTCCGCGCTCGTCGCCCACCTGAGGAACGCGTTCATGCTCCCCATCGTGAGCGGGTGCGCGGCGAAGGTGCCGATGACGTACGACACCCGAAGCGGGTGCTCGGGGTCGAACCGGCGCATCAGTTCCCTCTTCCCGCACACGACGCCCACGGGCTGCCCGCCGCCGAGCGTCTTCCCGTACACCACCATGTCCGCGTTGACGCCGTAATACTCCTGCGCGCCGCCGGGGGCCATGCGGAACCCGGTGTACACCTCGTCGAACATCAGCGGGACGCCGCTCTCGGTGCACACCTCCCGGAGCGTCTTGAGCCAGACCGCGTAGTCGTCCAGGGTCTCGTCGCTCGCGGATTTGCGAACCGCCGCGGGCACCATGTCGTTGGGCGGGGGAGAGTTGGGGTTGAACCCCTGAAGCGGGTTCACGACGACGCACGCAATCTCGCTCGCGCGCGCCCTGATCGCGGCGAGCGAACGCTTGGACATGTCCTTCAAAGGCAGCACGTCCGTGACCGCGCGCTCGTTCCCGGGACCGGGCTGGACGCCGTCCCACCACCCGTGGTACGCGCCGGCGAAGACGACCACCAACTTGCGGCGCGTGTTGAACGCCGCCAGGCGCACCGCGCACATCACCGCCTCCGTGCCGGACATGTGGAACGACACCTCGTCCAGCTTCGACACCGCCTTGATCATCGCCAGGTTCTCGCCCACGATCGGGTGGAGCGGGCCGAGCACGGGGCCGAGGTCCTTCGTCTTCTCCCAGCCCTCCTTGGTCCACCGCTTGTACGCGTCGTAGCCGCAGACGTTGACGCCATAGGAGCCGCTGATGTCGATCGCCCTGTTGCCGTCCAAGTCGACGATCGAGGGGCCCTCGGAGCTCAGGGCCAAGCTCGCGACGTTCAGCTTCTCGCGCACGAGCTTCTGAAACGGAAACGGGACGCGGTTCGTGTCGGTGAAGCGGAGGTCGGAGATGCCCTCGAGGTACGTCTCGGAGGCTCTCTGCGACGCGGCGAACTGCTTGTCGAACGACGCGGCGAGCGCGTCCATGCCCGCGCGGCGCTTCGCCGCGATCTCGGGGGGGGCGCCGTCCGCGCAGAAGAACTTGTCCTCGCCGAGGGCGAAGGAGCGGAGGATGCCGGAGGCGAAGCGAGCGCCGTAAGGCGTCGGGGAGGTGGCCTGCGGCGCGAGAGGGGAAGCGACGAGAAGGGTGGTGGAGTGAAAAAAAAAAGGGCGGGTCAGCGAACGCGCGCGGGATCGTGGCGCAGCGCGGCCCGGCCAGTTCGGGCCCTGGTTCTTCCAACGGGAGAGACGGGCGGGCGGGCCCCCGTCCTCGCGCGAGATCGCGCGGGAGACCGGGTCGCGGCGCGGCTTCGGGGTGCGCGGGAGGGCGCGAAACGCACCATGAGCGTGATGGCGATCTTGTACACGCGCTGGGCCTGCGAACGGACGGGTGAGGGGGCGGCGTCAGCGGCGGAGGATCGCGCCGCGGATCGCGCGCGCGGGGAGCCAGGGTGGCTTCTTCTTCGCGCGCGCGCGCGCGCGCGGGGGACGAGGCGGGGCGAGGCGCGCGCGCGCGGGAGGGGGACGCACGAGGTACGCCAGCAGGGCCCCGACGGCCAACAGGGCCGCGAGGTACTGGATGATCGTCATGGCGAACGACGCTCCTCTCGGGGTGTGCGTCCGTCGCGCGCGTGGCCAATGCCGGGCGCGCGAGCGAAGGAGAGACGGACGACCCCGCCGTGTGCGTCCGCCTTTCGTTTTCGCCGAGGCGACATCGTTCGCGCGCGTCTGGTTTTTCGCCGGTTCGTGACCCCCCGTTTCCTCTCGGTTCGAATTTCGTAATTTCGTGACTGGCTGCCATACGCCACCCAGCGCCGCGAGCCGCCCCGACGCCCCGGCATCGGCGCCATCCCGCGCCTCGGATCCGACGATACGACGGCGTCCGCCCCTCGTTCGCACCGACGACGGCGTTCGCGGCAGACGACCCGGGCGCGCGCGGCGCGTGCCCGTTGCCGCGGCTCCGGACGTCTCGGCGCGGGTTTCGAGACGACGCGCGACGGCGATCGCGCGCGCACGTCCCCGAGGTCCCTCCCGCGCCTCGCGCTCGCTCGGTCCCCGCGCCGACGCGCCTCGGTCGGATCGACCCCCGGCGCGAACGATGCGCGACCGCGGCGTGCTCCTCCTCCTGGTGCCGTCCGTGACGGACATCAACGGCGCGGGCGGCGTGGCCGCTCGCTGGCGCGAGTACACGCGCGAGCTCGAGCGCGACGGGTGGCGCGTCGAGCTCTGGACCGTGGACGCGACCGATCCCGCGCGGACGATCCCGCGGTACCACCTCGCGAACTTCCCGGACACGCTCACGGACGCCCCCGGGATCGGCTTCGTCGCCAAGGTCTGGTCGCGCCTTCGCGTCGGCCGCGCCATCCTCCCCGCCGGAAAAGGCTCCCGGGGGGATGAGGAGGACGACTCGGTAAAAACAACCTCCGCCTCCTCCGCCGTGCGCATGGTCGTGATGACGGACCTGTTCAGCAACGTCCCCCTGAGCATCCTGTGCGCGGGCGCGGGCGTCCCCCTCGTCTACTCCATCCACACCGACATCGCGCAGCTCGACGGGATCGACCTCCTCCCCTCCTCCGCCGCGTTCCTGCAGTCCACCGCCGCCTCCCTCGCCGCCGCGTGCGTCACCACCTCCCCGAGCTTCATGGCGCAGCTCCAGTCGCGCGGCGTCGCGCGGTGCGATCGGTTCTACCGCCCCCTGCCCGTCGACCGCGTCGCGCGATGCGCCGAGCGACTCGCCGACGCCGACGTCGCGCGCGCGCGCGCGGAGCTCACCGCGGGCCATCCGGACCGCCCGACGATGGCGTACGTCGGGCGGTGGAGCGCGGAGAAGCGGCTTCACCTCCTCGTCGCGGCCAGGCCCGCCGGCACGACCCTCGCGTTCGTGGGCGACGGGCCGATGGGCGAGACGGTGGAGTCGTGGAGCGACCCGCCGAGGGTGGTGGTGCTGCGCGGCATGCGCCCGAGGGAGGAACTGGCGGCGACGTATCGCGCGGCGGATTGGGTCGTCAGCGCGAGCGCGTTCGAGACGTTCGGGAACGTGCCGTACGAGGCGGCGCACTGCGGGACGCCGGCTCTGCTACAGGACGCGCAGGGGTTCAGGGACCAGATCGACGACGCCGGAGACAGGGGCGCGCTGTTGCGGTTCGAGAAGGATCCGAAGGAGGAGACGCGCGGCGGCGAAGGAACCGCGCGTTCGAGAAGGCTGCTTTCGAATCCTCCTCCGGGCGGCGAGGCGGCGCTCGCGGAGGCGATGGATCGAACCGCGCCGCTTCTCGGCGATCCCGAGCGGGTGAAGCGCGCGGCGAGGGCGCACGCGATGAACGGCACGACGATCGCGGCGGTGTGCGCGGAGATCGCGGAGACGCGGCTGCGGCGGCGACGAGCGCGACGCGAGGGCGCCGACGGCGGCGGGCTCGGCGGGTTTTTCGCCGCGCTCGGCGAGGCGGCGATTGCGGCGCCGCCGGTTCGCGTCGTCGCGCTCGGCGCGTCTTTCCTCGCCGCCGCCGCGTGGGCGGTGGTCCTCGGCGCGATCCTCGCCGCGATGAAGGTGTTCATGGTGGGCGGAATGCTCATCGGCGTGGACTTCACGACGGGCATGGCGCACCAGCGCGCCGCGAAGCGGCGGTGGAGCGAACACGCGAGGGGGAAGAAGAGCGCGACGGACCTCGCGGGGATGGCGGACCTCGCGGAGGAGACGACGGGGCGCGCGCGCGACGGGGCGCGGTCGGGAGCGAACGGCGCGCGGTCGATCGATCACGATCGTTGCGCGGGTTCGAACGCGGACGCGGAGGGCGACGAGTACGCGTCGGCGCTTTGCGGGGCGTTCGACGGCGACGAAGGAGGGCGGGACGGCGACGCGCGTCGCGCGAACGGAGACGAAACGGAAACCCCGCCGCGGGGGGGGGAAGGGAAAAAAAAATCGTCGCGTGACCTTCGCGTGGACCCGAGCGCGACGCCCCGGGTCGACGGAGGGATCGGCGCTCGTAAGCCCCCTTCGCCGGCGCGTGTGCTGAGACCGTTCGCGGGGGAGCGCGAGGGCGGGGACGCGAGGGGGGGGGGGG
>MDSW01094486.1_pt1 | contig 21509 bp, 15 predicted proteins | sample 811171 | NCBI WGS metagenome assembly MDSW01 (sample SAMN05326641, study PRJNA326480) | marine metagenome | isolation source: seawater | place: Atlantic Ocean: North West | collected 2012 | reverse complement strand
TGGAACATGCAAACCAGCCTCGTAGATATAACCTTTACTGCGTGGCAGAACACCTCCATGATCCCCAAAATAAAAGATGAACGTGTTCTCGTATAAGCCATCTTCTTTCAATTGTGCGACAACTTTCCCAATCTGGTTATCAATCACTGTTATACGATCGTGATAAAACGCCTGCGTATAACGAAAGAGCGGCGTATCCGGAAAGTACGGAGGCAACTCGACGGTAGCCGGATCTGTCTTTAATGCTTCCCGGTCTATCTGCCCCGATTTGAAATGAAGCGAGCTTTCATGGGACATCCCGAAGCTTTGCATATGGAAGAACGGTTGCGTCTTGTCGGGGCGCTTGCGCCAACTTGCAGTTCGCGAACTTTCATCCCACACTTTGTCTGTAACGATGTTATAGTCCTGCTTGTTATTGTTTGTGCAATAATAGCCCGCTTCACGCAAATAAACCGGCACCATCTTGACGCCGGCGGGAAGATTAGCAGGCACCATTTTACGGTGATAATGAAAACCTGCCCGCGGGCCAAGAATCCCGGTCATGAGTGTGGTACGAGCTACTGAACAAACCGGACTATTGGAAAACGCGTGGTTGAACGTAACGCCTTGCTGAGCTAACTGACTAATGGCAGGTGTCGGTCCGTTAGGGCCACCATAGTGCTGCATATAGTGAATTGAATTGTCTTCCGACAACAACCAAACGATATTCGGTCTCTCGGCAGCCGATAACAAACTGGCTAGCATGGTGCCCAAGATGGCAAACACAACTCGATATTTCACTTTACCATTCCTCTACGCTTAACTCACGGATTTCTTAGCCGCTCATTATGGGACTCGTTCACCAAAATGACAATCCACTACCTTCGATAGAAGGAACTCTCTTTCGAAGCCTTATAAGTGACATCCAAGTGAGGCGTGTCAAGTTTACGCTGCCCCAGGTGAAGAGATTGCAGAGCGGATTGAACCATCCCCGAGGTCAACAGAGTTCTCTCGATACGATACGGCACCTTATGGGTCATAAACATCTTCTCCGCGTTGTTCATCAAAGCGGCCGAGTAAACGACGTTAGGATTAGGTGGCAAATAAAAGCAGGTCGACAATGGCTCCACTTGCCCTTTAAGCTTGGCCGCAAAATTAAAGTCCCTGACAAGCCCATTCATCAGCATCATGGTTGCTCGCGTCCCATCATTGTATTCCAACTGGTAGCAAACCGGGTTTTCCACCAGTTCTTTCATAAGTGCCAAAGACGGATAGCGATGGCTAAAGTCCTCAGTCTGACTAAGGGTTTGGCTACGTGAGAGACAGGCCTCAAACAACACTGGCGACCACCTTTTGTCTGCTAGATGTTTCCACACAGTGTCTCCCTCCAGAGCATGAATACTTTTCACACCGGTTTCCCCTCCGCTACGTCGCTCCATCATACACTGGAGGGTTTCTAAAGCATGGAAGTCATAGATATCCTTCGGACCATAAGCCACCACCATCGCTTCCTCAATTTCGGCACCGAAAGGCAATTCCACTGATGGCATTCTCCAGGTCACGGGAAGTGAACTGCCTGCAAGAAACGGGAACTTAAGCTCCTTACTCTGAGCCACCATATCGGCTGCCCACTCAAAGTTCCAACTGAGATGTTTATCATTAAAGATCGGTAAAGATTTCCCTTCTTCCCGAAAGACATCCGTGATTCCATTAAACAAACGATACCGAGGATAAAGTTTCTGCCCGATTTCGTTTACTTCATAATCACCATGTTCACCGATCAACAGGACGCAATCCACATCAAGTTTGTCTGTGCCATTTCTTAAGGCCTCTGCGATCGTTGGGTACACCGTAAATCCGAATTCTTTGGCTCGGCGTTTACTCAGGTCATTATCTTTAATTTGGTCCACATACGCAGAAACCACTTCAATTTCCGGATGGTGCCATTTTCCGTTGACTGGATAGCCGACCAAAAATCGGGTCGCCATATGCCAGGCATGCGAACCATACCACCAGGTCGTCGTCACAATCGCCATACGTTTCTTTTTGGCAGGACGTTTAGCCAAAGTCTCAGATGACGTTAATAGAACAGCAGGTATCCCTGCGGCTCCCACTTGCAAGAAACCACGACGATCTAGCATGACGATTCTCCCAACGAGTTCGAGTTTCGTATTCAATCAAACAAAACTTTATTGTAGCTGTTTTGAGAAACTGTCTGTTAATCCAAAACGGATACCAACAGTTGCATTTATTGCACAATCGGCGATGATAATGGCAACTAACCTTCAGCACACAGGTTCCAGAACTATGTATTACCGACTCAGCTTAGCATTGCTTACGACCATCACACTTTCCACCTTATCTTTGGCCCATCAAGGTCCCGACCCTCTTTCGCACTGGTATCTCCAATCGAAACACATCAAAGATGGTCGCTTAGAGTCACGTCTCGGCCCCAATGGCCAACTCCTTATGAAACCTCGATTTGTAGCCGACTCAGGAGGAGACGCATTGATTTTTGAAGGGCGTAACGCGGGTTGCATCCTGGCCAAAGACCTTAAAACAGCCCAGCCCTACCTTCCAAAAAGAGAACTTACTATTTCGGCATGGTGCAGTATCGATACACGGCAAAGCTGGGGAGGCATCTTGGGTTTTATTCAGGACAACGCTGAGCATGAAAAGGGGTGGGTTCTGGGATACGATCAGGAAACGTTTTACTTCGCATTGGCTACGACCGGTGTTGACGACGGTGACGGAAAAATGAACTATTTCAAAGCCACCACAAAGTACGAACTTGGCAAGTTGTACCACGTTGCGGCAGTTTTTGACGGTAAAACGACTGAACTCTATGTCAATGGAGTAAAGGAACTTAGCAGCGAAGAACAACATGGCGATATTGATTATCCGGAATCCGCAGTATACAGCCTCGGAATTTACCTGGACTCAAATGAACGTTATCCCCACCACGGTCGAATCCGTGAGGTGAAGGTGTATGACAATGCAGCTCAACCGGAATGGGTTGCTCAAGAGTTGGCTCACCATCGGATGCTTGCTCAAGAAGGCCCGAATCCTCAGGAACCACACTTTGAATTATTAGTTGCTCCATACCTGCAATTTGCTACTCAAACATCCATGACGGTGATGTGGCATACGAGTGCCACAGCAACATCCGTTGTTCATTACGGAGAAACAATTGATTGCAGTAATTCAGTCGAACTAAATCCCAGCCGCATCCATGAGGTCGTACTTAAAGATTTAAAACCTAATACACAATACTTTTACCGAGTGGAATCTACCACTCCCGGCGGCAAGCAATATAAAAGTGAGCCGGCAACCTTTCGTACTGCTGTTGATTCTGACACCCCCTATGCATTTGCTGTCATCAGTGACACCCAGGGCAATCCCACGGTATCTGGCCAGATCGCTCAGCTTGCATGGGAACAACGTCCAAGTTTTGTATTACACTCGGGCGATCTAGTGTCCACTGGCAGTGACCATAACCATTGGCTGGAACATTTCTTCCCGGGGATGCGTCCCCTAATCAATCATGTCCCTTTTTACCCTGTTTTAGGTAATCATGAGCAAAACGCAGAACACTATTACAACTATGTGTCACTTCCGTCACCAGAGTATTTCTATACCTTCACCTATGGAAACTGTCAGTTCTTCATGATCGACACGAATCAAAAAGTGGAACCGGGAAGCGAGCAGTATGAATGGCTAAAAACATCCCTTGCTGAATCGAACACCAAATGGAAATTCGTTTGTCATCACCACCCTCCTTATTCATCGGACGAAAATGATTACGGTAATTTATGGAAAACGAACAAGGGTACTCAGGGAGACTTGAGAGCAAGGCAATTGGTGCCCTTATATGAAGAACACGGGGTCGACATTGTATGGAATGGACACATCCACTCATATGAAAGGACGTGGAGAATCCGAAAGGGGAAAGCTGTAGAATCAAATGCACCGTTTTACATGATTACCGGTGGAGGTGGAGGCGGACTGGAAACACCAGCTCCCACCCGGCCATTTTTCCAAAACAACGTTCGCCGAGGACATCACTATGTGATGGTACATATCAATGGCGGAACATTGGAACTCAAATCTTACACACTCAATGACCGACTATTTGATCAATTACAAATCAGGAAATAGAACCATGAAATCTCTTTGCATCTCTTTTTTGGCGGTCATGATAAGCAGCCATATTGCTCGAGCCAACGGTGCTCAGATCATGTATCTGGCATCGATCAGCGACAAAAACATTGTTTCCTATCAACTCAATGAAAAGACGGGGGAGTTAACAGCCGTTAACACCACGACGCTTCCTATTTCCCCTGGTCCTATGTGTTTCTCTCCGTGTGGAAAGTACCTATATGCTGCGATGGCCGGCAAAGACTCCAAGAATGAGACTGTCAGTGCAATTGCCTCACTTAAAATCGGTAACAACGGGAAACTCGAACTGGTAACCTATGCGAAAATCGACATACGTGCCCCTTATATTCAAGTGGACCCCACAGGCAATTTTGCCATGACCGCGCACTACGCGACTGGTGAAGTCAACGTCTACAAAATCAAAGATCAACTCATCACTGGGGAAAACATTGATCATCACAAAACTGAAAGAACAGCTCACTGCATCGAATTTGATCGAACTGGAAAATTCGTATATGTGCCTCATACCAGTCCGAACAAAGTGTACCAATATCGTCTCAATCTCGAGACGGGCAGACTCACTCCCTTAAAACAGCCCTGGGTGGTCGGGCCGGACGAAGACCATCAATATCATCAGCCTCGCCATATCGCCTTTCACCCCACACTAGATATGGCGTATACCTCCAATGAGCGGGGGGGAGGGATAAGTGGCTACAAGCTTAACACTCGCAACGGCATGCTTACACTCTCCCAAACACTTTCCAGCCTTCCGGAAGGATATACCGGAAGTAGTGCTGCGGCGGACATAAAGATCACGCCCAATGGGAATTTCGCGTACGTCTCCAATCGAGATACTGAAACACGAGACCGTCATCAGGATTCGATTGCTGCCTTCAAGATCGACAGCAAAGGAAAACTAACTCGGATCGGCACATTCCCCACCGTCTGGTTTCCACGCAGCATCTCGATCGACGGCACCGGGAACTATCTTGTCGTAGCGGGACAGAAAAGTGGCACCATCGTGACCTATCGGATTGACACTGAGGGTGGCCAGTTAAGACGATTGAAAGAATACGATGCCGGTGACGGTACCATTTGGACCATGTGGCAATAGCCCCTAGACACGCCTTAATAGAAAAACCGCGTCTCCCAATTGGTTGTCTAACGGTTGGGGTTCATCCATTTCGTAATAGAAGTCATAAACTTCCGCCAATTCAAACTGTTGTGTCTTCGAAAAAAGGCTTTTCGCTTGAGCGGCTGTATAAATTCTCATTTGATATTCAGTCGTAAACTCTTTAACCTCTCTACCCCCCTTCACCTGCATCCGGAACCGCAACGTTTCGGTACGTTTTCTTCGACTAGCATTGTATGCATCGAGCGTCATATGGACAGAAATGCCTGCATGCCTGGCTATCCAATATTCACGATCTTCTAAAGCAGCGTCCGGTGGCAGTAGATGAAATCCCAAAATATAGTATCCACCTTTCTTTAAGCTTGAAGCCACAAGTTCAAGATGCTGCAGGGCATCACGCTCGGACAATAGATGGCGGAATGTGTTGACTGTATTAATCGCAATATCAACCTTCGGTTGACAGTTGAATGCGAGCATATCGGCCACGCTCACATCTGCCTTCAGTCGATTTCTCCTGAGACGTTTCTTGAGATACGTTATGGCCGGCTGACTTAAGTCGATCGCTGTCACGTCAAAACCTCGACGAGCCAACTCCACGACTAATCGCCCGCCCCCGCAACCGGGTTCATAAATACGTTTTGCTCGACCTCGCATAAGCCTTTGAGAAACAGCTTCCACAAAATCAGCTTCTTCCCGGGTTGAATCCCGGAATGCGAGATCCCAGTATTGTGGGTAATCGTAACAATCCATACCAATACTATCGGCCAACGGCAACGTAATCCTCTGCTTTATCAAACCTACAAAGCTGCGTTTCAGATTACTACCCTGCTCATACTATTGATGTATAATCAAACGTCGTGATAAATCATCACCTACAAAAGACAATTTCCAAATCACAAACACAGGATTTTTTTATGAAACGATTTGCATTAAGCATAGTTCTGGCTTTTACCGTTTCTGCATCCCTCTCAGCAGACGAGTGGGTAAATCTATTTAACGGCAAGAACCTCGACAACTGGATCCAAAAAAATGGGACCGCCACTTATCGAATTGATGGTGATGCCATCACAGGCAAGACCAACGAAGGGAGCCCCAACAGTTTCCTTTGCACTAAAAAGCTTTATGGCGATTTCGAATTGGAATTCGAAGTCAAAGTAGCCAATGAACTCAATAGTGGTGTTCAGATTCGCAGTCAAACAAAAGAAGTCCCTGAAGGAAGCAAAATCAAATTTGGTCGTGTGAACGGACCTCAGGTAGAAATCGAAGCGAGTGGTGCCAAAGGGGCAGAAGCTGGTTACGTGTATGGTGAAGCTACGGGTCGTGGTTGGCTCACGACGCCTGAACGGTTAAAGCCTCACAAGCACTTCAAAGATGGTGAGTGGAATCAATTCCGAATTGTTGCCAAAGGTCCAAAAATTGAAACTTGGATCAATGGCCAGCACATTGAGACATTGGTCGACGAAGCAATTTACAAGACTCACGCCAAAGGTTTTATCGGTCTTCAGGTACATGGCATCAGAAAGGGAACTGGTCCATACGAGGTTTCCTGGAAAAACATTAAGCTCAAAGAGCTTAAATAACCCCCTGATCAACACCCCTATTAACTAATCGGGAAACTACGTTATCAGTAGTTTCCCGATTTTTTATCATGCGAAACACATTACTCACCCTCTGCCTCACCATTGCGAGCCTTAGCGTCTGCCAGGGGCAGATAACGGTGAAGCCAGCGGACTTTACCGACCCTATCTATCTCTCTAAAAACCTCCAGGGTAGTACGCTCAAACTTACCGTCACACCTCGACTGGCTGGTGCCGTCCACAGCATTCAATGGAAAGGGCAGGAATTTATTAATAGCCATGATCATGGTCGCCAGATGCAATCAGCAAGTAATTTCGATCGCGGCACAGACTTCAGCGGCGAGACGTTCAATCCAACAGAAGCGGGATCACGCAATGACGGAATCGGCACTTCCAGCACCAGCAAACTGCTGCAACTAACCCACACAAAAAACCAATTGCAAACAACCTCGCAAATGGCATTCTGGCTGGCACCTGGCCAAACGTCTTCCGGAAACCCGGCAAAGAACAAAACTTTATTATCCAACCACCTATTAACCAAACGAATTACACTGGGATTTAAGCAATGGGATCATGTGATTCGATATGAAGCTACGTTCAACACCCCTATCGGAGAATTCCATCGATATGCTCAATTTGAAGCCGTAACCGGGTATATGCCTGAGCGATTCGATACATTCTGGGGAGTCAATTTAAGTCGGCAACAACTTGTCCCTCTGAGTGATGGTCCGGGAGAGCAGCGACACCCGGTTATCCTCTCCTTTAAAGACCGAACATTCGCAATGGGTGTCTACTCCCCTCAACAGCCCAGCAAGGGGTATGAAAATGCTGGCTACGGAAGATTCCGATTTCAAGCCGCCAAAGTAACAAAGTGGAACAGTGTCTTTCGCATTCGAGACAAGGATGGTGTACCTGCCGGAGATTACTATTTTGACAACTATGTGGTCATCGGTAATCTCACCGTCGTCATGCGGACAATCCTTGAGTTAGAACAATACTTCAAAGCTAGCAAAGAACACAATTAGTCACCTTTATTTTGCCGCCGCACCAGTTCCATCGCGAATTTCAGAACCCGATCTTCTCCCGACACTAGATCCTCAGGGCGAACCCGAACCAAATGATCCGGCTTCACACCTCTTCCAATCTCGGCTGGTTTCGCTCTCAGCATATTATACTTAAGAATCGGCACTGCTAGTTCAATCCCGGTATTAGGCAACGTATAAACCAGGGTGGTGCCTGCCGTAAAAGCCCCATGCACTCCACCAGTTTCTTCTCCGATAAAGATCGCTTTATCGGCCTCCCTCAGTCGACTGCAGATACAAGCTCCCGCTGAATGCGTTCGACCGCTTGTCAACACAAAAATATTACCCTGGAACCGCCTTTCCGCCGGCTGAAGTCTTGGAATCCAGTCTTCTGACAAGCTAAAGCTATCATTGTCTGCCAGCTCCAGTTCCCGGCCCAACCTACGCTCATAGCTTCGGATCATACCTCGAGTTTGGTAGAGGCGGCTCAGGTCTTCCTTATACTCGATCGTATTAGCTACTGCTGCTCCGTCCTGCATTTCCCGGAAAGGCTTCTCACTTAAATAAGAATACAACAACATCTCATTACGGGTATAACCTCCCTCATTGAGGCGAAGATCCAAGACCAGGTTCTTAATCTCCGGAGATTTCTCCAGCGTCTTAAAAGCTTTAGTTACAAAGCCCCGATAAATCCGGAACGGCGGAGCTCCGTAATCGTTATCAAAGGTATCAATCGCCATAACAACGGTATCCGACAGGACTTTCTCGAAACGATAGGGGAGAACGGATGGTTTGCCAAACGCAACATTCCGCATCCGGGCTTCAATACCGCGGCCCCCGATACCCTGCACTGTCTTCATGGCTACCTCCCCGCTACGCTTTCGAAATTCAACCAAAAACTGTCCTTTTTGAGGAAACGCAGTCGCTAAGGACATTGAAAACAAGTCACTCAACAACTCGTATCGATACTCATCTACATAGCCATCGCCTGTTACAAACGGCATTAATTGGGGTACTAACTTACTTATCGCAATACCATTCACCGACAGCACTTCCACGCCGCAGGGCAAGTCCACTCGTTTGTGGTTTACATAAGCTCTGCCTTCTAAAAATTTAAGTGGAATCGGAAAGAAGACGGCATCCCGATTCAATTCTTCTTGTGCCGATGTCGGGATTGATGCGTACGTATGCCCACAACGAACCTTGTCAACAAGTGCCGCGAATTTGAGAAAAGCATTACGTAATGACTGAGTTTCACTACTACCGAGACGAATTGAAGCGAACTCTTTGTTAAGATCCTCTGGTGTGATATAGAGATGCAACCCGGGGTGCATCGATGTCAGGATTTGCTGCATGCGATCAAGATCGGCATTAATCTCCTCGCTGGTGTATGACTGACGTAACTGTGTGTCCTGAGCGGATACACCAGCCACCAACAACAACACAATCCAAAACGACCATCCCATTCGCATTTTTTGTTGACTGATCATTTACTTATTCTGCCTTCCAAAGGCACTCCACTATTTAAGGATATGGATTGTGTTGTGAATTGTCCCATTAAAGGATCTTCCGTTGGCTCCTTTAAGGTTGTATTTAATTTCCATACACCATGTTGGCTTCAAGTCTGGAATCGTCATAAAGACGCGTTTTCCATCGTTTGAAAGTTTTACCGAAGTGACCACAACTGGCTTTTCATCATAGTGTTTCGAGCCATAACTGCGAGTCCGCTTTAACGTCCAGGTTTTCAATTTGTAATTTGCAATCTCAACGGCGGTCTCGACGTCGACGGGTTCGGAAAACGTCAGTTCAACGCCGCCTTTACGAGCCTTGAGTTCTACCGGCAAATACACCGGTTCGCCGGTATAACGTAAACGGTACATGCCACCAGGCTGAGTTTGATTCCCAGCCCAGGCAAACATACCACACGCATAAAGCTGACCATCTTCCGGATGAAACCTCCCTCGCATCACCCCGGTTGGGAATTGTGCAATTGGAAATTGAATCATCCCTCCCTGCATCTGCCCCTCAACTTCCTCGTGCGGAACGACATAGACTTTCCCGTAACCATAGGACAAATTGAGTAAACGACCATTGAGCGGTCCCCATTTCTCTGAATCCACCCATAGCAACTCAGACGGAGAGCGATCGAACGAATTAGTAATCCAAACTAACGGCTGTTCCATCGCTTCATCCGATTCATCCGTGATATCGTGATAGCCCATCATATTGCCATAGAAACCGCCTTCACGCACCCAGTTAATCCTGTTCTTCGGATTCCAATGCCCTTCCTGATCGGTAACGATAAAGGACCCGTCTTCATTTAGACAAACTCCGTTAGCAGCTCGAAAACCGGTGGCAAGAATATCTGTTTTTTTCCCATCAGCACTCACACGCAGTAGTGTGCCATGATGAGGAACTAATGCCGGCAGTGCATGCCGAGCCGATTTCGCATAATAGAAATTATTCTGAGCATCCACCTGTAAGCCCATGGCAAACTCGTGGAAATGGTCGGTAACCTGGTGATCACTGTTAAACGATTCATAGAAATCAGTTTCGCCATCCCCATTAAGATCATGCAAGATACAAATCTGATCGCGACAACCCACGTAGATCAGGTCGTCAACGATTTTGACCCCTAAAGGTTGGAACAGACCACTGGCTATGCGGTGCCAGGTAAGCTTTCCATCGTCACTAAGTACGCCGGACACCTTCCAGACATCACCATCCCAACAGCTAACAACCAGGCTGTCTCCATCGGGGTAGAAATCCAGCCCGGTCATACGCACCTGCGCAAACCATGGGTTTTCGACAGGATGCGTCAACACATCCACCTGGAACGCCCCTTCTTGCTCACCATGATCTAGCAAAGTCGTCAATTTATCGGGAAATCGAGCCGGTCCACCACTTATGAGTTCTGACAAGTCGACATGAGGCACCGGGATAAACTGGCTGGCTTCCAAGGCGATGGCTGAATCATCGACACGTCGCACCCAGACGGTAAACTGCGTTTTATCTCCTGCCGGCACTTTAAGACGCAACTGGCCATCGTCTCCCCTGAGCCATTCCCAGCCATCAAGCTCCGCATTAACACCAGCGATCAATGGGGCATCGCTAGAACCTGCCGAAGGCATTCCGGCCATGACCTTCACCTCCAATTTAGCCTCCGAGTGATCTCTCGCGACTCCGTCTTGCATTCTCAAATCGAGCACTGCCCCTTTGGCTGTTTCCACCTCGGCCGGCACGACCAGACGCTGGAACACCTGCACCCGGCTGAGCATTCCCTCAAAGTGTGTTTTATTATTGGGGAAGTTATCCGAACAGAATCCAATCTTCAGCACATGAGCATTTTCGACACGCTTCGCCCGCATCACTTTTGCCGCGTTCACCTTGCCATCCACATAAAACGTCAATTGGCCAGATTCCGCATTAAATGTCAAAGCAACATCATGCGGCTTACCATCCGCCACGGGGATATTCCCATTCAGGGCACCTACCCAGCCAATGTCGTAAGCCAACTTGCCACCTCGAACAAACAAGGACTTGCCGCCATCCACCCAGGGCCCCTTTGTGTGAGTTTTCGTAAAAATCGCTCCATCTACTTTCGTTGAGATGGTGGCTGCGATAGTGAAGTCTTCGGAGAACATATTTATTCGCTCACCTAGGGGAACCTGTAGATAGGTCGCACCATTAAACGACACACCCCGGTCCTGAGCAGGTTCTTTGGGGACTGCAAAGTGCCCTAATCCAACTACGCTGCGGCCGTCCGCTTCTTTCTGTAACATTTGCAGCGGGGCATTCGTATCGGGGTGCTGTGCAATCTGCACATAATAGTCCTGAGCTCGGCGGCTCATCTGAAAGATCCGTTTGAACACCGGCCCATTATCGGTTTCCTCCCAGGCTGCAGTCTCCAAAACATCGGCCTTACCTACTGAATAGGAAATCACCGTCTGATTGCCGTGGTGATAAAGACCTTTGTAATGCGCCCAGGGGCGGGGAAGCGGGCCATAAATCCTGTCATCTCGCCCGACTAAGCGGGGGTCATCCCAAGAATTATCTTCGGGGTTTGCCCAGCCAGGACCTGTCGGATTTTCGAAGTGGAGATCTCCTACGACACGCGGGTGAATATTGTGGCGACCATTGAAGTTAATACCATTCCAGTCGATAAACCCTTTTCCCTGCCAACCGGCAGCGATACGCATCGTATCATGATCAAAGATCATCCAACCGTTTCCTTTGGAGATCCCCCCCTGACCGGCATCAAGACGCTGCGCTATTCCCTTATAGGCAAAATTAGACGCATCTTCACCAATTTCATAAGTAGCAATCAGTTGATGACCATAATTATTTTGCTCCCAGGGAACGATGTTTGATGGGGCTGGCCCCTTCGTATCTCCTTTTGGCAAATCAGCCAGATAATCCTGGGTAACCGGGAAGTATTGAGACGGATTGTCACGCTTAAAGTACGCTTCCCTGATGTAATGAATCACATCATATTTTTGCTGAGGCACCATCCATGCCTGCGGGACCATCAGGCCAAATCCACGCGTAAGAGTCTGATACATCGCAAATGGATCGGCACCATTTTTCATGACATCTACAGCGAACTTTCTTGAAGTTGGCAATGAACCCGGTCGATCATGTGTGCCATGACAATTAATGCAGAGGCGATTGTAAATTGCCTCTCCACGTTTGTAGCTCTCCTGGTTCAAGGAGGTCAGCAATCCCAGATGATCCAGATTCTTTTCGTATTCAGGTAAAGGTCGTGCAGCATAGAGAGACGGTGGGGGCTGCAATTCAGCCGCTCGCTCTTTCCCACCGTCACGAACCTCCATCAAATACTTAACCAGGTCAAGAAACTGTTGTTTGCCGGTGAGTTGATTCACCTGACCTTTCGGCATAATCGAAGCTTTTGAAACAACAACTTCATCTACATCGTTCTCTGGAAACCTCAGTTCCACTCCCGGGCGACTGACATCATTCAAAACCAGTTCGCCATCTTTTTGACTTTGGATAAGGCCCGTAAATTGTTTGCCATCCACCGTAAAGACCGTAACGGCCTCAAATCCCTTCTTGATTTCTTTCGAAGGTTTCAAGACGGATTCAACCAAATGCTGGTTACTTGCCTTAGGACCTAACTGGGTCAGATCAGGCCCAAGTGGGTTTTCTTTATCGCCCAGGCTGTGACATTTTGAGCACGACAGGTAAACCTGAAAAAATGCGATCCCACCACGTTTTGCATCCCCCCGGTCCTTGGCTTCCTGCACCAGCTGTTCGATCGGAGTCTCCAACAACTGAGCTTCCAGATTTTGACCAACAGCAATATTTGCTGACAACAAAACAGCAATGACAGAACAAAAAACACGACAAGTCATTTGATGCATTCCTTAGTTGAGCTCTTTAATAATTCGGGGTAATAAGCCGAACAAACGACAACACTGCCGGCTACCTGCTACCCAGCTGGTATTAATAGTATCTTAACGGCTACGCCGCTGGCTAACAGACCAACCGACAGGCTGTGTCCAAGCCTGCTCGGTTTGCTTGGGAAGCGTTGGATCCACATGGGGCTTTGTTGATGTGACCACTGCACGCACGTACAACTCATCGCCCTTGAATTGATAGGTTGGCTGAATCCCCGGGACCGTTGCCAGGACGGCGCCTACATCTTCACTATAAATACGCGTCACCGTTTTTCCGTTTGCTGTTTTCCTCTCTTTGGATGACAAATCTGCAGAGGTGGTCGTTCCGATAAACTTTGTGGTATAAGTCACCCCCACTTGCTCATCAATCAACAACTCCAACTTTTGTTTCTTGCTGTTGTAGACGACATCTATGAGCTTAACACCACTGGAACTGTAGAAATCTCCGCGAGTGATCTTTTCTGTAATCACGTCCGCATCGAGTTCGTCACCTCGAACCATAATCCAGCTTCGACCGGGACGACTGGTTCCTCGGCCGTGGTAATGATGAGAATCATCCGTTCCAACCCCAAACAAAGGCGGAGCAAAAAGTTGGGCAAGCCGAATGGTATTGACGATATCCCAGATTTTCTCGACGGAGGCATGCTCGTCATCCCCCAGAACATTAACACCCGGATGACCGTTATATATCTCGACAAACCGTTCCTGCACAACGGCTGCCAAATCTTCGGCGGTTACCGCATATCCAAAATTTGGATGATTTAAATGCAGGACAATCGGCTTGCCCGTCTTACGGGCCTGTTCAGCCACAGCTCGTAAATTATTTGCCATTGCTTCCCGCACAGTAGGGCCTCCCACCGGAGCAATCAATTCCTGAATGTTCGTCGCATTCATATGAACCGGCACACCCTGACTTCTGTCAGAGATTTCTTCACTTTGAACCATCAGGAAGTCACCGTCTTTTTCCAAGCCGACTCGAAACTCTTCCAGCGTTCGGAGCCGCACCTCAAGCTTATCTCCTTCGCCTCGTGTAAGTACCCAATCTTTGCCATAGGCGTCCAAATACTTATCTAAAATATCATTCCCCCCCCGTGATTTAAGGGTGCTGATGGGCATCCATTTTTCGCCCTTACTGAGAATATTGTGATCGGACAGTGCCAGGAAGTCATACCCCTGCTGCTTATACCAACTCGCGATCATCTCCGGAAACTGATTGCCATCACTCCAAAAGGAGTGCGTATGAATATTGCCTTTCAACCAAGAGGGGCGTTCTGCACCAATTTTAGTGGGCGTGGATTCTCCTGCGTTTAGGAGTCCGGCGACTAGCATGGTAACTAGGAGGGAAAATGCTCGCATTACGATTTGCCTTTCGAATATTTTCTTATTGAAGAAAGCCGCTAACGCTGCTAGCCCCCTGACGCTCCCCTTCTAGGGGTGCCTCCTCGAGGGCCAAAACGTAGCGTAAAAGCCCTTTCGCTACTTGCCGTGTTTCAGCCGACAACAAAGCTTGTTGAAACTGCTGTTGTGGCTGATCCCGCCGACAATAGTATGCGTGCAATGCACGACGAGGACGATGCGTCCGATTCTTTACTCCAGAATGCCACAAATGAGCGTTCATCACAATCAAACTACCAGCTTTCGCCTTAATCAATTCTTCGTCAGGATGCTGTTTTTCAGGATGGTCCAAAACGTCCTGTGGCAATTTACCTGCAAGGTGGGTCCCCGGAATCACTCGAATCGTTCCATTATCCAGCGTAAAGTCATCCAGGCACCAAACAACATTGGCCACTTTCGGCCCCTTTTTGTCAGGCAGATAACCACCATCACAATGAAGGGGTTGTCCGCTTGCTGACATGGGATTTGCACTTCGCGCATTCAAACTACTGAGCTTAAATGTCCCCAGAACATGCCCCACCAGCGCCAGAGAATCGCGGTGCGTTACAACCTGATCGAACCGCCTCGACTTTTCGACAAGATTGGCGAGTCGACGAGCATTTTTTTCCTGTTTAAACTCGCAACCTGCCAGTTCTCCTTCAATCTCCCACAAAAATTCGACCTCTCGGATCAATTGTTCAAGAACGACCTCAGGGATACATTCCGACAATACAACATAGCCATGCTTGTCGAGCTGATCTTGATGAGCGACGGAAGGCGCTGGTATCTGAAACTCTTCCATTCTTTGGTTTTATTTAAGCAATAGATGAACCGAAGAAGCGGGCACACAGTTGCGAAAGACCATTTGCAAGTTCTTTTGCTGATCCTGAGTTTCTGTGTAATAAATTGACTGCGTGCTGGAAACAATACCAACCACTTCGCCTCGACTATTGAAGATCGGTGACCCGCTGGAACCTTTGGCAAACTCAGCCGTAATATACAGCCGTTTAGCCGAGCCCTTAGGAGTATGCATCATGGCATTACGAGATACGACCCCCTTCGTCAGAGTATAAAACCGACTAACCGGATGACTAATCGCGTAAACATCCTCACCAGGAATGGCGCGCTCCGCGATTTTCGCTGGCGTCAGCTTTTCGCCGGCTGGTAATTCCAATTGAAGAATAGCGATGTCGTTGAGTTCATCAGCTGCCAAAATCTCTTTGACAACATAAACTTTACCGTTAGCAGCCGTGGCAACTAATGCTCGTTCATCCGGTTGAACACCTTCAACGACATGATGATTTGTAACAATCGCTCCGTCAGCTGTAATTGCGAATGCTCCAGCACTCCGGTCATGCCAACGCGTACAACGCCCACATTTATAGACCTTTGATAAAACGAGCACTGAAGGCGCGACAGCCGGGTATACTTCATGCGATGCGAGTGCCGCACTCTTGAGTTTGGGAAGTTTCAATTTCGTTTCGGAGCGTTTGATCTGTTCTTCAAACCCCTTAAGTAAAGACACTTCCGGGTCAGGCAATAGTAAATCTGCCTTAGAACTAATCAATTGCTTGATTGCACGATCATCGACGACATCAGAAATCAGTCCGGTTTGACTACTATCTGCCGGCACCAACGTACGGTTTGCTAGCCCCTGCTGGGCATAAACTGACGTATCAGTCAGTACAAATGCAGAAAAAGCCGTTAAAACGAGGAATGCACTGAACCGACTCATCAAGGTAACAGAAGCGTTTACACGAACCACAATTAGGCCTTTCAATAGAACTTCCCCGAACAGCACTGCTCAGATATTCGCTGTGTGGAACTCATTAGAACACAAATCCATAAAATAAAGATAATCGAAGAGCAATAATAGTATTCTTTTATATTGAACTTAATTCATGTTTGACCGTAGAATAGATGATAATTCAAGTAGTACTAATAACCAAAACAATGCGCCTAAATCGATGAATCGCCTTAGCAACCCAAAAACTGGCTCTTTCATTCTGTTGCTGTTTCTATCAGCACAGGTGATCCTGCCTGCGTTTTGTTGTTGCGGAATCTCGACCATCCTTGGCGAGACAGCCAGTGCTGATACGGAAACTTCAAAAGCCTGTTCCAATTGTATTTCGCATCAGGCCGATGACGGCGTCTTCAACCAAATCTCTGGAACGGACAACTCGCATGAGTGCCCTTGCAAGGCTGGGATGGCCAAACAGCTCATCACCACAACCAAAGCAACGGTTCAAATTGAGTTGCCACTAAAATATGATGCTCCTATTCATGACATCGCCGTCTTGGATCTTGTTGCGGATCACTCAAATATTCAACCGCTTCGCTCCGGCCCTCCATTGCCGGTTCGAAAGCATTCTCAGACAAGCCAGTCCATTATTTGCTGCTGGCTCTGCTAGGCTTAGTTCACTAAGAAGCATTCATTCGGCGGTAACTGTTGTCATCCGCTGAATTCCGTTCAGCTAGAGTACTTTCTCGGCTGCAATAAATCAAAACAAATCGAATCACGTGGATTCGTAATTAGATCACCGAGGTATACCTCATTTTTTCAAGGAGTTTCATTATGAAACGTTTTTTAGCAATTTTTGCTGTGATCATGTTCACAGCAGTATCTCTTGCAGCAACCGCTGCACCTAAGCTTGAGGGCGTCAAATGCCCATTGAGTGGCAAACCTGTCGCAGCCGACAAAACCGTCGACTACAAAGGTGGTAAAGTCTTCTTCTGCTGTGCCAACTGCCCAAAAGCATTTGATGCGAAGAAGCATGGCAACAAAGGGAACCACCAGTTGGTTCAAACTGGTCAGTACAAACAGGTTAAATGTTTTCTGGCCGGTCGTCCTGTAGACGCTACGAAGACTGTTGACGCTGCTGGCGTTAAAGTTGGCGTTTGCTGTGGCGGATGTCTTGGCAAGCTGAAAGCTGCTAAAGATAAAGTTGCTTTCGCATTCAATGATGCGGCATTCACTAAAGGATTTGCCGCTGTGAAAGCAAAGAAATAGTCCTGCGGGATTAGTAAACAAGTAGTGTGAACTTTCTTCATTCACATTGCTCCAATCGTGAAGACGCATGGTATCTCATCATGCGTCTTCTTTTTTATGGTAAGCGGTTACCTCCCACCGCTCTTGGTAACTGGTAAACTGACTTGTAAATCCCCGAAACTCTTCACCCCCTTAAAAACAACATTCTAATATGGTTCGCTCCGCTTCGATCACTTTCCTGTTTCTCACGGTTTTTTTGACGCTACATCCCCAATACGCTATCGCCAAAAAGCTAAAACCATACCAACCCTCCGATTTGTTAGAACACTATCGTCAAGCACATGCTTCAATTAACGATGTAAACAACAAGATGATTCGCCATCGCGTACGTCCCAACTGGATCGAAGGAGACAACAAGTTTTGGTACAAGCTTGACCTGCACGGTAACAAACGGGAGTGGGTAGTTGTCGATTGTCTTGCCGGAACACGACAACTGGCTTTTGACCATACTGCAGTGGGTAAACAACTTTCAGAATTACTCCAAAAAGATGTCGATGGAAGCAAACTCAATATCAGCGATCTTCAGTTTGACAAAGACCTCACTTACTGCGAATTCAAATTCGAAAACAGCCGTTATCGATTCAAATATAAAGACAAACAACTGGAAAAACTGGCTCAGTTTCTAACCCCGCCGAACATTGTCACCACTTCCACATTGATCACTCAAAAGGAAGCCGAGATACCCCGATGGGACTTTGCCATTAAAGATCACAATGCCGTGTTGGTTGACAATGAGAATAAACAGGAATACCTTCTTACAACCGATGGCACGGTGGAGACCCCCTACCAATTCAATAAATGGTCCCCGACGCGTAAACACGTCGCATTCATGAAGGTTCAACCGGGAGACCTAAGTCAGGTCCACCTTCTAGAATCCTCTCCCAAGGATTCTATCAAGGCGAAGCTCCACACTCGCACTTATGCCCAGCCAGGTGATCGCTTCGACAGTTTCAAACTCTTCATCGCAAGTACCGAAACACAAAAAAGCTATGCCGTGGACGCCGATATCATTGACTACCACGGACCACCGCGCCTTCAGTGGCACGAAAACAATGACTTTTTCACCTACCAGAAAGATGATCGGGGACATCAGCGTGTTCGAGTTATCGCGGTGTCGGCCGCCGACGGTACCACCCGCACAATCATTGATGAAAAAACCGACACCTTCATAAACCAGATCAAATTTTTCCGACACTACACGAAAGATGGGAAGCGTTTGGTCTGGGCAAGCGAGCGTAGCGACTGGAATCATCTTTACCTCTACGACCTGCATTCCGGCCAGCGTATTATCCCCATCACCAGTGGCGAGTGGGCCGTAAAGAAAGTCCATTCAGTTCACGAGAAAGAGGGGTATCTCATTTTTAGTGCCGTGGGAACCGAAAGCGACGAAGACCCCTATCATGAACATTACTTCCGTGTAAATCTGGACGGTAGTAATCTGACCAAGCTAACCGACGGAGACGGAACTCATAAAATCCAGTTATCGCCAACTAGGCGTTTCCTTATCGACGAATACTCACGAATTGACCAACCGCCTATCCATACACTGCGAAATGCCACGACAGGCAAAGTAATATGTCGATTGGAAATTGCGGATATCAGTCAACTCGTGGAATTAGGATTCAATTTACCCGAACGTTTTGTGGCGAAGGGACGCGACGGCAAAACAAATATTTATGGCATGGTTTATCGCCCACGGATCTTTGACCCAAAGTTCAGCTACCCTGTGGTTGAATATATCTATGCCGGACCTCATGACTCACATGTCCCTAAATCATTCATGACCCGTATGCGGATGTTTCACCTAGCTGAACTCGGGTTCATTACCGTCATGGTTGACGGTATGGGGACGGACAATCGGGGCAAAGACTTTCACGATGTCTGCTGGAAAAATTTACAGGACTCGGGACTGCCCGATCACATTACCTGGCTAAAAGCCTTAAATGCAAAATATCCTCATTGTGACATTTCCAATCTCGGCATCTTCGGGACAAGTGCGGGAGGCCAGAGTAGTACGGCCGCATTGCTACACCACAGTGACTTTTATCGAGTAGCTGTGTCATCCTGTGGTTGCCATGACAACCGAGTTGACAAACATTGGTGGAACGAGCAATGGATGGGCTATCCAATTGAGGAACACTACAAAAATCAATCCAACACCACGAACGCCAATCTACTTAAGGGCAATCTGCTACTCATGGTCGGTGAAATGGACACCAATGTCCCTCCCGAGTCCACCTACCAGTTAGTAAACGCCTTAATTAAGTCCAAAAAAGAATTTGATCTATTAGTTGTACCTGGTATGGGACATTCTTCCGGTGGTGAATATGGTCAACGCCGACGTTGGGACTATTTTGTTCGCCACCTACATGGTCTGACACCTCCAAACTGGAACGAACACGGTTATCCGCCTCAATAATTTTCCGATTAAATTTTTGTATTTAGGGTAACCCACCGAGTACTTATGCCACTTAGATCCGTTTTTTTAAGTATAGGGGACACTTAGAACAGGGGCATTTGTTTTGGAGTGATACGGATCGCATGTTTAAGTCAAATTCCTCATACACCGAAGTTCGTGATTCACTAAAAGAGCAATCTCTGGATGATAAGCAGAATTTTCTAGAGTCGATGATCAATTACTTCCTCGGAATAGATCAGTCATCCCCCCACCGCTTACTGGAAATAGAAGGAGCCATTGACTCTATTCTTGAGCAGGACTAAGTGACTGGTAAATCGGCTCTGATCTGTTAAATTACCTATAACAATTCGCGGACTAAGCAACACTTGTCATGAATATCCTTGTCGGCTGGGAAACCTCCCCCGAAACCGAAACGCTCGAATTAATGCTCAACGTTGGTGGCCATGAGGCGACCATCTGTAGTGAGGTGGGGCAGTTTGACTTAAAATTGAAGGAAACTGGCTGGGATGTCGTGCTTCTCTCGCTGAGTTTCCCAACCTTGGAAGAGTCTATTGGAACATTTGAGCGGACCAAGACGGCGATCCCGGGGATCCCCGTTGTTGGTGCTGCCAAATCGGACGATATTACTCACCTGATTCAGTTTGTTTCACAGGGTCTTCATTCCCATGTAATCCGAGATGTGAACGGCAACTTTATTATGCTGTTACTCTCAATGCTGGAAGCAGCACATGAGAATGTGCGTGCCTTAAGAGCTCAGGTCGTTGCTGAACGATTAAGTGAAGAAGTTGATTCCGTTCGTAAACTTCAGGAATCCGTCATTCCTGATGATTTGCCGGAAACTAATGGATACAAGGTTGTCGGAAGATACGAGCCATCTGAAATACGAGTTGACGGTCAGAATATGGTCGTCATGGCCGGAGGCGATTATTACGATTCCTTCGCCTTAGATGATACACGTCTTGTAATGCTCGTTGGAGATGCCTCGGGGCATGGAGTGAAAGCCTGCATGTCCATCATGACAATGCATACACTGATCCGGATGATTCGCAACAACCGGTACGCCAACACGGCAGACTTTGTAAATGCTGTGAATGATAGACTTTGCAAAAGTGATATCGTGCAAGACGAAGGTGGATTTATCACGATCATTTACTGCATTCTCGATACTGAATCCAACAAAATCGAATGGACCTGTGCAGGCCATCCTCTGCCTTTACTTCAAGACCTGAAAACTAATAAAGTCATGATCCTCGGTCACGAAGATCAAATTGGCTTGCCATTAGCCGTCATGGAAGGGTGGGATTATGAGTGCATTTCGGCCGCCATCCCGCCCAACAGTCGGTTACTTATTTACACCGATGGACTGGAAGAGGCATTCCCTC
>MDSW01025054.1_pt1 | contig 21514 bp, 26 predicted proteins | sample 811171 | NCBI WGS metagenome assembly MDSW01 (sample SAMN05326641, study PRJNA326480) | marine metagenome | isolation source: seawater | place: Atlantic Ocean: North West | collected 2012 | reverse complement strand
CCTATAATCTCTTGATCATTATTTTTATATGGGGCCATTACCATAGAAAGACCAGAGTGTTTAAATAAAAAATTTTTAGATCCAATAAAAATCTGTACCCCTTTAGCCTTTCCCGCAGTTTCTAAAATGTCCACAAAGCTAGTTTTTTTCTCTATTTCATCAAAAAGATTTCGAATTTGATCTAGGTCCTTAGAAATTATTTCATCGTTTAATAAATTTGATTGGCCGTGCAAAAAAATATAAGGATTTTTACTATTTGGCTGGGTTTCTATAATACCTTTTTGAATTAATTTAGAAGAAATTAATTCTAGTTCGTTTTGTGATTTTTTAATTTCGATTTGAATTAGTTTTTTTATTTGAATGATATTTTTGTTTGTAAATTTTGATGTTAAGTAATTAGATGCTTGTATAAGAAATGACCCATTATATTTACCATTATCATCAATAATGCGATTTTCCACTTCTCCATTTTCGTAAGCAAGTATAAGCATTAATTGAGTAGCATTTAGTCTTATAAATTCTAAATGTTTTAGATTTTTCTGAAATTTAGGCGCAATAACAATTCCAGCGTAATTCGATAAACCTGAAATTGCCTTAGATGCAACATCAAGTACCTCTTCATAAGATTTGCCCTTAGTTGAACATTGCTGTTTAATATTTTCTTTTTCTACTTTTGAAATTCTTCCAAACTCTAAAAGTCCATCCACAAAAAATCTCATTCCCTTTTCGGTAGGCATTCTTCCTGCTGATCTGTGAGGTGCGTAGAGAAGCCCTTCTTTTTGTAAATTTGATAAAATTGATCTTATCGAGGCAGATGATAAATTGAGACCACCCATTTTCATGATTGTCTCTGAACCTGCTGGAGAGCCAGTTTTTAAATACGACTCAACTAATTTTTTAAAAATTAGTTTGGATCTATCATTTATCTCGGTATATAAATTATCAGTCATAATAGTTTTTTGTTTAAAATAAATTTTTATCTACTATTATTAAATTTATATGAGAAAAGATAGATCGTTCAGCGAAATCAGAGAGGTTTCATTCGAAAAAAATATAAATATTCATGCAGATGGCTCTTGCCTTGTTAAATTTGGTAATACACACGTTTTATGTCTTGCATCAATAGATGAAAAAGTTCCTCATTGGCTTAAAAATACTGGCAAAGGTTGGATAACTGCAGAATACGGTATGTTACCAAGATCTACGAACACAAGAATGGATAGAGAAGCAGCAAAAGGAAAACAGTCTGGAAGGACTCAGGAAATTCAACGTCTAATAGGAAGAAGTTTGAGGTCAATTACTGATCTCTCAAACTTAGGAGAAAGACAAATAAAAATAGATTGTGATGTAATTCAAGCTGATGGTGGAACTAGAACAGCTGCAATAAGTGGTGGTTTTGTTTCTCTCTATATTGCAATAGAAAAATTAAAAAACAATTATAACATTAAAAAACCAATTATAAAAAATTTTATAGGTGCAGTTTCAGCAGGCATAATTGATAATAAACCTCTTTTAGACCTTGATTACAATGAAGACTCAAATGCTCAGGTAGATGCTAATTTTGTTATGTGTGACACTGGCGAGATATCTGAAATTCAGGTAACTGGTGAAGAATTTTTTTTTAGTGATAATCAATTTAATGATATATTTAATTTAGCTAAAAAAGGAATTAAAGAGATAATAGATCTTCAAAAAAAGGTGCTTACATAAATTGAATAGTTTATTATTTTTTTCAAACAATAGCGATAAAATTAAAGAAATAAAAAATATTTTTAAAAATTTACCTTTTAAAATTCTCTCACCTAAAGATTTTGGATTAATAAATGAACCAAATGAAGTTGGTAAATCATTTTCTGAAAATGCAAAAATTAAGTCTTTTTTTGGTTACAAAAAAATTAACCTTCCATGTTTTGCTGATGACTCAGGAATTTCTATAGAGGCTTTGGGTTGGAAACCAAATATTTTTTCAAAAAGGTTTATTAATAGTTTTAAAAATAAAAATCATTGTTTTGATTACATTATTAATAAAGTAGCAAAAAATGGCAAAAATAAAGCGTATTTTAAAACATCGGTTTGTCTTACTTTTAAAAAAAATTACCACATTGTTTTTGAAGGAAGAGTATTAGGCAAAATATCTTCTATGCCTTTAGGTCAAAAAGGGTTTGGTTATGACCCTATTTTTATACCTGATGGATATTCAAAAACTTTTGGTCAAATAAATAAAAATGAAAAAAATAAAATAAGCCACAGATCAATAGCAATTAATAAATTAATTTCTTTTTTAGTTAAGTAATTTATTTGCATTACCGTTTGAGATTTTCAATATTTCAAGATCCCTTTCAATCATATTATTTTTGAAGTAGAAATTTCCATCAATACCATCAAATTTTACATTTGAGTTATCTAAAAGATCAAACATTTCTCCAAGAGATAGTTGATTTTGGTAAACAAAATTTAAAAGTCCAATTAAATCGTATGGAAGAGTTGATATTCTAATAAAATTTTCATCATAAATTTTCGCATACTGCTCAATTAAATGAGATCTATTCTTCAATTCAACTCCAGGAAAAATAGCGCCCTGTAAAGAAGGTTCTAAAAAAAAATTTTTATCATCTATAACCCCGGTGCCCATAAACTGTACAATGTTAGGATCGATATCATAGTATGGTAATAAAGGTGCAACTTGTAATAAATTAAGTCCATAATCAGCAATTAGAATATGTGAAAAATCATAGTCGCTTGTTGTTTTGAATTTCATTAATTTCTCTAAACGATTTTTGGATTTTTCATCATTTTTGCTAGAAAGAATTAATTTTTGTCTGTCTAATTCATATTTTCTAAGTTCGTATTTACCAAGTTCCTTTATTGCGCTTCTTACATTTGACAGATCATTTTTATATGACGCTCTATTAATAATTACGGCATCACTTTCGTTAACAACATTATCTATTAAGTCATTTACCATATAACCATATTCATTTTGAGGGTACAATAATGCAATTTTTGAATTATTGTTCAGATATTTAAATAATACTTCAAGCTCATTTTTTGGAAAAAAATTCATTAAGTATATGCAGTCTGAAGCTAGCTTGGTATTTGAAGAAAATGAGAAAAATACTGTACCATCTTTACAATAATTTTTTGCAACTTCAACATATTCACTTTCAATAGGGCCGATATATATTTTGCCCTCGGTTTTTGTTTCAGATATTATTTTTTCAAGATCTTTCTTGTCTTTAAAAAAATTAATTTCAAAACTAACATTTTCAAGATTTTTATTATAAACCCCCAACTCTAAAACTTTTATAAATTGTGTAATAATTTTGTTTTTACTATTTTCTGAAAATAAAATTGTTATGTTGTTTTTAACTTTACTCTTATAAAATTTTTTTGGAGAAAGAATATTATTGGTTTTCTTTTCTTCAATATTATTTTCTTTTATTGATATTCTTTCATTCTTATTTTCTACTTCTATGGACTCTTCTTCTGTGGGTTCTTCTTTTGTGGGCTCTTCTTTATAAATTTGATTAGTTAAATTTACTGGATTACATGAGATTATAAATATAAAAAGAAATATGACTAATAATCTTCCGGGCTTATATATTGTATCAACTCCCATTGGCAACCTTCTTGATATATCTGAGAGAGCTATTAAAATAATAAAGTTTGCAGACATTGTAATTTGTGAAAACCCTAAACATTCACTTAAACTACTAAACAATTTAGGCATTAAAAAGAAGTTAATTTCTATGCATGATTATAATGAAAAACAAATAATTGATAAAATTAAATCAGATCTAAGCAACAAAATTTGTGTTCTCATTTCAGATGCTGGTGCACCGCTAATTTCAGACCCTGGATATAAATTAATTCAGTATTGTTGTGAAAACAATATTTTTATGACATCGGTGCCTGGTCCAAGCTCAATAATACCAGCTCTTCAACTATCCGGTCTAGATATAAATGAATTTTATTTTGCTGGTTTTGCTCCAAAAACAGCGGTCCAAATGGAAAAGTTTGTTGCAAACATTAATTTAACTAAAATAACCATAGTATTTTTTGTTTCTAGCCATAAAATTAAAATGTTTCTTGATTTAATGAACAAATTATCTGCAGATAAGAAATTAAGTGTTTGCAAAGAACTAACAAAATTAAATGAAAAAATTTTTAGGGGAAATGTGTATGATGTAAGAAACAAAATACTTAAAAATAATAAAAACTTAAAAGGAGAATTTGTGGTAATTGTTGAAGGGAATTCATCAAAAAAAATGGAGTTTTTTGATTTAAAAGAACACAATAATATAATTAACAAAATGTTGATAAATTTTTCTTTGACCGACGTCGTAGAAATAGTACATAAACTAACTAAAATACCAAAAAATAAAGTATACAAATGGGTTTTAAAATTAAAAAAATCATAAAAATTTCTTTATATGCACTTGCAAGTTTGTGTATTTTAATTAACATATCTTGTTCACCAGCAGGCATACTTGCTAGCGGTGGTGCTACTACCATGGTTGTAGCAGAGGGCGACCGCTCTTTAGGTGTTGTAGTTGATGACGCAACAATAAAAGTAAACATAGCTGCAAAATTTATAGCATCTGAGGACAATCTATTCGTAAATATTAATACAACTGTATTAGAGGGTAGGGTTTTGTTAACAGGTCTTGTTGATAATCAAGAGATTAGAATTGATGCTGTAAGACTTGTTTGGGAAGTAAATGGTGTTAAGGAAGTAATAAATGAAATTCAACTTGGTAATAGAGCAACATTAAAAGATTACGCAAATGACTTATGGATAAACACTCAAGCAAAAGCACTTGCAGCAAAAACTATAGGCTTAAGATCAGTAGCTTTTAATTTTGAAACCATACAGGGTAAAATTTATGTTGCAGGAATAACTTCAAGGCCAAGCCAATTAGAAGATTTAATTAATGTTCTTCAAAACATTAAAGGTGTTAAGGAAATTATAAACTACGTAATAGTTAAAGAATAGTTATCTTATAGCTCCTATTTTTTCGCCAGCTAGGATGTGAACATGAAAATGAGGAACTTCTTGTCCACCATCTTCCCCAGAATTAGAAACAATACGGTATCCTGATTTTCTTACATCTAATCTATCTATAACCAGATTAACACTACTAAAAAAAGATAACTGGGTTTTTTGGTCTGCTTTATTAATAAAATCAGTTAAATCAATACATTCTACTTTTGGTATACCTAAAACATGAATTTTTGCTTGAGGGTTTATATCATTAAAAAATAGTGAAAACTCGTCCTCATGAATTTTTTCACAAGGAATCTCATTTCTTAAGATTTTTGCGAATATATTATTTTTATCATACATTTTAATTTCTTTTCTTGAGCTCTTTCTTTATTTCGCTCAAATTTATTTTTTTTGATTTAAGCAAAACTAATAGATGGTAAATTACATCCGAAGCTTCCTCAATTGTTCTTTTTTTAGAGCCATTTAAATAATCTAATATAAGTTCGATTGACTCCTCTCCAAATTTCTGAGCAATTTTTTTTGGACCTGATTTTAATAACTTATTAGTATACGATTGTTTTTTTTTATTTTTGACCCTGTCTTCTATTATATCAAATAATTCTTCAATATTCATTTTAGTTTATGTTCTTATTGTTATGTTTTTATTATACAAGTATTCTTTCACCTCTTTAATACTGATTTCATTAAAATGAAAGACTGAAGCTGCTAATAAAGCATTGGCCTTCCCTTTAGCAACTCCATCATAAAAGTGTTCTAGTTTTCCAACACCTCCACTTGCTATTAGTGGTATGTCTAAAAATGCTGAAACTTTTTTTAAAAGCTCAATATCAAAGCCTGATTTAGTTCCATCCTTATCCATAGATGTAAGCAATATCTCTCCAGCTCCAAATTTTTGGATTTTATCAATCCAGTCAAGTGCAAATAATCCGGTATTTATTGTCCCTCCATGAGAGTAAACATACCAGTCATTATTTGTTCTTTTAACATCTACTGCAACTACTATGCATTGATTTCCAAAATACTCTGAAGATTTTTTGATAAATTCAGGTTTGTTGATAGCAGCAGAGTTAATTGAAACTTTATCAGCTCCTGCCTTTAACAACGATTGAATATTATCTATTGATGAAATCCCTCCTCCGACCGTTAATGGAATAAAAACCTCTTTAGCTGTTTTTTTTACAACATTTATCATAGTTTCTCTATTTTCTAGAGATGCATTAATGTCTAAAAAACAAATTTCATCAGCTCCATTTTCTGAATAGTGCTTCGCTTGTTCTACAGGATCTCCTGCATCAATAAGATCAATAAAATTAATTCCCTTAACAACTCTTCCATCTTTAACGTCTAAACATGGAATTATTCTAGTTTTGACCATTTGACTCCAATATTTTTTGGGCTTTATTTAAGTCAATCTTACCTACATAAAAAGATTTTCCTGAAATTACCCCTTCTATATTTTGGTTATTTAATTTTTTTAAATTATTTAAATCTTCATAGTTTGTTAAACCGCCTGCAAAAATAATTCTTTTTCTGTGATTATTAATTTGTTCTATTTTTTTAATTATATTTTTTAAAAATTTTATATTAATGCCATTAAGCATTCCGTCATTTTTAATATCAGTTATTACATATCCTCTTATATTGGTTTCTTGATATAATTTTAAAACATCTTCTATTTGTAATTTAGATTTTTCGAGCCAGCCTTTTAACATTACATTATCATCTTTAATGTCTAAAGATACATAAACTTTATCTTTATATTTGTTTGAAAGAAATATTACTTCATCTGGTTTATTAACTGACATTGAGCCAATAATTAAATTATCAATACCAAGATCAAAATATTTTTCCGCATCAAGTTTGCTTCTTATACCTCCGCCTAATTGAATTGGTATTGAAATATTTTTTCTAATTTTTTTAATAGACATAGTATTTATTTCGGGCCTGCCAAAAGCAGCATCTAAATCAACTATATGAAGTTTTTTACATCCTATTTTTTGAAAAAATTTTGCTTGTTCTTCTGGATCTTCATTAAAAACGACGCTTGTATTATCCTTTCCTTCAGAAAGCCTTACACATTTATTATCTTTAAGATCAATAGCTGGAATGATTTGCACTATAGATTTTTGTAAAAGTATATTCCTTTAATAAAACTTCCATTTATAAAAGAGTAACATGGGTTTTCACCCCATATGTGGTAGTTTTTACTTGAAAACAATTGTATTGCCGCATCTTGCGTTTCTCTAACAGCTAACTGAATTGATTTAATATTATCTTCTTTTGCTTTTTCTTCAGAAAAATCAATCATTGATTTTGCTAAACCATATCCTCGAGCCCAAGGGGCTACAAAGTGTCTTTTGATTTGTGCAATATTTTTTCTAGACTCAATGTTTGGGGCCTCATAGGATAATTGAAGGGTTCCGGCAATTACTCCATCTAATCTTCCCACAATGAGTTTATTTAATTTATCATCAGTTGTTTTTTTCCAATACTGATTAAGAATTTCCCTTGTTGGTACTCTTAGCCAGCCGAACCCGCCACCTGCATTTATAGCCTGTTCTGTAATATTACAAAGATCTGCAAGATCTACCTCCGATAATTCATTTAAAATATCAACTGATATATTTATTTTTTCTTTAACTTGTATCGACATAACATTTAATTAATAACAAAATTTTTAATTAAGTTTAATCCTTGGGAGGAACTTTTTTCAGGATGAAACTGAACGCCATATATATTTTCTTTTCCAACAATAGAAGAAAAATTTATTCCATACTGGGTTTCTGCCAAAATATTTTCTGAATTTTTGCATTTAAAATAATACGAATGTACAAAATAATAGTCTTCAGGTATTTTAACAAGATTGTTGTTATTGACAGGTTTTACAATATTCCAACCCATGTGAGGAATTTTTAGATTTTGTGTAGGAAGTGATTTAATATTTCCCTCTATCCAGCCTAATCCTTTATGAACACCTTTTTCCTCACTATCATTTGCCAACATTTGCATTCCAACACAAATACCTAAAAATGGTTTTTTTTTAATTATTGCAAATTCATAAAGCTCTTCAATTAAACCAGGTTTATTTTTTAGTCCTTGCATACATGTTGAGAAAGATCCCTGGCCAGGTAAAACTACATGGGTTGAATTTTTAATATCACTTATATTGTTTGATATTATTACCTTAGACTCTATTTTATTATCATTAGAGGTTTTTATAAATGATTGTTGGGCAGATAAGACATTTCCCGAACCATAATCAATTATGGTAATTTTTTTCATTAAAATTAAAGCAAGCCCTTTGAAGATGGAATTTGATTTTTCCTTCTTTTATCAACCTCAACAGCTATTCTATAACTTTTTGCGAAAGCTTTAAAACATGATTCAATTATGTGATGATTGTTTGTTCCATAAATATTTTCAATGTGTAGGTTACATTTTGATTCATTGGTAAATGCTTTAAAAAACTCTATAAAAAGCTCTGTATCCATCTCGCCAATTTTTTTTAAACCCAGGTTAACCTTCCATACAAGCTCTGGTCTTCCACAGAAATCAATTACACATCTCGAAAGGCATTCATCCATTGGAATATAAAAAAAACCATATCTATTTATCCCTTTCTTATCTCCCAAAGCTTCTGTTGTTGCTTGAGCAATGGCATAAGCTGTATCTTCAACACTGTGATGTAAGTCTACATATATATCACCTTCAGTTTTCAAACTCATATCAATTAAACTGTGGTGAGCAAATATCTCCAGCATATGATCAAAAAAACCAATTCCTGTTGAGATGTTTGCTTTTCCTTTTCCATCAAGATTAATTTTACAAGAAATTTTAGTTTCTTTTGTTTTTCTATCTGCTTTTCCTTTACGCATTTTTGCCTAATATCAGCGAATTTAAATTTATTCTAGGTAAATCACTTGATAAAAATAATTAAATAGCCATTTTAGATTATAAGTTAAAAATATGACTAAAAACATAATTAAATCAACAACAATTGTTGGTATTCGAAAAGACAATTTGGTAGTTATTGCTGGAGATGGTCAGGCTAGTTTAGGCAACACTGTAATGAAATCTAACGTGAAAAAAATTAGAAGACTTGGTGTTGATGAAAAAGTGATTTCTGGTTTTGCAGGCTCTACAGCAGATGCTTTTGCTTTATTTGAGAGGCTAGAGGCAAAATTAGATCAATATAAAAACCAATTAAAAAGAGCTTGTGTAGAACTTGCAAAAGATTGGAGAACAGATCGTTATTTAAGAAGATTAGAAGCAATGATGATTGTTGCTGATAAAGATGTTAGCTTACTTTTGTCAGGCACAGGGGATGTAATTGAATCTGATGATGGAATTCTTGCAATTGGTTCTGGAGGGCCTTATGCAAATAGTGCAGCTAAAGCTCTAATTAAAAACACAAAAATGAATGCCGAAGAAGTTGCCTTAGAGTCATTAAAAATTGCTGCTGATATATGCATTTACACTAATCATAATATTATTTCTGAAAAGATTGAGCTGTAAATGGAGTCAAGTTTTAGTCCAAGAGAGATAGTTTCTGAACTAGATAAATTCATTATTGGTCAGAACAAAGCTAAAAGAGCTGTTGCAGTTGCTTTAAGAAACAGATGGCGAAGAAAGCAACTCGATGAATCATTAAAAGAAGAAATTGTGCCTAAAAACATCTTAATGGTTGGGCCAACTGGTTGTGGTAAAACAGAAATATCAAGGCGTCTTGCTAAATTAGCTAACGCACCTTTTGTTAAAGTTGAAGCAACAAAATTTACTGAGGTTGGTTACGTAGGTAGAGATGTAGAACAAATTATTAGAGATTTAGTTGAAATTAGTATCACAAAAACTAAGATTGAAATGGGTAAAGAAGTAAAAGCAAGGGCAGAAAAAAATGCTGAAGAAAGAATATTGGATATTCTTGTAGCTAAAAGCTCTACTCCCGCAACTAGAGATAATTATAGAACAAAATTAAGATCTGGAGAGCTTAACGAGAAGGAAGTTGAAATACCTGTAAGCTCAAATCCTAATTTAAATCTTCCAACTATGGACATACCTGGAATGCCAGGATCACAAATGGGAATGATAAACTTAGGGGACGTATTAGGTAAGGGTTTTGGAAATCAAAAAAAAATGAAAAAAATGAGTGTTAAAGATTCACATAATTATCTCTTAAACGAAGAAACAGAAAAATTGCTTGATCAAGAAAAAATTAATTCAAGGGCATTAGAAGATGTTGAACAAAATGGAATTGTTTTTATTGATGAAATAGACAAGATTACTTCTAGAAGTGAAAGGGGTGGGGCTGATGTTTCAAGAGAAGGTGTACAGAGAGATTTGTTACCTTTGATCGAAGGCACTGCGGTTTCTACTAAACATGGAGTAGTAAAAACTGATTTTATTCTTTTTATTGCATCTGGGGCGTTTCATGTTTCTAAACCATCTGATATGTTGCCTGAACTACAAGGACGACTTCCTATAAGGGTTGAGTTAGATAGTTTGAGCAAAAAGGATTTTAAGCTAATACTTACTGAAACACAGAACAGCCTTATAAAACAATATGTTGGTCTGCTTGGCACAGAAAAAGTTGAGCTAGAGTTTGATGAAGATGGGATAGATGCAATTGCCTCTTTATCAACTGAAATTAATCAAAATGTAGAAAATATTGGTGCAAGAAGACTGCACACAGTTATGGAAAAACTTCTTGAGGATATTAGTTTTACAGCCTCTGATATAGGCCCAACAAAAATAATAATAAACAAAGAATATGTTGAGAATAGCCTTGGGGAATTAATTAAAAGTCAGGACTTATCAAAATTTATACTATAAAGCTCATTTAATTCTAGATTTATTTAAAAATGAGGGTTTTTAGTATCATAAAAATTGAGTTAGTTATTCTACTATTAATAACTTTTAGTATTTTTATATCTTTTAGCTTTGATGTTGGAGTAAATAATTTTTTTCTAAGTCTTAGTCAGGATGTAGGTGGCAAATACCTCAAGGATTTTTTTATAAATATTACTGAATTAGGTAGTTCATCTTGGTATTTTGGAATAGCTTTATTTTGTTTAATAATTTTATTTACTAATAAAAAAATTAATTTGATTAAATTCAACAATCTAGAAAATTTAATTAATTTTTTTATTTCAAGTATAATTTATTTATTAGCAGTAGGCATAATAACACAAATTATAAAACATTTGGTTGGTAGGCCAAGACCAAATCATACTGATTTTGAAAATGTGTTTAGTTTTAATTTTTTCACAATTGATTCTAATTTTCATTCTTTTCCATCAGGTCATTCTTCAACAATTTTTATTGTTTGTTTTATACTGTGCGCAATTATGCCAAAATTAAAATATTATTTTTTAATACTAGCATCTATTGTTGCCTTAAGTAGAGTGGTGGTTGGCGCCCATTTTTTAACTGACGTTGTATCTGGTGCTTTGTTAGCCTTAATTGTATTTAAATCTTTAAATTTTTTTTTAGAGAAGAGTTATAAAAAATATTTGTTTAGTGAAATTAAATTTAAAAAAAATAGTTCACTCTACTTATCGCTTGTATTTTTATTGGGTTTTGCTTTGTTTTTAAGTGTTGGACCATCACTTGATTTATATATTGCTAATTTATTCTACAAAGGTGGTTCTCAGTTTTATTTACAAAATTTTAATCTATTATCATTATTGTTCCGTGAAATTTTAATACCAATAATTTTAATATATATTTTAATCTTACCAATATTGGGCAAGTATTTGAAAATAGGAAAAATATATTTTGATTATACTTTTACAAGAAAAGAAGTTTTGTTAATTTGGGTTTCACAGGTTTTATCTATATTGTTATTTGTAAATCTTTTCTTAAAAAATATATGGGGAAGAGCAAGGCCTGAAGATATCCTGCAACTTGGTGGTAAAGAAATTTTTACCCCTTGGTATAAAATTACAAGCTCTTGTGAAACTAATTGTTCGTTTGTATCGGGTGATGCATCGGTTGGGTTTGCAATTGTGGTATTTTATTTTATTACAAAAAATAATTTTTACCTTTATGCCAGCCTACTATTTGGTTTTCTAATAGGTTTTATAAGAGTATTTGCGGGTGGTCATTTTTTTAGCGATGTTGTATTTTCTGGTATTTTTATAATTTTTTTAAATTTCTTTTTATATAAACTCTACAATAAATATTATGGTTAATAAAATTTTGTTTCCTCTTTTTGTAATTTTATTAGTATTAAAAATTTATGCAATTAGTTTAACAAATTTTAATTTATTTGGAGACGAAGCGCAATATTGGGTTTGGTCAAAAAACTTAAATTTTGGATATTTTTCAAAACCTCCTTTTTTAGCTTGGATAATAAGAGCTTACACAGAATTATTTAACGACACTTTTGTTTTTTTGAAATTATTACCATCAATTGCATATTTATTTACAGCCTGGTCTATTTATAGTTTGTGTAAAAATATTGATTTAAATAAAAAAGAGGCTCTTTCTTGTGCGTTAATATTTCTATTTATACCCGCTGTTTCATTCTCTTCATTTATAATAAGTACAGATATTTTTTTATTACTCTTTTGGACACTTTCTCTAAACCAAATAATTAAAGTTACAAAAATAACAAATATTAAAAATTTTATACTTCTTGGTATATTTGTTGGACTAGCAATGCTTTCAAAGTATGCAGCGGTGTATTTTATAATATGTTTGATTGTTTATATTTTAGTAGATAATAATTTTAGAAAATTTTTTAAAAGATATTATGTTGGTTTCATATTAAGTTTAGTTTGTGCGTTTTTAATTATACTACCAAATATAATTTGGAATTTAAATAATAGCTGGGTAACTTTTCAGCACACATCTGATAATGCAAATTTTAATAATATTAATATAAGTTTTTATAGGTCTTTAGAATTTTTGGTTATTCAAATATTTATGGTTGGCCCTTTTTTGTTTTTAGGGTTTATTATAGATTACAAGAATTGGAATTTTAGGAAAAACCAAAAAATATTATTAGTTTTTTCATTGCCAATATTTTTAATTGTTTTTGTTGAGGCTTTTTTAGTAAGAGCAAATGCTAATTGGGCCGCACCTGCTTTAATATCTTTTTTTGTTTTTCTTTATATTTGTGTAAAAAATATAATTTTAAAAAGACTAAACATTTTGTTTAATTTTATTTTTTGTGCGGTTCTTTTCATCTTAATAGGCACAAACCATGAGCTTAGGTTGTTTGATCGAATAAATGGGCAAGATGATTTTGCTAAATATATTTACTCGCAGACATCTAAGTCTGATATTACCAACGTAGTTATTTCTGATAGACTTCTATTTGCAAGTATGAAATATCAATTAAGAAAAAAGGGTTTAAATTTTCATATGCCACATAAGAGTGGTACTCGAATAACAAATCATTTTAAAATTTCATCATCATTAAAAAAAGAAATGGGAGAAAACTTTATTTTAATTGGCAATCCCAATGAAATTAATTATCTACAAAAAAACTATGATCTTAGGAAATTAAATAAATTAAAATATAAATTTATAAACAATGAGGTATTAGTATATGAAGTGTTGTTTAACTAAGGTTGTATTAATATTTATATTTTTTATTAACAACGCTTATGGGAATAATATTAGCGCGGAATATTCAGTAACTACCTCAGGTATTAAAATTGGAGAATTTAATTGGATGTTAAAAATACAACAAGATGAATTCAAAACAGAAATTTACTTAAAAAATTCTGGAATTTTTTCTCCTTTGTATAAGTTTGAAGGCAAATACAATTCAGAAGGTATAATTAGAAACAATAAACTAGAGAGCACAGCATATAGGCAATATTGGAAAACAAAGAAAAAAATAAAGATTATTGAAATGTCTTTTGATGGTTATTTAACCAGACTTTTTCAACAACCTAGAGAAAATGAGGTATCTAGAGTAAATTTTAGTGAACTTAGTGGGTACTTTGATCCAATAACCTCATTTATTAATATTTTAAGAGGAAATATAGAGGCCAAAACCATTGATGGAAGAAGAGTTTACAAAATGCAAAACAAAAGTTTAGATAAATCAAAAAAAATTGAAATAGAGATAGTGGACTACAAAAATATATGGGCAGATCACAAAAGAAATGATTTAAAAAAAATAGAATTTTTCATGGGCGAAGAACGGTTTTTGCCTGAAAAAATTGAAGTGTATTTTAAAGACAGAGTATTTAAATTGAAAAAAAACTAAGATCTTTTTTTTCTTAAGTAAACAAATATTGCTCCGTCACCGCCATGCTCAATTCCAGCGGTTTGGTATGTTAAAATATAGTTTTTAAGATCTTCTTGATTTATCCAAGAAATAATTGAGTTTTTGATTTTACCATGAAATAATTTAGGGTCTTGGTCTTTCTTTTGTTTTGATACATGGTTGCCTTTTCCAGTGATTATTAATAAACATCTTTTGTTGGAGTTGTAATTTTTTATTATCTCATTTTTAAATTTTTCACATGCATCTATAAGACTGTAACCATGAAGATCAACCCTTCTGTCAATTTTTATTTTTCCTCTTTTAAGGTCTCTGTTAATTTCACCAAAAGATAATTTATAATCAACATTATTTGTTATTTTAGTTTCTGTGTTTTTTTTAATAGTTGTTGTCTTTTTTGAAAATATTGATTTTTTTGTAATTTTCTTATTGTCTTTTTTTTGTATAAAAATATTTTCTTTGTCTTTAAGTGGTTTTACACCTTTCATTTTTTTTAAAAAAAAATCTTCTTCCATTTAATGATTAGTAAAGTTTTTTATCAAACTCTCAACTCTTTTTGGTGTTTGTTTGTACCATAGACTATCTATCATTTCCAAACATGTCATATACTTTTGTTTCTTGTTTAAAAAAAATAACATTTTTTTAAATTTTAAAACCCCCTGTATACCTAATTGAAAAATCATTTCGATTAGTAGCTCTTTGTCTTTTTTAGTGTGGTTTTTTTTATGTAAGAATTTATAGTATAGCACAAGCGCCTTGTTAAAATCGAAATCAAAAAGTTTATCAAAATATTTTTTATTATATTTATTTGTGAAGAAATAATTTTCATTTTTTCTTATTAAGTGTCCGTAACCAATTGTGTAGTAGCCTAATTGATCTTTGTAGGGGTGTTTGGAATAGCCTTCGTTTTTTTTTATTCTTGATTTAAGATTGCTAAAAGACAATTAAGTTGCTGTTAAAATCCATTTGGGGTTAGAAGAATTTACAGGTTTTTCAAAAGTCCAAGTGTCTTTATTTTTTATAATTTTTCCTTCATCACCATTAATCATCTGCTCGCTTATAAAATTTATTGATATTGATATTGTGCTATTTTCAACTTTAGCATCATTAACGCTGTCGATAATTAAAGAGTAAAATTGAGCTGATGGATCATTTTTATTTTCATCAATTGCTTTCTCAAATGCAGCGTATACATCATTTGATACAAGATTTTTTAGTGTTTTTTTGTCACCATTGTTGAATGCTGTAATAATTATTTCAAAAGCTTTTTTACATCCATCAAGAAATGATTTGTGATTAAAGTTGTTTACTTTTTTATATACCTCTTCAAGCTTAGTTTCATTATCTAATAAAGATGGAATTTTTGTTTGTTCTGCTTCTTCTTTTGGATTTTGTCTTGGTTTGTTTGTGATATTTTTTTCAAAGCCTGTTCTTTTGCCCAAAACGCTTCTTAGTCTGTATATTATAAATACAGCTATAGCAGCAAAAATAATTATATCAAAAAACTGTAAATCACCGTATTGCATAAATTTTCATATAATTACTTTTTTAAATATTAATAGTTAAATTTATTCCAAATTGGGTTTTTTATTTTTTTTAACATTTTTTTATGTGAAAAGATTTGATCCTTTTCCAAAAGTATTTTTCTTATTTTATGTTTGTTTTTCTCTATAATTTCAGCTTTTTCTTCACCAAGCTCTCTTTCATCCAATTTCATAGAAAATTGTTTTCCGCCCCTGAGCTCCAAATAGACTGCAGACAAAAGCTGGGAATCAAGCAATGCTCCATGGAAATTTCTGTCCGAAAGGTCGATATTAAATCTACGACACAAATAATCCAGATTTGCTATTCTTGTGTTGAGCACTTTTCTTGCTAAAGAAACTGTATCCACAACTGGGTTTGTAATTGGTTTTACGCCTATCAATGACAGTTCATGATTTATAAAACCTAGATCAAAATCGGAATTATGTATAACTAAGGTGTCATTTTTAATAAAATCTAAAAAGTTTTTATAGTTAGTTTCAAAAACCTCTTGTTTTTCTAAAAAATCATCTGTGATGCCAACAATTTTTTTTGCTCCGTCACTAATTTTTCTTTTTGGATTACAATAAAATTGTAGATTATTCCCTGTTTGAACACAATTTTTTAATTCCACACAGGCTACTTCAATTAATCTATCTCCTAATTTATAGTTTAGGCCTGTTGTCTCAGTATCAATTACCACTTCTCTCAAAGTGAATCTCCTTTAGTTTTTTTTCTATATTTTTATAAAAAATTTTTTTTGATAAATTGTTATACATTATTATATCTGATCTCTTTTTTCTTATAGTGTCAGTTGTTTGAAACTTCAAAACTTTTTTGAAAAAAATTTCATTTATTTTCTTAATTTTTTTTAATCTATGAAGCCTGAATGATCTTTTTGATATAACACAAATAATTTTATCAAATAAATTATCTAAATTATTTTCAAATAAAAGAGGTACGTCTATGAAAATTAATTTTGTTTTTAGTTTTTTGTGTTTTTTTATAAATTTACTTCTTTTAGCTCTAACTATTTTAAAAACATATGCTTCTAATTTAGTCTTAATCGTTTGATTGTCAAAAATTATGTTTGATATAGTTTTTTTATTAATTTTTTTATTTTTTATAGATTTTCCAAGTCCAATTTTTTTTAAATAAACTAGAAATTCATCTTTTGGTTTGTTGTAAAGATTGTTTACTTCTTCATCTGAATCGTGTGTTGGGTATCCTTTTGTTTTAAGTCTTTTTGTTAGTGTAGATTTACCAGATGCAATGCCTCCTGTTATACCGATCACTAAGGTCATTTAATTTTACTAAATAAGATGTTTAGGAGTTTTTTATCAACCGAAGGATTAAAACCAAACCAATTATTAAAAGATGGTATGGCTTGGTTAATAAGCATTGTGATACCAAATAATTTTTTGTTTTTTGGAAACATGTTAAGAAATTTTGTATTTTTAGGTCTATAAACAATATCGCTTATAATTGCGCGTGGCTTAACCAATTTCGCTACTTTCTTTGAAATTGGGTTTATTGGCGTGGTGTTGATAATTATATCTGCTTCTATTAAAAACTTTTCTATGTCTGAAATATTTTTTGTAAAACAGATATTGTTTTTAAATTTAATCTTTTTTTTAGACCGATTAACTATTGTTATGTTTTTTACTTTTTTTAAATAAAAATAGTAATGTATGGCGTGAGCTGCTCCCCCATAACCCAAAATAAGAACATTTTTTTCTTTTAAATTGGTTATTTTTGGAAGAGAGTTTCCATATCCAACCCAATCAGTGTTTGTTCCGTTTTTTTTATATTTATTAGTAACACAATTAACAGCATTGATTTTTAATGCATGTTTATCAAGGTTATCTATGTGTTGTATTATTTTTTTTTTAAAAGGTATTGTTATGTTTATGCCTTTTGTTTTTTTATCTTCTAAAATCTTTTTAATAGATTTGTTAAAATCGTTGCTTTGTATTTCAACAAAATCATAAGTCGCTTTTATTTTATATTTTTTAAACCAATAATTAAAAATATGTGGGGAAAGACTTTTGGAAGACTTTTCTCCGATCACATAGAATTTGTTCATTTGTTTTCCAATAAAAAATTTAAAAATTTAAACAAAGGAAAGCCCATTACATTATAAAAATCTCCTTTTATGTTTCTAATAATTAAGGGGCCAAGGTTTTCAATTTGATAACACCCCACAGAGTTTAAAATTTTTTTTCCACTTGTTTTTAAATATATCTTAATTTCTTTATCACTTAGTTTTCTCATATTTATTTCTGTTTTTTCATAAGCGCTACAAAGCTCTTTATTATTTTTTAAAATAGACATTCCAGAAACAATTGTGTGTTTTTTTCCTGACATATTTTTTAACTTTAAAAAAGCTTCATCAAAATTATTTGCTTTATTTATAATAGTGTTTTCATAATATATTACTGTGTCACAACCCACAACAATGGAGCCTTTTGAATTCTTACTGACACTTTCAGCTTTTTTGTATGATAGTAGTTTTGTATATTTTACTGGGTTTGATATTTTAGATACTACTAGGTGCTTATCCCTTTCTTCATTAAACAGTGGTTTTATTTGTTTAAATCGTAATCCTGCATTTTTTAAGATTTTGTATCTTGATTGACTAGAACTGGCTAAAATAAATTCTTTGTTAATAAGTCTGTTCATAAAATACATACTTATAAACATAATTCGAGAGAATTTGAATTGCTGATTATTTTGTTTAATTATTATTAAGGTTTATTAACAGTTTAATATCTCACCAATAAAATATTCGTTAAGTGTTAATATAAAATTTATACAATTTTATAAACAGGGGCTTAAACAAATAAAAGTATTGGTTTGATTAAGGAAAAACTAATTATTAACTAAATTATTATTATTATATTTGTAATATTTACATGTTAATAAATTATATAATAATGTAATAGAAAAGTTAAATTAACGTTATTTAAGTATCCAAATACATAAACAATTATAAATAATAAAATAATATTTATTTTGACTTTGTTTATTTTTTTTTATAAAAGTTTATCTTTCCAAAACAAACCCCACAAAAATGAATTTACAAAGTTTAAAAAGCAAAAATCCTGAAGAACTACTGAAACAAGCCGATAAATTAGGTATAGAAAACCCATCTTCTCTTAGAAAACAAGACTTAATGTTTGCTATTTTAAAAACTATAGCAGAAGAGGGCGAAATTATAACAGGAATTGGAGTTATAGAAATAATGCAGGACGGTTTTGGTTTTTTAAGATCGCCTGAGTCAAATTATTTACCTGGTCCTGATGATATTTATGTCTCACCTTCTCAAATAAAAAAATTTAGTCTTAGAACGGGTGATAGTGTTGAAGGAGAAATAAGATCGCCAAAACAAGGAGAAAGATACTTTGCTATTGTAAAAATAAATAAAATCAACGGAGAAAATACAGATCAAGTTAAGAACCGTGTAAATTTTGAAGATCTTACACCTCTTTATCCTGAAACAAGGTTTAGGCTGGAACAAGAAAAACCTATGCCAGATTTAACAGAAAGAATAATTGATATAATTGCACCACTTGGCAAAGGCCAAAGACAATTAATTGTCGCTCAACCGTTCACGGGTAAAACAATTATCATGCAAAAAATAGCTAATGCAATAACAGCAAACAGCCCTGAAACAAAATTAATTGTCCTCTTAATAGATGAAAGGCCTGAAGAGGTAACAGATATGCAAAGACAAGTAAAAGGTGAAGTAATTAGCTCAACTTTTGACGAACCAGCATCCAGGCATGTTCAGGTTGCTGAAATGGTAATAGAGAAAGCAAAAAGACTTGTTGAATACAAACATGATGTCGTAATCTTATTAGATTCTATAACTAGATTAGGAAGGGCATACAACACAGTTGTGCCATCTAGCGGGAAGGTATTAACAGGAGGTGTTGATGCAAACGCTCTACAAAGACCTAAAAGATTTTTTGGAGCAGCGAGAAATGTTGAGAAAGGAGGATCTTTAACAATTATAGCAACAGCGTTGATTGATACAGGAAGTAGAATGGATGAAGTTATTTTTGAAGAATTTAAAGGAACAGGCAACAGTGAGATGGTTTTAGATAGAAAATTGAGTCAAAAACGAACATACCCAGCATTTGATATAGGAAAATCAGCTACAAGAAAAGAAGAGCTTTTATTAGACAAAGATGAATTAGGAAAAATATTTATACTTAGAAAAATTTTAGCTCCAATGGGAACCACAGAAGCAATGGAATTTTTATTAGAAAAAATGAAAAATACAAAGACAAATAACGACTTTTTCCAAAGCATGGGAACTAAATAAATAAAGCAAAAATATAACTTATTTAATCTTTCTTATTTACTTAATATTATCTTGGGTTTAATTCCCAAAAAATGAAACATTGGAAGGATATAATTTTTGCTCTTTCTACACAAAAAGCTAAATCAGGCATTGCTGTTTTTAGAGTTTCAGGAAAAGGCTCTCATAAACTAATAAAATCAATATCTTCTAAAGAAAAATTTAAACCAAACTTTGTCTCGTTAAACAATATTTTGGACGGAAAAAATATTGTAGATCAGACACTAACAACCTTTTTTAAATCACCAAAAAGTTATACCGGAGAAGACATGGTAGAAATATCCTCTCATGGAAGTATTTCTGTAATCAATAAAATAACTAAAATTCTTTTAAAAAAACAAATCAGACTTGCTGAACCAGGAGAGTTTACCAAAAGAGCTTTAATGAATGACAAACTGAGCGTGTTAGAGGCTGAAACAATTAATGATTTGGTTAATGCAGAAACAGAAAACCAAAGGAAAATAGCTATTGGGAATTTAAGTGGAAGTTTAGATAAATTTATAAATGAAGTTTCAAACAAACTAAAAAAACTTTTGGCAGATATAGAAGCTGTTATTGATTTCGCTGACGAAGATCTTCCTAAACAAATATATAAAGGAATAAAAGAACAAAATAAGAACATATACAAAAAGATTGAAAATATTATAAAAAAATCATCTCTTTCTAGAAAAATATATGATGGTTATAAAATAACTATTATTGGGAAGCCTAATACAGGAAAGTCTTCTTTTATAAATTATATTAATAATAGGGTAGTTTCTATAGTAACCAATATACCTGGCACAACCACCGATTTAATTAGTTCCACTTTAGATATTAAGGGCAATAAGTACACGTTTATCGATACAGCCGGAATAAGAAAATATAATAATTTAATTGAAAAAATTGGTATAGAAAGATCCCTTGAGAGTGCTCAAAAGTCGGATTTAAATATCATTTTTCTTAAAAATAATGAAAAGAAAAACTACATTAAAATTAAATCAAAAATATTTGTTAAGTCAAAATATGATATCAATAGAAAGAAAGTTAATGGAGCATATAGCATTTCATCAGTATCTGGTCATGGTATTGAAAATCTTATTAAAACAATATCAAGAAAATTAAATAAAAAAACGATTTCTGGACCAATATTTTCACGTGAAAGGCATATTGAAAATCTAAGAAAATCTCTAATATTGCTTAAAGGTCTTAATTTAAAAGAAATAGATATTGCTGCAGAAAATGTTAGAAGATCAATTATATATATTGATGGAATTAATCAAAAATTTGATATTGATAAAATTTTAGATATAATATTTAGTGATTTTTGCATTGGTAAGTAATTTCACGTGAAAATTGATATGGACAATAAATTTGATGTGATTGTAATTGGTGGGGG
>MDSW01054227.1_pt1 | contig 21515 bp, 18 predicted proteins | sample 811171 | NCBI WGS metagenome assembly MDSW01 (sample SAMN05326641, study PRJNA326480) | marine metagenome | isolation source: seawater | place: Atlantic Ocean: North West | collected 2012 | reverse complement strand
GGTTGATAAAATTATAAGCAAATCACCTTCTGCAATAGAAGCCACAAAAAAACTATACTATAAGAGTTGGCATAACCAATATTCAGAAAACCTGCACTACGAGGCATTGTTGCAAACTAAATTAATTGGTACTGCAAATCAAATGGAAGCAGTTATTGCAAACTTTGAGAAACGAGAAGCAAAGTTTGTTATCGGGGACGAGACTGATGACATCTGACCGCTGGAATGTTATCAAGGACCATCTAAAAAGCCGCCTCCAAGAACTTATTAAAGAAGAGCAAATTAACAGAGACGCAGTACGCACCGTAGAATTAGATCAACAAAGTATTGGGCGACTTAGTAGAATGGACGCAATTCAGCAACAAGCTATGGCTAAAGCAATTACCCGACGGCGTCTAATTGAAAAGAAGGCCATAAAGCAGGCTTTGATAAGGATCGACAATAATGAATATGGTCAGTGCATTGAGTGCGGCGAAGAAATAGTAGAAGAGAGATTAATAGTCAAACCGACTGTACTAAAATGTCTCGAATGCTTTAAAAACCTCTAAACTACTGGGAAAATTAAATATAATGGGCAGGTCTAATTTTTATCTTGATAATGCCCGGTGGCTATCCGCCGGGACACTTTTGACCTTTTCAACGGCTTTTGGACAAACATTTTTCATTTCAATCTTTGCTGGGGAAATCCGAACCTTCTTCGACATTAGTCATTCGATTTGGGGGTTAGTATATGCGACTGGAACTTTTTCATCTGCATTACTAATGATCTTATGCGGTGGGCTCGCGGATAGGTATGAGCCAAGAAAGATAACCATGATAATTATGGTTTTTTTTATGTTTTTCGCTCTATTAATGAGCACGGTTAAACTGATCTGGATGCTACCATTCATAATTTTTGGTTTGAGATTCTGCGGACAAGGTATGCTCTTTCACCTTTCCATGGTATTCGCCGGTCGTTGGTTTACGAGAAATAGGGGAAGAACTATTGGGATCGCTTCTCTAGGGTTATCACTTTCCGAAGCCTCGCTTCCTTACTTATTCGTAATTTGTATTGGTCTATTCGGATGGCGCGCCAGTTGGGGATTAGCGGCTTTATCAATCGGTCTCTTAATGATACCTCTTTTTTTTCTATTGTCCAAAGAGCGTGACCCTACCTCCTCAGAAGATAGTGGCGTACAACGACAATCGGGAATGTTTGGACGACACTGGAAAAGATCAGATGTTCTGAAACACTGGGTTTTTTGGGCAGCACTTCCAGCGCTTCTTTTCCAATCAATCTTCGGAACAACATTTTTTTTTCAACAAGTTTATTTTGTAGAATTAAAAGGATGGCAATTAAATCAATATGTCGCGTTAATACCGCTGTATACGGTCACTTCCCTGGCTGGTTTGTTTTTTGGAAGTATATTTATAGACCGATACAGTACTTCAATTTTACTACCCTTGTATATGCTGCCCATGACAGTTGGATTCATAATTATTGTGTTCGCAAAAACTTTGATTGGTGCCGGCATTTGTTTTGCATTTATGGGACTTATGCAAGGGTTAGCCAACACCGTTTCCGGCGCTTTTTGGCCTGAATATTTTGGCACAAAGTTTTTAGGTTCGGTACGGTCTGTTGCTACTTCGTTAATGGTGTTTGCTAGTGCATTAGGGCCACTAATTAGCGGGTATTTAATAGACAGCGGCTTCGATCTACCAAATCAGTATCTGGCAATGGCTTTTCTAACTGTTTTAGCGTCAATAGGAATGCTGTTTGTTAGCATCGGTACACGAAATGCTTTCAAATAGTCAAAAATAGATTTTCTAATTTATTAATTTTGCCTCGGTCATCTTTTCAATTTGCGATAGCGTTACGTCTTTCGCAATTTCAGCTATTTTTAGACCGCCCGAGACAACGTCAAAGATCCCCAAATTTGTTATAATTCGATCTACAACTTGTCGCCCCGTCAAGGGCAAAGTGCATTTATTTAATAATTTAGTCTCACCACTCTTGTTTGTATGATCCATTATCACTACCACTCGTTTTACTCCAGCAACAAGGTCCATTGCGCCGCCCATACCCTTGACTAATTTTCCCGGTATCATCCAATTGGCCAAATCACCCTTTTCAGATACTTCCATTGCCCCTAGAATAGCCATGTCTATGTGCCCTCCACGGATCATCGAAAAGCTGTCTGCACTATTGAAGTAGCTTGTTCTGTTCAGCTCGGTAACGGTCTGCTTGCCAGCATTTATTAAATCAGCATCTACTTGATCTTTAGTAGGGAAAGGCCCCATACCTAGCATGCCGTTTTCTGATTGCAAGGTTACGTCTATTCCGTTCGGAATATAGTTCGATACCAAGGTTGGAATACCGATACCCAGGTTGACGTACATTCCATCTTTAAGCTCACGTGCTGCCACCTCAGCCATATAGTTTCTATCCCACATCAGGTTTCCAATCCTGCCTCTGTTAAAGTTAAATTCTCTATTCTTTTTTCATGTTTACCCTGGATAATCCGATTAACGAAAATTCCAGGGGTATGGATGTGATCTGGATCTATCGCGCCTACAGGCACTACCTCTTCGACCTCGGCCACACAAACTTTACCACACGTGGCTGCATTCGGATTAAAATTTCTTGCAGTCTTACGATATACTAAGTTTCCCTCAGCATCACCTCTCCAAGCTTTGACAATTGATAAATCTGCCACCATACCCAGTTCTAAAATATAGGTTTCTCCATTAAATGTTTTTTCTTCTTTTCCATCAGCTACTACAGTCCCTACCCCAGTCTTTGTGTAGAAACCTGGAATGCCTGCTCCACCTGCTCTCATTCTCTCAGCCAATGTGCCCTGGGGTGTAAATTCCAACTCTAGCTCACCTGCCAGATATTGCCTCATAAATTCGGCATTCTCGCCAACATAAGAAGAAATCATTTTTCTTACTTGCCTCGTGACCAACAATTCCCCTAAACCAAAATCATCCACGCCAGCGTTGTTTGACGCTATTACTAGATTTTTGGTTCCAACCCTGGTAATCTCTGCAATCAAATTCTCTGGAATGCCGCAAAGCCCGAACCCACCCGCGGCTATAAACATCCCGTCAAACAACAATCCGTCCAACGCCTCTTTTGCTGATTCAAAAAACTTTTTCATTTCATCTTCTTCTTATTTCTATTGTTATTAAATACACCGAAGCCACCTATTGGTCCATCAGAAACTTTCTGTCTGGAAGGATTTAGTATCTCTTAATCATTATCATCTTCTTGTCCACCAGCACCAAACAAACGAGATCTTTCGCTCGAAGGAACATAAGTCTGTTGCGCTAATTTCGTAAGGTTGATCCAATTTTCAGCAGTCAGGCGTTTTTTTACTGGGCTTGGTAAAAGTAGGCGGCGGCTACTCTTTTGTACACGGAAATTAATTGTGGGGGCGCGGTGAGGGTTCATATTATTCCCAGTCATCAAAAGCCCAGACGTACCCAACGAAATCCTCATGTTAGACCACCTCACAGAAACACAAAACTTCTCAGGTAACAACCTAATAAAAACGCCCAAAAGTCCGAGCGGCCCTATAACAGATTGCTCAATTTTAACTTCTTCTCCGGAATATTTGAAAACTTGGTCTACAAGCACAATTCCTAATAAGACTCCGGGTATAGGCTTATCAGATTCTGGTACCGTCTCAAAATTTAGATCAATTGTTCTTATATGATTTTCATTAATAAACTTCAGATTAAAGAAGACGGCGTCAGCACCGGGCAACCCAAGCTCCGTCAAATGTCTTGCAACTAATCCACAATCCTGAGCTACACCCCAACTTAATCCTGCTCCTCTTGCAGCTTTAGTGCAATTGGATTCAATTTCTCCCAACGAGAACATGATTAACTCGCCTCTTTTACCAATGGGTAAGGCCAGTAATCATCATAATTTTCGGCTAGCTCTTCAGGAAATGGGGCATTTTGGTACATACAAATTCTGACCCACCTATCCGATCTTGGATCAAATCTAGTTGCACCAAAAAACGATAGTTTGCATCGCAACATATCTATAGGCTTCATTTCTGAACTGATAATATTATCCCGAATTTCCGCATATTTAAGGCCTTGGCATTCCAGAATCCGCCGAACCGTATGACGAAATTCAGGATATCGAATTAACAGTTCTGCAAGACTGAGTTTTTTAGATAACGAACTTAAAGCCTTATATAAAAGCACAACATCCCGGCCAATAGCCAGTGGTTGTTCTAAATCAGCTCCATCCTCCTCATATCGTTCCCCTAATCTAGGCTCTAATTTGTCTTCTGAGATATACCAAAACCGCGCCTGATCGCAAGACTTGCTATAATCACACTTAAGCGCCCAACTATAATCTTTTTCTATTATTTTAGAAATTGTTTGGCATTTTATTGAGCCCTCAATTCGAAAATAACGACCTTCATCAACGCTCATTTTAGACGCCAATTCATCCACTAAACCTGGAAAAGGTTCTAACATTAGGGAAAAAAGAGCCTCCTGACCCTCAACATTGAGATTATCGTGTGCCCAAACGAAAAGCTTGTTCCAAGGATATTTTTGATCATTCGACAATTTATTAAAAAAAGTCTTAATCTGCCCAAGATCATAACGCAGATCATTTAATTTTTTTATTTGAATTACATGCTCTGATTTCCAGTACTTGGCATTTCTTATTGTGCTAGCTAGTATTCTCCTAAATAGAAAAACCTCTTTTCTTGCAAACCTTTCAACATTTCTTATTCGACCAATCGCGGTTTCCCGTGCATCAACCCATCGATGAAATAATTTGGGATGCGTAATCAAAAAAGGAGCCATTCCTAAGCCCGTAGAGTTACCTATACCAAAATACTTTCTTATATCTGGGTCAATTTTACAAACGGACTGCTCACTCCTTTTAGTCGCTATGTCCTCTATGAGATCACAAACCAAGCACCTTACAAGATAAACGGCCAACATTTCGGCTTGAAAGGGGGCCCTGAGTTCGATTCTGTCTTTTGTAAATTCTCTGTCACACAACCCAAACTTTCCAGAACCATAAACCGCTGTTGTTCTCATCAAGTAGCCTACCCCCTCTATGTCACCGATAGACGGTTGCCGCCCCTTGGTTAGCAAGTCAAGAACTTTATTCCACAATCTTACTGACTTATTTGCTCTCCCGAGCACAAGTTCTTTTTCTGAAAATCTGCCCGCCTCCTGTAGAGGAACATTTTTCTTTAGCCGAGCGATGTCAGAAATCCCAGGAACACCATCGTAAAGCGTAAAAGTAAGGTCCCAAGCCGTGGCTATTACTCGATCAGAACGATCTTCGTCCCGAAGTTGGTCTGTAAACCCAACCAAAGAATAATCTCTTTCAGGGCCTTTAGCGGTATATACGGCGGTACCAAAACCATCGGCAGACATTTTCCAAACAGGCCGATTAAACGTCCATTTTTCAACTGAGAGTCTTCGAAGAAGTTGCCGCATAAAACTCAACCTCGTCTGATGAAATGATCCCAGGCGCTCAAGATTCATGAGGTCATCCGCATTTCTGCGCAAAACTGCCTCTGATTTTGTATATATTTCTGACATTAAAGTAAGATTTCTTTCAATTTCCAAAGCTTTCAGTATATTTTTTTCGTTTTTGCGACAAAGTTTTCATCAAAAAACCGCAACCAATTACCACCTAAAACCTTATTTATTTCCTCCTTGTTCATCCCAACAGACTGTAAACCTTTCTCTAGGTGGGAAAACCCTCTCACGTCCTTAAAAAAGTTTGGCATCGGCGGAAATCCAGATTGTTCTGGTGATCCTTCTCCATAGTCTATTTTTTTTGTCCAACGTCCGACTCGCATCCACTCCACCACCGAATTCGGCTGATCTTGACACAAATCAGAGCCTATTCCAACATTATTGGGGCCCATGAGTTTGATCGTATCACGTATCATAGTGCAAAAACTTTCCAAAGAGCACTTAGAACCGTTTTCAAGATGATGAGGGTACAACGAAAATCCAAGCATTCCGTCAGAATCTGCTAACGAAGTTAAGATTTCTTCTGACTTATTTCTTCTGGAAAAGCACCAAGAGCTTGGGTTAGCATGGCTTATTGCAATTGGTCTAGAAGAGAGGCTAATTGCTTCCAGGGTTGATATTGGACCTGAATGACTCATGTCGATTACCATACCCAAACGGTTCATCTCTTCTATTACCTCTTTTCCCATTCGCGTTATACCTCCATCTGTCTCTTCATAACATCCAGAGGCAAGGAGGGATTGGTTGTTGTATGTTAATTGCATAAATCGGACCCCAAGCCGATACCAAATTTCAATCAAACCAATATCGTCCTCGATCGGCGAAGGGTTTTGAAAACCAAAAAAAACTGCCGTCCTATTTGTTTCTCGAGCTAAACGCACGTCGTCAGCACAAAACCCTTGAAATATTAAATCTGAATAGTCTTCAAACATTCTGTTCCATTTTTCCAAATTCTCAATCGCTTCGCGGAATCCTTCATGATAAGCAATCGTTACATGAACTGCATCAAGTTTCGCCGCTCTCATCTGGCGAAAAATTTTTTTTGACCAGTTTGCATATTGCAAACAATCAATACGAATTCTCTTCATAATGTGCCCAAGGCGCTTTAAAAGCAAATTGATATAAATATTGAGTGGTACCCTTTTAGTACCGAAAGCAAATTAGTACAATAGTGCCAATTTTTAATCACTTATTTACTTTCCATTACCACTAATTACTATCAAAAGCTTAAACCTAATAAAAGGTGCTCTCAAACCATTCACGTAGCAAATCTCTTTCCCTTGGCTCCATGTAGGAAATATTATTGGGAGGCATGTAATTGCTCATGACCGAATTCAAATAAATTGCCTTCGCATTTAAAATTATATCATGGTGTGTTTCTAGGACGATTCCTCCTGGTGGGCTAAAAAAACCGTCCCAAAGAGGTTCGTCTGCGTGACACATTGCGCATCGACTAACGACTATGTCACTGACTTCCTCAAAGCTAACTTGCACAAATTTATTTGATATTTTTTCTGGTAGAGCAGAAGAATCATCTCCAGGCACTGATGGGTTCCGTATGGTAGAGAGGGCAATCACACAGAAAAAAAGAAAGAAAGTGACCATCCAGGCCCAGTAAGGCTTAACCTTACGAGCATGTGACATATTAAAGTAATGCCGAATAGATACGCCCATCAGGAATACTAACCCTGCAATCAGCCAGTTATATTGTGCTCCAAAGGATAGTGGATAATGGTTGGACAGCATCATAAAAATCACGGGTAATGTTAGGTAATTATTGTGAGTTGACCGTTGTTTGGCAGTTATACCATATTTTTCATCTGGACTCCGGCCCGCGATTAGGTCCGCAACCACTATTTTTTGATTTGGAATTATTATAAAAAAAACATTTGCCGACATTATTGTGGCGGTCAATGCTCCTATATGAATAAATGCTGCTCTTCCACTAAAAATATTACAATAGGCATACGAAAACCCCATTAACAAAACAAAAAGGCCAATCATTAAAAAAGTATCATTTGTGCGGTCAAAAAATTTACATATAACATCGTATAGCACCCAACCCAAAACAAGCGACCCAATAGATAGTATAATAGCAATGTTAGGTTCGATATCGAGAACGAACCTATCAATTAACAAAAGTTCAGCTCCCCCATAATAAACTATTGCCAATAAGAAAAACCCAGACAGCCATGTTGAGTAACTCTCCCACTTAAACCAAACTAGTTGTTCTGGAAGTTGCTTTGGGGCGACCATGAATTTGCGAATATTGTAAAATCCGCCTCCATGCACTTGCCACTCTTCGCCTTTCACTCCTTTAGGGAGGTTAGAATTTTGCCGCAAACCTAAATCTAATGCTATAAAATAGAAGGAAGAACCAATCCAAGCTATGCCAGTAATGACATGAACCCATCTGACCACAAAATCTAACCACTCCCAGAGCAAAAGTTGTATGCTGACACTTAGCAATTATTTAACTCCCACGATAAGTCGAATAACCAAAGGGGGACAATAGAAGTGGAACATGGTAGTGTTCATCTTCATTCCAAATTTTGAACCGAATTGGTATCCGATCAAAAAAAGGAAGTGAGTCCCACTTACTTAAATTTTCAAAATATTCACCCACGTTAAAGACCAACTCATATGTGCCTTTAGAAAACTCCTCTCCTGACAAGATTGGTTTCGCGAGTCGGCCATCGTCATTAGTTTTGTCAGTAGCGATCAACTGAATTTTTGATTCGACTATTCTTGAAACCGAAACCGAAATCTTGGCTGCCGGACATCCTAGAGCTGTGTCCAGCACATGAGTAGTTAAAAAGCCCTTTTTTGCGCCGTTTCCAGTCATTAGTTGTGTCTCCCAAAACAAAGTTTCCATAATTAACAGGTGGCCAGTGGATTAACCAAACGCGACTTAAATGTTAAACGTTTAAATTGTGGTATTCTAGTGTAGAATCATATTACTGTTTTTATAGTTATAAAGTGTTAATGGTCCAAATGAAATATCCTCGAAATATGCTCGGCTACGCAGGTAAGCCCCCAAATCCAAAGTGGCCCAAAGAGGCCAAAATCGCTGTGCAGTTCGTTTTGAATTACGAGGAAGGCGGAGAAAATTGTGTCCTACACGGCGATGAAATGTCAGAGGCATTTCTTTCTGAGATAGTAGGTGCCTCCAATTGGCCTAACAAGAGACACTGGAATATGGAAAGCATGTATGAATATGGCGCCAGAGCAGGGTTTTGGCGGATTCACAAAATTTTCAGCAAAAATAAAATTCCGCTTACAGTTTATGCAGTCGCCTCTGCAATTGCCAGATCGCCTGAACAGGTGCAGGCTATGCAGGATGCAGAATGGGAAATTGCTTGTCATGGTTTAAAATGGAAAGACTATAAGGATGTTTCAGCAGATCAAGAACTAAAAGACATGAAAACTGCGATAAAAATTCATGAAATTGTGACAGGTTCAAAACCACAAGGTTGGTATCTGGGTAGATGCTCTACCAATACGGTACAAATTGCCACTGATTTTGGCGATTTTGATTACCTATCCGATGCCTATGATGATGATTTACCCTATTGGTTTAAATCCAAAAATAAGAATCAGTTAATCATTCCATACACTCTAGATGCAAACGACATGAGATTTGCTACCACGCAAGGCTTTAATTCAGGAACACAATTTTTTGAGTATTTAAAGGACACTTTCGACTGCCTTCGTTCTGAAGGATTGAGCGGAGAACCAAAAATGATGTCCATCGGTTTACACTGCAGGCTAGTAGGAAGACCGGGTAGAGCCGCAGCTTTAGAGAAATTTCTTGACTATATTGGTAGCTTTCCCGACGTGTGGATCGCAAAACGAATAGAGATCGCAAACCATTGGCGAGAAAAACACGCTGCAAATTCCCCTAAAATTTGTCCCTATGATATGACAAGGAGTGAATTTTTAAAAAGCTTTGGAAATATATTCGAAAATAGCGAGTGGATTGCAGAAAGAGCTTTTAACTTTGAAGTAAGTCCAGCAATGAATTCAACACATAGCCTCTTCGCTGCACTAAGATATCAATTTCGAAAGGCAAGTCGAAGAGAAAAAATGCGGGTAATATTAGAGCATCCTGATCTAGCGGGTAAACTCGCTCAAAGCAACAAGTTGGGCCATGAGAGCAAGGTGGAACAAAAATCTGCTGGGTTAAGCAATTTAACTGTTGAGGAACTAAAAAAGTTTAAAGACTTAAATAAGAAATATTCAAGAAAGTTTAAGCACCCTTTTATAATGGCGGTAAAAAATGTTTCAAAACAACAAATATTAAGAAATTTTGAACAGCGAATATCCAATCAAGTGGAGTCGGAGTTTCAAACTGCGTGTTCAGAAATTGAGAAAATAGCACTTTTGCGCGTTAAGGAAATAATGGGAGATTGAGAAAGAAAATATGCCGGAATTAGAAATTTATGCGACCTCTCTCTCGAAAAGAAAGTTTTCTACGTTTGGTCAAGTTATACAGGCTGACGGCTCTTCTAGCTTTTGGATAAACGACAACAAATGTGAACGATTTGACGCCCTAGCAGAAATTGATGTAACATTTTCGACAGGTAGTCCTGTAATATCTATATTTAGGAGCAAACCTTACGAAGTACCAGTCAAACTAAGTATTTTTGAGCGACATCCATTTGGGTCACAAGCTTTTTTTCCGCTTCATTCTGATCCATTCTTAATTATAATCGCCGATGATAAAGATGGCATTCCATATAAGCCCAAAGCTTTTCTTACAAATGGAAAACAGGGAGTAAATATTCGCAAAAACGTATGGCATGGTGCATTAACCCCCATTGTAAAGGAGTGTGAATTTCTAGTTGTGGATCGATCTGATCCTAAAAAGAATCTCGAATTATTTGAACTGTCAAAACCAATAGTAGTATTTCCGAAAGAAAAAAAAGTTTAATCTCTCCACAAAATTGGAACAAAAAGAGCTAGAGCTACTAAAAGTTCTAGTCGACCAATTATCATTGCAAACACCAGCGCATATTTCTCAGCATCACTCAAAGATGAAAAGCTACCGGTCGGACCGATTACATCTCCGATACCCGGCCCTACGTTGGCGAGAGCAGTTGCAGCTCCGGATAAGGCTGTTATAAAGTCAGCGCCTAGTGCACCCAAAATCACAGTGAAAATTGCTAAGAACACAAAGAAACAGCATATCATCACCATAGACGATCTAAAAACATCTTTATCGACAATCTGCTTGCCGTATCTCATTAAAAATACACCACGTTTATACAAAAGTTCTTGTAAAGATGTCCTAATGAGTTGACCTAAAACTATGAAGCGATAAATCTTTATTCCACCAGACGTCGAGCCCGCACATCCTCCTACAAATATCAAGAAAAAAAACAGAGTAGCGCCAATACCGCCATAATCCATAAAATTGCCAGAGGCATAGCCAGTGGTTGTTAGTATAGAAATCACGTTAAATATGTATTGGGAAAATTCAGTAAACGTATTTGCTCTATACAAACCGTCTGCAAGCAAAAGAATACCACACGCTACTATAGCAATTAAGAAAAAAACTACTATCTGAGGATCATACCTCGGCATGTTTCGTGCAAAAAAAACAGCAATAAAAAAACTGAATGGCAAAGCACCGGCTATCATGAATACTATTGCCACCCATAAAACTTTCCAACCTTGATAATAGCCAAGGGACTCATCATGGGTAGAAAATCCTCCCGTTGCAACGGTCGTCATTGCGTGAGTCAGTGCATCAAATGGAGCCATCCCAACCGAAAGATACCCAATCACACATAATATAGAAAGCACCAAATAGATAATTATTATTGACCTTGCTATCTCTATTAGCCTGGGCAAAGGTTTATCGGATCGATCAGAGCTTTCCATTCTAAAAAGTTGCATCCCACCAACTCTCAAAAAAGGAAGAAGAATTAAACCCAAAGATAAGATTCCTAAACCCCCAACCCATTGCATTATTGCCCTCCAGAGAAGAACAGGGCGGCTTTGATTAACGATATCGGTAACTATTGTAGAACCAGTAGTGGTTAAGCCAGAGGTGGCTTCAAATAATGAGTCAGTAAAACTGAAATTTCCAGTAGAATTCATAAGCGGAATAGCGCAGATTAAGGGTAGTACCCACCAAAGCATGTTGACCACAATAACGCCAAAGCGTGTTGAAACTCGCGGAGTGTCACCCCAACCGGCAAGCATAACCAAAGCACAAACCAAGCCTGTCGTTAGCCCTGACCAGAGAAAAGACTCACCACCTGACCACCCGGTAAAAACTGATGCTAGCCATGGTATCAACATCAAAAGAGAAAATACCAACCCAACAAGCGCCACTATTTGACTTGCAGATCTGAGCTCTTGAGATAACATGTCGCCTCCAATAAATTTATACCGAAGGAGAAAAGAATTTTCACTTCGGGTGCTCATCTCTAGTTTATGTCGACAAAACAAAGTTTTTTCAAATTAATTCGTAGTAAACTTAGAAACTGTTACCATATGATTTACTTAATAAAAGCCTGGGCTACCTTTACAAATTTATTTTGTAGACAGGAGTAGTTAAAGCTTAAATAGCAGAAATCTATTACACCACTATTATCTCATTGAACAAATTAGTTAAGCACCGTAAACCAATCAATAAAAACACCGTTATCCAAATTGGTAAATTTCAGGCCAAGACAAAACCTTTAAGTATTCCAAAGAATTAAAATATTTAGAACTTTGAGCGGGTGCCTAGATCATATTGTTGCGTATAAAACGTTATACTCTAGTTAGGCTTTTACAGGAGTTAACTTACACAATTATGTTTAGATTTTAATTTTATACATTCAAACTTTCAAAATTTTCTCCTCTTTCAACCAAACTCAGCAATAGCGGCGATGGTTTCCAGAATATTTTGTCTTCCTGAGAAAATTTATTAATGTCTTCGATTATTTCTTCTAAGCCATAAGTGTCCGCATACTTCATTGGACCACCTCGAAACCGTGGAAAGCCGTAACCAAAAAGCTTTACAACATCGATATCTGATGGGCGACAGGCAAAGCCCTCATTTAGTACATTTGCTGCTTCATTAACCATGGCTGCAATATACCTACGAAGGATTTCTTGTTGAGAAAATTTTCTTGGTTTTATTCCTTTTTTATTCCTTTCTATTTCTACTATCTTTATTACTTCTGGGTCTTCTGTCCCTCTCTGATGACCAACATCATATCGGTAAAAGCCTCTTCCTGTTTTCTGTCCAAACCAGCCACGTTCACACAGACGATCTGCTATCGAAACATAACGAGAATCGGAGTCACGAAAAGATGCTTGCCGTTTTCGAGTTGCCCACCCAATATCTCCACCTGCTAAATCAAACATTTGATATGGGCCAATAGGATAGCCAAAGGCTCTGACCGCCTGATCTATTTCGTAAGGACTAGCCCCGTCTTCCATCATAAATGAAGCGACTTCTGTGTAAGCTGACAATATTCGATTCCCAATGAATCCATCACAATTACCCGCACGTACAGGAATTTTTTTCATTTTTTTTGCTAAATCAAAACCAGTTGCTATTACTTCGTCCGAAGCTCTCTCAGGCACAACGATTTCAAGCAATCGCATTATGTTTGCGGGAGAGAAGAAGTGCAGCCCAATAACATTCTGAGGTCGTTTTGTAACGGAGGCGATTTCATCTATATCAAGATATGATGTGTTAGAGGCCAGAATTGTTTGTTCAGGCAACGATCTGTCAAGAGCTTTGAATACTTCTTTTTTTACCTCCATATCCTCATAAACAGCTTCTATAACAAGATCGACACCCTGTAATTTTGAGTAGTCAGTTGCCCCACTATACAGCTGCATTAAAGTACTTTTTTTTGCTTCAGTTAGCCGACTCTTCTGCACATCTCTTTCCAAAACCCTCAGAACCTTGGACCTTCCCTGATCTAGAGTTTTAGTATTCCTTTCTATCATAATAACTTCCAGACCTGCCTTCATGGCTGCTATGGTGATACCAGAACCCATCGTCCCCCCACCAATTACTGCTATTTTCTGCAAATTTTTAGGCTTGGCGCGCCGCAACTCAGGTAATTTGGACGTTTGCCTCTCAGCAAAAAAAGCGTGAATCATTCCTTTGCTCTGATCATTTATTAGCAAATCTGCAAAAGCCGTTATTTCAAAGCTTAAACCATCTTCAAAGGACATATTAAGAACTGCTTCGAGGCATTCTAAGATTTTGTAGTGGGCAAGGAGTGTGTTTTTTTGTAAATCGAGTTTGTGTCTCTTAGCCACTAGTATACTTCTGTTTTCTGAGTTGTTCAATATTCTGTCTGACACGTCTCTGGTTCGAGAGAAACCCTTGTTGTGTTTTAAAATGGTGTCTACAAAACGCAGTGGAGCATTTTCTAGATCTTCAACAATCTCGTCCAAAATATTCATATTAAAAGCAGTCTCAGCACATATTTTTGCTCCTGAAGCCATAATATCGAGTGCTGCTTTAACGCCCACTAAACGCGGAAGCCTTTGAGTGCCCCCAGCTCCAGGGATAAGACCTAAAAGAATCTCGGGAAGACCTACTTTTGTATCTCTCATCGCAATTCGAAAGTGACCCGATAAAGCAACCTCAAGGCCACCACCTAATGCCATACCATGCATCGCTACCACCACCGGCTTTCGACAGTTCTCTATTCTATCACAAATATGTGGAAGATGGGGGTGCTTCGGAGAGGATTTAAACTCCTTTATATCGGCCCCCACCGGAAATGTTTTACCACCACCCTTTATTATTATTGCCTCAATATTTTCGTCATCATCAGACTTTTCGATACTAAATAAAAGCTGCTCTCGAACAGCAGCACTTAATGAATTCACGGGAGGATTAAATATTGTAATAATAGCGATTTTATTTTTTACTTGCGAAGAAACAACTTGCTTCATATTTTCCTCAGATTGACTTTTTCAAAAAAATAGGCTGCTTTCCTGGACAATTTTAATTGGCTTGACTACACCTTAGTGCTTAGTATTGTGTAGTCAAGAATGGTTTTTGAACTCATAAACACCTATCAGGCTAAACACTAATTCACTTGCAGAAAGAAACTCATGAGATCGGTAATTTGCAGCAAATTTGGGCCACCAGAAAACTTAAAAGTAAAAAAAATGGAGTCATTAGTACCCGGAGATCATCAGGTGAGAATAGCCGTAGAGGCGTGCGGAGTTAACTTTCCCGACACACTGATTATCGAAAACAAGTATCAGTTTAAACCAGATCTTCCCTTCGCTCCAGGTGGAGAAGTTGCCGGCAGGATAGATATGCTGGGAAAAGCGGTTTCAAATTTTAAAATAGGTGAACCAGTGATGGCTATGACTCTATCAGGTGGCTTTTCTGAGCAGATTGTTGTCGATGAAACTACCTTGTTGAGACGACCACAAGAAATGGATAGCAAAACCGCAGCGGGATTTACTATGACCTACGGTACCTCCATGTATGCGTTAAACCAACGAGGCTGCTTGCAAAAAGGAGAAACGTTGTTGGTCTTGGGTGCGGGCGGCGGTGTAGGATTAGCAGCAGTAGAGATTGGTAAAGCTATGGGTGCAATTGTTATAGCTGCGGCCAGCAGTGAAGAAAAATTGATAGCTGCCAAAAAAGCGGGAGCTTCTCATACGATAAATTATTCTTGTCAAAACCTGAGAGATAGATTGAAGGAGATCGTCGGGAAAAATGGTGTCGACGTTGTTTATGACCCCGCAGGAGGAAGGCTTTTTGAAGCTGCACTGCGCTCTACAGCTTGGAAAGGTCGGATTTTGGTGGTGGGCTTTGCGTCAGGTGAAATCCCCAATATCGCGGTCAATTTGCCGCTTCTAAAAGGATGTTCAATTGTTGGAGTCTTTTGGGGTGCATTCCGAATGAGAGAAACGGCAGAGGACAATGCCAATTTTGAAAAACTGTTCTTATGGTACAAGCAAGGAAAGATAAAGCCACTTGTATCACACGCTTTCCCTCTTGAGGACGCATGTTTGGCTTTGAGAAAGTTGATCAATCGAGAGGCTATAGGAAAAATTGTTTTAGAGACATAATTTTTCTCATAAGAAAAATATTTTTTGATCTGTGATCCACTCCAAAATGATAAAAGCTACCCTCTAGAAGACCTCAAATAGACCAGTGGCACCCATTATTACATCCTCTACACTTTCTTTCTCAATAAATGCTCTACCAATGATAGCCCAATGACATATCCAGCCAACTGTTGGACTTCGGTATCGTTATAAACGCCTCCGTAGGCTTTTCCTGAGAGCGTTCTAGCAGTGGTTACGACCGCAACATCAGTACTAGCTTTTTTCTTCCCACACTAATAAAACAACACTATGCTTAATCACTTCTCAAAAATTGTTAGCACTATCCAATCAGCAACGAGAGCTGGACGATCAAATTTCTCTATCTCTATTGATAAATTATAAACCTGCTTAAGTTCTTTAGGCTTACTCATAGTTAAATTTCTTAATGTGAAGTGTCCCCGTACTCGTGAGTCACACATAACAGGAGAGATAAAACGAATTCTATCAAATCCATAGTTTACCCGAATATTATTGCTTTCATCCTCAGGTAATACTTCTAAAGCAAATTTACTTACGAGCGAAAGTATCAAGAAGCCATGTGCAATCGCTCCCCCAAAAGGGGTTTCCGCCGCTGCCCTTTTATTGTCAAGGTGAATAAATTGATAATCCTGAGTCAGGGCAGCGAATTCATTCACCGTCTTCTGATCTACTAGGAACCAATCAGACACGCCAATTTTTTCTCCCTCTCTTGCCTTTAAGGTTTGAAAACTTGTTTTAGTTGGGTTCATTTAATAAAATCCTTGTTGTAAACAAAAGTAACAGCAGAGTTGGTTAAAGAAAAGCCAAAGCCACCAAAAACATGTTTATTGTTCATTTTTTTGTACACGTTCAAACTCGTCGTTTTATCTTTTTGTCAAACTTATTTTATGTATAGAGCAAATCAGGTTAATCGGTTTATCTTAACGAAAATATTAACATTTCTGATCTAGAATGTTAACGTTTGCATCATAGCGAGACAAAAAGTGTGTTCACCCTATATGTAGAAAACTCTAGACTAAGGTTATTTATTTTTTGTTACGTTTAGTCATTTGATAAAGGGGAAAATATTCAAATATTTTCTTACGTGAAGTAATACTATAAACTTTGCTTTAAATCATGTTTTAGAAGCTGGTGGAATGTCCGTACCAGAATGTATTAGAAAGGAAAGGATATGCGCAGACTCTATTGCTAAAGTTAAAAAAATTAGCAGAAAAGGCATTAAGGTATTTACTATGAAACCATTCAAATCAAACCTCGTCCCATCCTCAAAACCATTTATTGAGAATACGACCGCCAATCTATCACTAATAAAAAAAATGAGAGAACTTGAAAAAAGAGCGACTGACAAATCGGAAATGCGGAGAGCCCGATTTGAAGAAAGGTTACAATTATCCCCAAGAGAGAGGCTTGCAGCCCTTCTCGATCCAGGCTTGCCATTCTTGGAGCTTTTTAATATGGCCGGTTATCTTGTGAAAGATGAGACGCCGAACACAGCTATACCTGGCGCCAATATAATCGCTGGCATAGGATACGTGAGCTCCACTCGCTGTATGATATGGGTAGACGATAGTGGTATAAATGCCGGCGCTTTAACGATGAAATCGGTAGAGAAAGGCTTAGCTTGTATCCGTATGGCAAAAACTCAAAAACTTCCGTTAGTCCACCTTGTAGAAAGTGCTGGGGTTAACTTAATGGCTTACACTGTGGAGCTTTGGGCAAATGCAGGAGGTTTTTTTGGTGGATTGGCCGAACTCAGTGCCATGGGAATACCCACCATTACTGTTTTACACGGTCCGTCCACGGCTGGCGGTGCGTATCAACCTGGTCTGAGCGATTTCGTGATTGGAATAAAGAATAATGGCATGGCCGCTTTAGCAGGTTCAGCTTTAGTAAAAGCGGCCACAGGTGAAATTTCCTCTGATGAAGATCTCGGAAGCGCTGAAATGCACTCAGAAGTTACTGGACTTGTAGAATATCTGGCAGAAAATGACGCGCATGGGATTGAGATTGCACGCGATGTAGTGGCGAACTTAGCGTGGCAACCAGGAAAACGCAGACCCAATAAAAGTGTAAAACCACCACGCTATCCATCCGAAGAAATTATAGGACTTGTCCCAGTTAATTACAAAACACCCTATGATGTTAAAGAACTAGTCGCACGGATTGTAGACGACTCAAGCTTCATAGAGTTTAAACCTAGCTATGGGCTATCAACTGTGTGTTTGCAAACTGAGATTTTTGGTGCGGCATGCGGAGTAATTGGAAATAACGGGCCAATTGACCCAAACGGTGCTACCAAGGCTGCGCATTTTTTTCAGCTTTGTGATCATACCAATGTACCTATTATTTTCTTAAACAACACCACTGGCTTTATGGTCGGAAAAAAATATGAACACGCGGGTATGATAAAGCATGGATCAAAAATGATACAGGCAGTAACAAATGTAACAGTACCAAAAATTTCTTTATACATAGGTGCAAGTTTTGGCGCAGGAAATTATGGTATGTGCGGGTACGCATTTAAACCAGATTTTTTGTTCTCTTGGCCAAACGCAAGAACCGGTGTTATGGGTGGACAGCAAGCAGCCTCGACTATGGAAAAAGTCATGTTGAACGCAGCAAAACGCAGAGGAACCTCACTCGACAAAAAAGAATTAAAGGAGCGACTTAACCAAGTGACCAAACATTTTGATAGCCAGTCGGACGCTTTTTACACTTCAGGGCGATTAATGGATCACGGGATGATTGATCCCCGCGACACACGAAAAGTTATAGGTTTTTGCTTGTCCACTTGTAATGAGGCTAAAGACCGACAATTAAAACCAAATAGTTTTGGTATAGCGAGGATGTAATCATGAGAAACCTACTCACGGAAAAGTATCAAACAGTAAAGATTCAGATGTCAAAACAATGGGTCACTCTATGGTTAGACCGGCCAGAGGCAAAGAATTCTATTTCTGAAGAAATGGTATCTGAACTGATGATATTATTAAATTTTATCGCTGGTGACACAAACATCAGGGGGATTACTTTGCGAGGTTCAGGAGAGTGTTTCTGCGCGGGTGCAGACCTACGGGAATTCAAAGAAAATTACCTAGGAAGAAGAAAGCCTTATGCTGAAATAATAAAAATGAACGAAAATATTGCATCGTTATTCAAGCGAGTTCAGACTCTTCCACAAGTGCTTGTAGCGTTGGTACAAGGAGCTGCTTTTGCTGGTGGTGTTGGTCTTGTATGTTGCGCTGACTTCGTCTTTGCAACTGAAGATGCAGTTTTCTCTGTTTCCGAAACAAAAATTGGGTTAACTCCTGCTCAGATAACACCATATGTTATTGATAGAATTGGCAAACGCAATGCAAGAAAATTAATTTTGCAAGGAGAACGTTTGAACGCATTTGATGCGAAAAGTTTTGGGTTGGTTGATCAGATCTTTGACAATGAAAAATTACTCTTTACTCATCTACAAAAGTTCCAAAAAGCCTTTAGAACCTCCGCACCGAAAGCTATTGCCATAACAAAACAAATAATAGCGGAAATAGATAAAGTTGAACCCTCCAAGCAAGTAAACTATTTAGCCAAAAAATTTGCCGACTGTATGCTTAGTGAGGAAGCTGAAGAAGGAATTTTGGCATTTTTACAAAAAAGGCAACCAAAATGGGTAACTTCAAATTATGACTGAACGAATAAAAACATTTGATTCCGTTTTAGTAGCTAACAGAGGGGAAATAGCTGTTCGAATTTTAACAGTTGCAAAGCAACTTGGTTTGCGAACTGTGGCGGTTTATAGTGAGGTCGATAGAGGCGCTCTACATGTAAAACTTGCTGATAAAGCAATAAAAATTGGTGAAGGTCCAGCCAATGAATCGTATCTATCTATCCCAAAGATAATAAGTATAGCGAAGCAAGAAAAAGTTGGGGCTATTCACCCTGGATATGGGTTTCTGTCCGAAAACCCTGATTTTGCAAGAGAGTGCCATAAAGAAAAGATTAACTTTATTGGCCCTAGTCCTGAAACCATTATGAAGATGGGCAATAAGGCTGAAGCGAAAAACTTTGTATCTAGCATCAAGGTACCATGCTTAGCTGGAGCTGCACTTGTAACAGATAGCTTTTCTGAAGTGAAAAAAATATCAACAGAGATTGGGTTTCCGCTGATGATAAAAGCAGCTGCAGGTGGTGGTGGAGTAGGAATGCGATTGGTAAAAAGGCAACGCGACCTGAAGCGTGCGATGATTTTGGCTAAAACAGAAGCTTTAAAAGCATTCGACTCTGACAAAATAATACTCGAACGGGCGATATTGTCACCGAAGCATATAGAGGTTCAAATATTTGGAGATACATATGGAAATGTTATTCATTTAGGAGAGCGGGATTGTTCTATACAACGACGACATCAAAAAATTGTAGAAGAGGCTCCATGCTCCACATTAACTTCAAGAGTAAGAGATGAGATTGGTAGAATAGCTATAGAAATTGGGAAAAAACTTAAATATGTGGGAGCTGGAACAGTTGAATTCTTGCTAGATAAAAGTGAAAATTTTTTCTTTCTGGAAATGAATACAAGGATTCAAGTGGAGCATCCAGTTACTGAGCTGATAACGGGAATAGATTTAATTCAACTCCAATTTTTGGTTGCCGACGGGCAACGACTACCCATTGAACAAGGTGATGTTATTTTAAAAGGACATGCAATCGAGGTTCGATTATATGCTGAAGACCCAAGCAACGACTTCCTTCCCAGCTCAGGAAAAATAAATTTGTTGAAATTAAATCCTACAGAGGGGGTGCGAATAGATAGAGGTGTAGAGGAAGGAAACCTAATCTCAGCATTTTATGACCCTTTAATTGCAAAAATAATTGGCCATGGGGAAACACGCGAAAAGGCATTGCATAATCTCCAAAACTGCCTGGAAACTGCAACCTTAATTGGAGTAAAAAATAACCGAAATTTTCTGATTGATATACTAAATCAAGAGAGTATGTTGCGGGGACAAGTTACAACATCATTCCTAGACGTAACTTACTCTCACGGCTTTTGTGAAAACACACCCAAACCCGTTCATTACGCCGTAGTAGCTGTTTTAATCCACACAGGCAAAATGTTGAAGCATTTAAACCAAACCAACTTTATCTCAGATGAGTTGGTCGGCTGGGCTAGCTCCGACGAATTAAAGTCGTCATTAACGCTTAAATCCGGGGGAGAGACTAAGAAAATATTTCTGCGGCAAAAAAATATGGGCTCATATATTGCTGAAATAGAGGGGACACCGATAAATATATCAATTAACGGCTATGACATAAGAGTCGATGGAGAAAAACAAGACGTCATCACTTTTTTTAATGACGGTCAAACGTATACTTATACAACACCCAAAACTGAATATATTTTTCATGAGATTCTGGCACTTGATACCATTGAAAAAAAAGAAAAAATTGGTGTCGTGTGCGCTCCAATGCATGGCCTCATAGCCAATATTTCTATTAAGTTAGGTGATAATGTTAAAAGGGGCGATCGGGTAATAATTTTGGAAGCAATGAAGATGCAACATGAATTATTGGCTGATATCGATGGAAAGGTAACTGAAATCTCGTGCGTAGCTGGTGATCAGGTGTCGATCGACGATATCTTAGTTAAAATTAAATAGGCAACATGAAAAACAAGCTGGTTAGTCGGGTTTCTATAAGTAGGCAAGTATGGAACAAGCAATTGATTTCTTAGAGGAGAGTCGGCAATTATATAAACTTATGATTAATAGGCAAAACTCAGACTATTATAAAAAAACTCAGTTCAAGAATTGGACTATTGACCAAGTATTGGGGCATTTACATATTTTTAATCACGCTTCAAACATTTGTCTTAAATCACCAGATGAATTTGAGCGCTTTTTCTCTCCTATAGGCAAAGCTATGATTAGTGGAACAAAATTGAT